>JAEEGL012806890.1_pt1 | contig 17645 bp, 18 predicted proteins | sample 9134231 | NCBI WGS metagenome assembly JAEEGL01 (sample SAMN16246548, study PRJNA631951) | gut metagenome | biome: gut microbiome; feature: rumen; material: fiber-attached | host: Bos | place: Iran: Karaj | collected 2018-10 | reverse complement strand
GAATGGTTTTAACTATTCTTGCCACTTTTTTATATATATGGGGAATGATATGATTCAGATATAAGATATCTTATGGGAAAAAATTACTGGCATTTTGAAATATATATTTGGAGGTAGCAACATGAAAAAAATAAGTGAACTCACAAATTGGGTGATTAGCAGGATAGAAAATGAATATAAAGACGATATTGCACTTTTGATTGCGCTGCATGGACACACTACTGATGACGACCAGCATGGAGTTTGCTTTGACTATTTTGTTCCCGCAACAGAAAGAGGGAATGAACTCTCGGAGACCTTCATCATTGATGGAGTAGGCCATGACCTTTATCCCAGATCATGGGAGAGGCTGGAAGAATCGGTTAATCTCAATGACATGCCCATAGTGCTGGATGGAGCAGAGATTTTATATGCCCGTTCAAAGGAGGACGAAGAGAGGTTTCTCAATCTAAAAAAGCGTATGTTTGATAATCTGAACGATGCCAAATTCGTATACGGCAAGGCGCTTGAGTATATGGATGAAGCCCTTGAGATATACCGGACTCTTATATTTGAAGAATTGTCCTATCGCATTATGGCAGAAGCCGGATACATTCATCTGTTTTTATCAAAGGCTGTAGCGGTGATGAATCATACCTATGCAGAAGAACCGATCATGAGTGAAAAACAGGCTCTAAACAGCAATGCTGAAAGCAGGATATATCACTGCCCTGCCATGAAGCAGGTACCGAAAGGATTTTTTGAAAACGCAGAAAAACTGATGAGGGAGAAAAATCCTGATGAGATTAAGAAAGTGATCCTTGATCTTCTTAATACAACCAGAAAGTTCATACTGGACAGAAACCCTGACAATCAGGAAAAAGAGCTGTCTAATGCTGATTTCAGTTCTCTTGCCTCCTGGTACCAGGAGCTTAGCCTTACATGGCGCAGGATAAGATATTTCGCAGACAACAATATGGCGGAGGAGGCATACTGCGATGCAGGATATCTTCAGCAGGAGCTCTTTTACATTGCACAGGAATTCGGTGTAGAGGAGATGAACTTATTTGATTCATACGACCCTGATGATCTGGGCAGTTTAAAAGCGTGTGCTGACGAACTTGAACACAAGATTTTAAGTATTCTAAGAGACCATCAGACACCGGTGAATTCCTATGAATCTGTTGATGCCTTTTTGAAGGCAAAATCATAAAAGGTGGCTGATATGAGATACCGAAATGCATCGGACATATTTCCGGATGAGCTGTTAAAAGAAATACAGAAGTATTCTGCCGGTGAGATGGTATATATTCCGGAACGCAGACAGAAAAAAGGATGGGGAGAAAACTCCGGCGCCAGAGATTATTATGTTGCTCGTAATGCTGAGATTCGCCGGAAAAACAGGGAAGGAAAGTCCATTCAGGAATTATCCGAAGAATATAGTCTTTCTCATGACACCATCCGGAGAATATTGTACAGATGAAAATGGACCACTAACCCCGTCCCCTAGGTCCATTACTGCATGTTTTTACAAATCCGTCCTGACATGGTAATATATATTCGCTGTGTCAGGACTATTTTTATGTCACAATGTGTCGTAACGCATAGTTAATACAAAAATGGTGCCCGACGTGGTACTCGGTATAACAGACTGAGATAACAAATGGCTTAAATAAAGCATTTTTAGAAGGAGATACATAAAAAATGAAACTAGGAATCGTTATTTGAACGCCTTTTTCATATATCTCCATAAAAATCCTTAAAACTCTCTAAAACCGCATAAACACTTCACTTGCGGGATTTTCAACTCATATAAAACTTATTATAGATTCATATATTTCATAAAAAATTGGTACTCGTGTGGTACTCGGTGGTACTCGATGTGGTACTCGTTTTTTGGGTAAACCTATAGAATATTTTTTCAGAAATGAAGAAATGAAGAAAATGTAACTTTATTGATCCTGCCCCAAATTAGCTAAAATGAATAACGAATTTACATACAAAAGCCGGGGTAAACAGCCAATGTCATTAAGATAAGATGACGTAATAAGATCTCTATACCAGTAATGGTATAGAGGTCTTTTTTTGAAATCCTTTTTTTCAAATTCTAGGAGCATAGTAAAGATTGTCTTTTTTAAACCGGTACACAGCTGTTGGATTTGTCAGATAGGGGCGAAGTTCTGTGAGAGTGGTAAGATAGCTGTCAAAGTTTTCATGCATGATACCGTCTGTATGTTCCTTTATTCCAAACCCGTCTATGTCATCATTTTCATCGATGTACATATCTCCCAGAGGGGTCTGGGAAAGGTAAGCGACGGGAGTGGCTGACAGGATATGCTCACGTTTTTCGTCAAACTTAACGTTTACCCGAAACAGGGGATCCCTGAAGTGGCGCTGAGGATAATCTTCTTTAGAGCACATATAGAGGTAGTACTCTCCATCCTCATATTGCTGCACATTCATGCTGAATATCCAGTCTTCCTCTATTTCGATGTCTCCGCCATGTGGTGCGAGAAATTGATATACCTTATTCAGTTTTTCAAGAGTTTTTTCGTTTATCTCCGGCAAATTCTGCCCCCTTTCTTTTCAGCAATTCCATTCATCTGAAATGAATATATCACAGGGGAAAATATTGAATGTCATCAAAGGTGACACCACCTCAAGCAAATGCTCATAAATAGTGGAGTTATGCGATGTGGTGCCACCTTTGATGGCGCTAAAAGTAAAGTCCTATGATATACTCCCTGATACACAAACAAATGGAGGTATCACTTATGCTGTTTTACAATTGTGTCTTTTCCCACAACGGAAACCTTAAATTATCAATAGATCCGGGATACGTCCCGGGCGGCAAAGACGACGAGATAGCCAAGACACTCTACACAATTCATCGCAGATTCTGTAAGAGGAGCAAGTTCAAGAATACATTCTGCGCAGTTCATGATTTTTCACCGGATGAATTTATACTTGTTGTCGGCGTATGGCAAAAGGACTATGTGTTACAGGAAGTTTGCAATCTTTATATGGACGTTGCTAAGGAAGTGACGGAAAGTTTTGAACTTCAACTGAAGAGCTACACTGAGATCACATTTAAAGAAGCCATGGATTTTTGGGAAATTGCTGCAGACAATGATTATTGCAGAAGCACAAGAAAGGACTCTTTCAGACTTTGTGTCTATGATGACAGAAACTATACCCTTGAGGAAGAGTGCTTTGAGAAGAAATCTTATAATCTTTCCAAAGCTAAGAAGATGGCGGATGAAATCCTTGCAAGCCCATCGTTTTTTGATGAACTGGAAAGAATATATTCAAAGGGAAACATGAAGGAATTTTATGGCTGCCCTGTACATTATCGTATTCAGTCCGGAAGTAAGGACACTGCTCTTTCCATGATTAGGGTATTGGCAAAGGCACTCTATTCCAACAACAGGCTCCTTAGTACCAGGATATGCGTTCTGTCTGATTTTGATGCCGAGAATCTGAGCTGGCGTAATCGCAGAGTTGATGAAATTGACAACCTCGGTTTTCATTCTGAAGGAGGGTGTGTCGTTATAAACACAATTGGGAATGAAGAGTCGGAGCAATATGCGTCTGTAAGTGAAGATACCCTGGCTATAATCAGGAAATTTATTAACAAATACAGTGGTACTGTACAGATATTTGTGATAGAGGACGAGACTAACCCCGGATTTTCGAAGCGTCTTTTCAAGGAATTGATCGGGGAGGTGGATTTTGTCAAAGTCAGTGAGGGTGTGGGAGATAACGCCCAGGCAAAAAGGTATATGGAAAAACTGGCAAGGGAGTCCAGGTATAAAGACCTTTTTGGAGAAGATGCTTATAAGTACCTCCCGGACAGAAAATATCTTACTTCCGGTATGGTGTCCTCGTCCTTTGACAAGTGGTCAGATGAAGTACTGAAAAAGAAGGTCTATTCCTCTTACAGCAAAATAGGCATTAATACTCCGAAAAAGAAATCCCGTAAGAACAATAAAGCCTATGAGGAACTGATGGACATGGTGGGCCTTGATGAGGTTAAGCAGGTTGTTCAGCAGATAATCTCCTCCTATAAGTTGTCAAAGTACAAGAATTCCTATGGGATTTCTGATTCTGAAAGCTGTAGGCATATGGTGTTTACCGGGAATCCGGGGTGTGCCAAGACCACTGTGGCAAGACTTCTTTGCGATATTTTGAGAAAGGAGGAAGTCCTTAAGACCGGGAAATTTGTTGAGTGCGGACGCGCTGACCTTGTAGGAAGGTTTGTAGGATGGACGGCAAAAGAGGTAAAGGCCAAATTCAGGGAAGCCAAGGGAGGAATACTTTTTATCGACGAGGCCTATTCTTTGGTGGATAATTCCAACAGTTTCGGAGCGGAGGCCATAAACACGATTGTTCAGGAGATGGAGAACCATAGGGATGATGTCATCGTCATTTTTGCCGGATATCCTGAGCCTATGGAGAGATTCATCGAGCAGAATGAAGGAATGAAGAGCAGGATCGCATTTCATCTGAATTTCCCTGACTATAATCCTGATGAACTTTTGAAGATCATGGATCTGATGCTTAAGAAAAAGGAATTGGAGATGGATCTTCCTGCAAGAAGTGAGTGCAAGAGAATATTTGAACTGGCCTGTGATGTGCCGGACTTTGGAAACGGCAGATTTGTTCGTAACCTCCTGGAGCAGGCAATAATGAAACAGGCCGGAAGACTCCTCCCTCCGGGAATTAAGAAAAGGCCCTCAAAGAGTGAAATCACGCTTCTTAAAAAAGAGGACTTCCAGGTGAACATAAGTCAAATGCTTAAGAATGAGACCAAACTTGAAATCGGCTTTGCGAGCAACTTCTGATGGAATGTTTATTTGCGCTTTGGACGCTTGATGTCACCTGCATCCACAAGTGCCTGATAAAGAAAGCTATATTCATCGGTGGTGTAAGAATCATCATCGGTGAAGAGATATCCCTTATATCTTTGGGAATACAGGATGATAAAGCCGAGCTCTCTAAGAGTGTCAAAATCTCTTTGCCTCGTCCGCTCACTAACTTCAGGACAGAGCTTATAGTATTCGCCCTTCAGATCAGGAATAGTGGGCTTTTCCGGAATATAATAATCGTCTTCCTCGTCGTCTTCAGAATCATTGAGAAGGTCACTAAGCTCATGTTCATAGCTTTCAAGTTCTTGCATATCTGTCAGGGGGAGGCCATCCAACAGGCGACACATTCTGGCAAGCTTGGTTAAATACAGCTTCCGGCGTCTTTTAGCAGTGTCTATATCTGTAGCGTCTTTTTCTGAATGAACGTATTCGTTTCCCTTGGATTTATAGGAGTAGTTGCAGGAACCACATTCACGCAGGTCCTGAAAATCCCGCTGCAAAGTGCGCAGGGAAACGCCCAGATAGCGCATGAGCCTCTCGGGGCTGTGCTCATAGTTATCCGGATCTGACATGAACATATAGAGTTCCAGCTGGCGTATCAATTTACTCATAGGAATATTATAAAACAGATAATAGGAGTTTGCGAAATGGAGAATAAAGCCATAATTACAGGAATGATAAATCTTGATCATACCCTTCGGGGAGGACTGTATCCAGGACAACGCTACGTTATCGCCGGACGCCCGGGAATGGGAAAGTCTGCATTCATGATGCAGGTTTTAGTTGGCGCCTGTCACGAGCCTGAGGCATGTTCTGCTGTTTTTAGCCTGGAGATGTCTGCGGAAGTTTATAAGAGAAGGCTTTTGGAGATCAGTCCTTTGTCAAAAGAACTTTTGGACAAAGGGCAGATAATTGTTGATGATACAATCTGCATTCCTTTGGAGGAAATAGAAAGAAAATGCCGAAAGACAAAAGCTGAGCGAAACCTTAAGCTGATTGCCATAGACTATTTCTACCTGATTGGAAGGGAGAGCGATATTGAATTTGATGACTTTTGTAAGATGGCCCTTCCGAGACTGGGAAGACTTGCAAAAGAACTTGAAGTTCCAATCCTGATAGAGCTCCAGCTTATGAAGACCTGTGAATACAGAGAAGATCATCACCCTGTCCTGGAAGATATCAGATGGCCAAGTTTTCTCAGACATACAGAGTATATATTCATGCTCCACAGGGATAGCTATTATGATCCGGAGTTTAAGGGTGACGACAAACTTGAGCTTGTGGTATCTGAGCTTCCTTACACAGATTCTTTTACAAGAATTATTGATGTATAATTAACTGATAGAAACAATTCTTTTTATCGTTCAGGAGGCATCATGGCTACAGGATTTGATTTGCTAAAAAAGCAATTGGTAGAGGATTATTTTACCCCGAATATAAAGGCAGAGGTGACCTTTGATACTCTTTTAACGCCGTATATACCAGGAATTGTAGGAAAAGGACTGGGCAAGGCCCCTGGTGAAGTAAAGCTTATTACTAAAGAGATGTCTATTTATGATATGGATAAATCACAAGAAAACAATGAAGGCGAGAAAATTCCTGGAGATAATCGAGGGAAGAAGGTAGATTTTGTCCTGGCAGATGATGAGAGGGTATACCTTGTAGAGTTAAAAACAACAGAAGCAAGTGAAGGTGGCGAACAAAAGGATGACTACAAAAAAATACAGGGAAAAGAATTTGGAATTATACTCGGGAACAAACTGATTTCCATTATGTTATCAAAATCAGCGTTCGATATGAAGGATGCAAAGGATTACCAGAGTGTTGAGGGGCTTAGAACGCTTTGGAATGAGATAATAGATAAATATAAAGAAATAGAAAAGGCTAAATATCCTTCGAAGTTTTCGGAAGCGAAGAACTATACCGAAAAAGCACTTATTCTGATAAGAGACAAGGGCTGGCCCTGGAGAAAAAGCTCCCGCAAATATTTATATACATTGGGTCAGATACTTGATTATATGGAATCCAATGATAAGGGTATGCCTTTATGGGAAAAGAAAATAGAAATAGTATATCTTAAGCCGCAGCTTTCAAAAGATAAAGAAGAAAATGATAATCCTAAAATCAAGTATCTGCCACTGCTAAAGGATGTTTTTATCAAGGGCGGTTGTATTTATGAAGAGAGTCGGAAAGGTGACCCGATTGCATCATGTATAAAAGAGGCATGTAAGGAGATTTTTGTTCGCAGCGAATGGAGAAAGGTAAATTTCGAAGAATACCCGGAAGATGAGGACTGAAATATGACAAAAATTAGAATCCATCGTGGTTTCCACCAGATAGGCGGAAGCATAACTGAAATCTATACTGACAGCACCCACATTTTCATCGACTTCGGCTCGGAGCTCAATGCTGAGACGGGAAAGTCTACCGATGAGAAAATGGTAAGTATGATGAACCGTGCTAAGTGTGATGCAGTTCTTTTCACCCATTACCATGGTGATCATGTGGGCCTTATTGATAAACTTCCGGAAAAGGATGCAGACGGCAAGATCATCAAGATTGGCATGGGAACTACGGCCAGGAAGGTTCTTGATACAATCCATAAAACCCTTCTGGGATTTGATGATATCAGCGAAGATGAGCGGGCATTTCATGAGAACTACCGCCGGATCCTGAATGATGACAGGCGAAAACTTGATATAGTTGATGGCGAGGAGTTTGAGATAGGCGATTTTATTATCACCACTGTTATGGTCGATCATTCCGCCTATGATGCATATCTTTTCATCATTGAATCCAAGACTGACCACAAGGTGATTGTTCATACCGGAGACTTCCGCACCCATGGCAGACTTGGGGAGAATCTCTTTGACAATGTTAAAAGAGCTATAGGCGACAGGAAAGTTGATGTACTTATTTCGGAAGGCACCATGATGAGCCGTCTTGATGAAAAGGTACGGACAGAAAAGGAGATGCAGGCAGAAGCATATAAGCTTTTAAAGAAACCTGAGAATAAGTACGCATTCCTCATTTGTTCGTCAACCAATATGGAGAGTCTTGCTTCTTTTGCCAATGCGGCTAAAGATATTAAGGATGAAGAGGGGAAGATTCGAAAGCTCTATGTAAATTCCTATGTTATGGAGCAGCTGGAGACATACAGGGAGAGCGCGGGAAAGAACAAAGAAACCGGCGAGTTAAACTGGGATTTTACCTTTTTCAATGCCAATGCACTGGAAGGAATGAATTTCTGGAATCCCAAACTGAACATGACTCAGATGGAATATATGGAAAAGCATGGCTTTGTGATGCTCATCGGCACTTCAGAAGGCTATATGAAAAGGATCAGATATTTTAAGGATAAAGGATATGATCCGCTTCTGATCTACTCCATGTGGGATGGATATGTAAATAAAGAGAAGTATCCAAGCTGCTACAATCCGGAGCTTGGGGAGCTTTATCATGGTTGGAATAAGGGAAGAGTTTCAGATCTTCATACCAGCGGACATGCAACTGCAGAAGATATCAGGAAGATGATACTGACGGTCAAACCAACGAAATATATCATTCCGATTCATACTGAAAATGCGCAGAAGTTCCATGAACTTGACCTTGGTGAACTTGACAGTATTATCTGCGATAAAGAAGACGGAGATATCTTTGAAGTTTAGGAACCGCTGGATGAACTCTGTGCTTTTGTGATAGGAGGACAGGTGGCGACATACGTAATCAGTGATATTCACGGAGAATACGATAAGTTTGAAAATCTTTTGAAAAAAGTTGATCTGAAGGATGATGATACTTTGTATATCCTTGGGGATGTTCTGGACAGAGGTCCTCATCCCATAAAAACTCTTATGAAGATCATGGAAATGCCCAATGCTATCTGCATTGTTGGAAACCATGAACTTATGGCTATCGAATGTCTGAAGTTTTTAAGCCAGGAGATAACGGATCAAAGCCTTGACAGCCTGGATCCAGAAATGCTGGATAACCTGGTTACCTGGCAGTATAATGGAAGTAAGACTACCATCGAGGAGTTCAGGGCACTTTCCCCGGAGAGAAGACAGAATGTGATCGATTTTCTTGGAGAGTTTGTGATTTACGAGGAAGTCACGGTGGGTGACAGGGATTTTCTCCTGGTTCATGCAGGACTTGGGAATTACTCTCTGGAAAAAGAGATCGAGGACTACAGCCTTTACGAATTGGTATGGGAGCGAGCGGACTATAGCATTAAGTATTTTGAAGATAAGTATGTTGTAACCGGTCATACACCGACACATATTATTGAGGAAAACCCTCGTCCCGGTTACATTTTTAAGTCTAATAATCATATAGCAATTGACTGCGGAGCTCATTACTCCGACGGTCGTCTGGCCGCAATATGTCTGGACACGATGGAAGAGTTCTACGAGGAATGATTTGCATACATATTTCTGCTATGAGGATAAGTCATGGAAAATCTTTTGGATAAATCCCAAAAACTTACAAAGAAAGATTTAGAAGAGCAGATTGCTGAGATGGAGGTAATCAGGGTAACTGAGTATGTGCGTATGCTTTTTTCAAATGCATACTATGGACTGATCAAGCTGCTTGCTGTTTTCATTAAAAGTTTGAGTGTAAAGCTGTCATATATGAGAAAGACATCCCTCGATTCTCTTCGCAGAGATGCTATATATAAAATGTCTGCAGACAATGATCATGAGAAAAGACTGTCAGCCTGCATCAAATATCATGCCAGGATGTCTTTTTCAGGCGTTATTACCGCTCAAAGTAGTGGTGACGCCATGTCAGCTGCCGTCACCAGATCTGCATCCCATATACTGAAAAAAGATGAGCTTGTAGGTAAGTCCGTATACGAGATAAATGATATGGTTTACAGGGGATATGCCGACAAAAAGAAGCATGAGCTGGTTTATTATCTAAGGCTTTGGCTTGGAATTGCCGCGGGAGGCTTTGCTATTTGCGTAGCAGCAGTTGTGCTTCACAGGGTGTCAGCTTTTTGGGCACTTTTGCTGTTTATGATTATACTGGCAGCTGATTACGTTGCTATTCAGAGAATTATAAGTATATGGCACATGGCTAAGCTGGTGTGGCTCATACTGGCAGAGACGGGAGATGACAGAGACTACGAAGCAGCTGCTACAACCTTCTCCGGCGAAGACAGCCACATAGTGGAACTTAGGATGAGGACTCTCCACACGCTGATGTATTCATCCTCGAGACTTGGTGCTGATATTAACAAAGCGCAGACTGAAAACGCGCAACTTGAGAATGAAATTAAGAATAATCTGGATCAGATTGCGCAGTTGTCAAAGGATAGGACTGTCGAAAACGAGCGGACAATAACTGTCAAGCAGAAAGATAACGATAAGAATAAAGCCAGGATAGCGGAAAATACAGTTAAGATAGATAAGGCTACTAAAGAAAACAAGAATATTCAAAAGCTCCTGGAAACCATAGAGCCCACATTAGAGCAGGCTATTTCAGAAAAATGGAAGCGTGAGTACAGCACTGTATATGTATCTAAGAGTGCATTGAAGGATGCAATCCGCAATTTTGCTTTTGCGGATCTGGAAGTGATTGAACGACGCCTTTATGAGCTTGACAGTACAGGAGATCCCAAAGCTATTGCCAAAGCCAAGGGGAGTTCCTATACAGTGGAATTTATTACCACAAATGGCGATGTCGCTGATATGTCTTTTTCTGAGTATCAGGGAGACAAGGGAGTAACGGTTGACAGCATCAATAGGACTAAGCCTTTTGTTGACGTTTTTGTAACCAAAAACGAGTTGTCTGAAGCTGTCATGAGCCTGAAATCTTCCGGAGGAAACAACCAATGGAATGAAGAACAGTATGCTCAAAAGGTGGAAGAGCTAAAAAGAGTTATCGCCGAGTCCCAAGCAAGATGGGAATCGCAGAAAAAGGAGCTCGAGCAGCAGAATAACAAACTCGAAAATGAGAAGAGAGAACTTTCAGAGGATATTTTGGGCAAGCAGTCTGAGATAGACCAGTTGTCCGACCAGATAAGCAGAAAGGAAGAAGAGTGCAATGCACTTCAGCTTCTTCTTGATAAGTATATTGCCGAGGGCAGCGCGGATTCTGACAAGATAGAGATGCTAAAGAAGGATTTAGAGGCAAGACAGAAGCAACTGGAAACCCTTGAGTCTGATTATGATAAGAAAATCCAGGAAATCAGCGGGCTGTGTAGCCGTATAGCTGACTTGGAAAAAGAGCAGAATGAGTTACTGGAGAAGCTTAGAGGCAGGGAAAATGAGCTGGCAGAGCTTAACAGGAAGATTGATAAATACAATAACGATATAATTAGCGGCCAGAAGGAAATAGAATCCTTAAAGTCGCAGATTATAGAAAAAAACAATCAGATAGTTACCCAAACCGGAATTATCAAAGCTACTGAGAAAAACAAAAATGCAGATAAAGACGCTATTGAAAAGCTGAAAAGGCAAAATGAAAACCTGGAAAAAGCAAAGGATAGCCTCAACAAGCAGCTGGCAGAGAAATCCGGCAAGCTTGATAAAGCAAAACAGGAGGTTAAAGCTCTTGAAAGTGATGTGATCAAAGGAAAAGAGGAGATTGATCAGCTAAGTAAGAAGTTGGCCAACAGCAAGGGAAATGACAAGATCCTTTTGATGCATGATCATCGCCCGATCCTGATTGATGCACTGGAAAATGCACGACATATGGTAATTATTATATCGCCGTGGATTAGAGAAAGAAGTACAAACGAGGAGATAATTAACCACATAAAAAATGCATTACAGAGAAATACAAAAGTGATTATCGGATATGGATTCCCTGAAAAAGAGTACTCAAATGATAAAAAGGTTCTGGATTTGCTTAAAAGCTTTCAAAATGAGCCAAATGGAAAGTATCTGTATTTGAAAGAGTTGGGTGACACTCATGATAAGGTACTTATTAAAGATGATGAGTTCATGGTAATTACTAGTTTTAACTGGTTATCTTTCAAGGGTGTGGGCACAAGGAAAGAGACCGGATACTATACCGAAAATAAGGAAGCCATAACGAAAATGAAGCATGAACTGACCCGACGCCTGAAGATACAGTTTTGACAAGATGTCATCCTTTAAGCTGCTTCCAGGCCTTGATAACATTAGCCATATATTTGGCGTTCTTTTTGGTCACGATTCCACCGTCATCTTCAAACATTGATTCTACGCCGGAAACAGCGCCGGCTCCGGTGGAGTCAAAGGAATATGCCTTATCTTCAGAAAAATAGAATCTAACGCTTGTTGAAAGCTCATTGCCTGACGCTGACTGATCAAAGAGATTGGCCAGTTCCCAGGCTTCTTTTACGCATTCCTCCATGGCTTCCTGCTCATGTAGACAGGAAAGCCACCAGGCCTTTAGTATCAGCATTATTACCCGAAGCTTGTGGAAGTATGTGATTTTCCCGGGGATGCTGTAGAGCATTATCAGATCCATGTTAAGATCTGCCAGTTCTATTGCCTTTTCAATATCTTTTTTGCGACCTGATGCAGCCAGGGCCATAGCCATATTGGTTATAGTGCCGTACTGATCAGCACAAAGACGTATCATTGCAGTACCGAGTACATTAAGACTTTATCAAGCTGTAGAGTATCAGTTTGGTAAGGTCTTTTTTTATCAGGAGGGCGTTATGAGAATTGCAGAAGAAAAGATATCTTTAAAGGACGGAAGAATATTAACAGTAAGTCTCCGGAAGAAAAAGATGCTGAGTCTATGATCGCTTACATGAAAAAGACAGCGGAAGAGACTCATTTCCTGATGAGGTATCCGGAAGAAATCGCCATAGACCATGAAAGAGAAAAACAGCTGATCAAGGCGATCCTCGAGGATGAAGGCGCTGCATGGTTTACGGTTTTCGATGGGGACAAAGTTGTAGGAAACTGTTCCATTGCATGTTACAGAAACCATATTAAAGTAAGGCACAGATGCAGTTTCGCTATCGCAATTGAGCAGAGTTATTGTGGCAGCGGCCTGGGAACAATCCTGATGAAAAGAGCTATTGATAAGGCGAAGGAACTTGGATTTGAACAGATGGAACTCGGAGTTTACGCGGATAACGACAAAGGACTGGCATTATATAAGAAAATGGGCTTCGAGGAGTGTGGCAAAGCTTTAAGAGCATTCAGGTTAAAAGATGGCACATATATCGATGAAATAAACATGGTGTTATTCCTGTAGAAAATATATAGGGGTACAGCGATATGTTAAAGGATTTTTTTGATGACAAAACAGAACCGATTGTCAGGATTGAGGAGTTTTATGGCGAGCAGAAACACATAGTAGATAAGTGCCTGATTATCTTTTCCAAGGTAATCTATGATCACATTCTGAAAGAGTTTAAGTGTGATAAGATTGGCGCTTTAGGAGCATGCAACGGAGAAATACCGATTTACTGCCTGGAATATAAGGGAGAAAAGATAGCGTTCTACCTTACGGGAATAGGATCTGCTATGGCAATGGGATCATGCTATGAATCCCATTGGCAGACCGGCGCAACCAAGTTCATCATGTTCGGATCCTGCGGAAGTCTTGATCCCGAGCAGACTACAGGCAAATTCATTATTCCCACACAGAGTTACAGAGGCGAGGGAGCTTCCTACTACTACGCTCCTGCAGCAGACTATATTGATATAAAGAACTGTGATGAGCTGGAAATGATATTTCAAAAGCTGAAGGCTCCTTATGTTAAGGGAAGAGTGTGGACCACAGATTCAATGCTAAGAGAGACCAGAGGACTGGTGGCAAAGAGAAAAGAAGAAGGCTGCATCGCGGTTGAAATGGAACTTGCAGGCGTACAGGCACTGTGCGACTTTTTCGGATTAAAACTATATGATTTCCTGGAAGCGGGAGACGTCCTTGGCGACAGTAACTACGAAATAAGCGGACTGAATGCTGCAAACCATGATCTCGGGAAGTTCTATATTGCGCTTGAGATTGCATCCATGAACTGACGGGAGACTCAGATCATATAGTACAAGTGATTAGAAAATGATACCGACCATTATAATATCTGTTGATGATATAGGAGGTAGTTAGATGCTTTATTTTGTCCTGGAACGTATATTGTTTCCACAAAAGCACAAGGAAGAGAAAAGGATACTACAAAAAGCCAAGGAGAAGGGGGTAGAGTCTCTTACTGAGGAAGAAAAGATAATTTACCAGGAAGTAAGAAAGAGAATGTTCTTGGCATAAACAATATGTAAGTTTTTTACAAATCAGCCCTGACATGGTATTATATAACCTGCCATGATAGGGCTATTTTTTGGAAATTTAAAGGAGATATATCATATGAAACTAGGAATCGTAGGTTTGCCTAACGTTGGTAAGTCAACACTTTTTAACTCACTTACAAATGCCGGTGCGCTGGCTGCAAATTATCCTTTTGCGACAATTGATCCTAACGTAGGAGTTGTAGCAGTTCCGGATAAGAGACTTAAGGCTCTTGGAGATCTTTACCATTCAAAAAAGGTTACTCCCGCTACAATTGAGTTTGTTGATATCGCTGGACTTGTAAAGGGTGCTTCAAAGGGTGAAGGCTTGGGAAACCAGTTCCTTGCCAATATCCGTGAGACAGATGCAATCGTGCATGTTGTCAGATGCTTTGAGGATCCTAACGTTGTACACGTTGATGGAAGTGTTGATCCTGCAAGAGATATTGAGACAATCAATCTTGAGCTTATTTTTGCAGACCTTGAGGTGCTGGAGAGAAGAATTGCCAAGGTTGCCAAGACTGCAAGAATGGACAAGACTGCAGCAAAAGAGCTTGAGCTGCTCAATAAGATCAAGGCTACTCTTGAAGATAATAAGATGGCAAGAGAGCTCACGGACCTTGACGATGATGAGATGGCTCTTATGAACAGCATGGATCTTCTTACCTGGAAGCCTGTTATTTATGCAGCCAATGTTAAAGATGATGATCTTGCTGATGATGGTGCATCAAATCCATATGTTAAGGCAGTAAGAGAGCTTGCTGCAAAATCAGGTAGTGAGGTATTTGTGATCAGCGCTCAGATAGAGGCTGAAATTTCAGAGCTTGATGAGGATGAGAAGGCAGAGTTCCTTGAAAGCCTTGGACTTGAAGAGTCAGGCCTTGATAAGTTGATTGCTGCAAGTTACAAGACTCTTGGACTTATGAGTTTCCTTACATCAGGTGAGGATGAGACAAGAGCCTGGACAATCAAGATCGGAACAAAGGCTCCACAGGCAGCAGGCAAGATTCATACTGACTTTGAGAGAGGCTTTATCAAAGCTGAAGTTATCAACTATGAGGACCTTCTTCGTGAGGGTTCACTTTCAGCAGCAAGAGAAAAAGGTCTTGTCCGTATGGAAGGAAAAGAGTACGTGGTCCAGGACGGAGATGTTATACTGTTCAGATTCAACGTGTGATACTGCAAAGAATCGCAGCAATATAGATATGTGTGGCAATGCAAGTTTACTTGCAAATTGTCATGCATATCTATATTGATATGAGGCGCGCAGCGCCTCAACGAGAAATTACGAAGTAATTTCGAGTCTGCGATTCGAAGTAATTTCGAGTCTGCGATTCGAAGTAATTTCGAGTCTGCGATTTGATAAAAATTTTTTTCGGGGAGGAGCTTGAAAGAGTATGCCTGACATAATGGGGAGGATGGATATTGCTTTTCCGCACCTAAATATCTATCTAAAGAACGTTCCTAAGAATTTTTCGGTTTTTGGTTTTTCGATAGCCTGGTACGGCGTGATAATAGGCATGGGCTTTTTGCTGGCTCTTTTACTCATTGCAAGGCTGGCAAAAAAGACCGGTCAGAATCCTGATGATTATTGGGATGTAGCTGCTTATATAATTGTTTTTTCAATACTGGGTGCCAGAGTTTACTATGTGTTTTTTGCCTGGGATTATTATAAGGATAATATCCTGAGTGTTTTTAACATCAGAAATGGCGGACTGGCGATATATGGCGGAGTAATAGCCGGATTTCTTACAATGTTCATTTACTCCAGGATAAAGAAAAAGAGCTTCCTTATGATGACTGACACCATTATGTATGGCCTTTTACTTGGACAGGCTATTGGCAGATGGGGGAATTTCACAAACAGAGAAGCCTTCGGAGAGTATACTGATAATCTATTGGCTATGAGACTTCCGGTTGAAATGGTCAGAAGCGGCGAGATCACTGAGCTGATGCGGGAGCATATGAGCGCGGCTACTAACTACATTCAGGTCAGCCCTACCTTCTTATATGAAAGTATGTGGAACCTGGCGCTTCTTATAATTCTTCTTATTTATATGAAGCACAAGAAATTCAATGGAGAGATCATACTTTTTTACCTGGGTGGATATGGCCTTGGAAGAGCATGGATTGAGAATCTCCGTACAGATCAGCTGATCATGCACACCACAGGACTTCCTGTGTCACAGATGCTGGCAATTTGCCTGGTTATCTTTTCCGTGGTTGCAAACATCATTGTCAGAGTAAGACTTAAGGGAAAAGAAGCACAGAGCTGGCCAAATAAATCAGCAGAGCAGTAAAAAGAGTCAATGATAAAATTTTGATGAAAAGAATATTACATTTTTCTTAATAAAACACAATATATCGGTGCTTGGAGAAATATGAGCACAATATATGTACATTATACGTTTAAGCTAGATGGGTGAAGGAATTCACCCATCTTTTTTAATGCCCAAAAGGGGTTGTTTAATGAAAAAAAATGCCATATAATACATCTAGGTGGTAAAAAGTGTCACAAAGTGGTGAAAAGTGGTAGAAAAATCATAGAAAGTAGCAAATAGGTAGTGGGAACAGCATTCAAAGGTGAATACAGTCATTCCATTGACGCTAAGGGAAGACTCATAATGCCTGCTAAATTCCGTGAGCTTCTTGGCGAACAATTTGTGGTAACCAAGGGCTTTGACGGATGCCTTTTTGTGTTTGCCCAGGACGGATGGGACGCTTTTGAAGAGAAGCTTCAGGCACTTCCTATGGACAAACCGGAAGCCAGAATGCTGGGTAGATTTTTCATCGCAGGAGCCATTGACGTTGAGGTTGATAAACAAGGCAGAATCCTTCTTCCTGCCAATCTTTTGCAACATGCCAAGATCGAGAAAGAGGCAGTTGTTGCCGGAGTCGGAAACAGAGCTGAAATCTGGAGCAAGGAAGAGTGGGAGAAGGCAAGTACCTTTGATGACATTAATAGCATTGCGGCGAAGATGAGCGAGTACGGTCTGAGTATATAGGAATTGCAAAGCAATTTCGAGCTTGGAGCTTGGCTGATAAAAACGCAGGCAGAGACAGCATTGCTTGCAATCATGGCAAAAAAAGGGGCGGATATGGAATTTAAACATTACTCGGTTCTCCTTCAGGAGTGCCTTGACAATCTTAATATCAAGCCTGATGGTATCTACCTGGATGGAACACTGGGAGGTGCCGGCCATTCATCACATATCGCGCAGCTCCTTGGTGATAAAGGGCATCTTTATGGGACGGATCAGGATGAGGATGCCATAGCTGCTGCAACAAAGCGTCTTGAACCATTTGGCGATAAAGTAACTATCATCAGAGATAACTATGAGAATGCAGTTTCGAGATTGAAAGCTCTGGGAGTGACCGGGGTTGATGGAATCCTTCTTGACCTGGGTGTTTCATCATACCAGCTCGACAATGCGGAGAGAGGTTTTACCTACAAAGAGGATGTGCCTCTTGATATGCGAATGGACCAGAGGCAGACACTGACAGCCAGGGATATAGTCAATGGTTATTCCGAGATGGAACTGTTTCACATCATCAGAGATTACGG
>JAEEGL010909524.1_pt1 | contig 17645 bp, 16 predicted proteins | sample 9134231 | NCBI WGS metagenome assembly JAEEGL01 (sample SAMN16246548, study PRJNA631951) | gut metagenome | biome: gut microbiome; feature: rumen; material: fiber-attached | host: Bos | place: Iran: Karaj | collected 2018-10 | reverse complement strand
GCAATAAGCTGGTAATAATAAAACACGGCAAGGAAGGCTCAGTCGCCTACAACCACGACGGGACCCGCTACCGTGTAAAGCCTGTCACGGTACAGCTTCTTAAGTCTTTCGGCGGCGGAGACGGCTATGCTTCCGCTTTCTTCTACGGACTTATGGAAGGCTGGCCTTTGGAGAAGGCTCTGGAATTCGGCAGCGCGGAGGCATCCATGCTCGTGGCGGCTCATTCCTGCTCCGCCGCAATGCCCGGCGTACAGGCGGTCAAGGATTTCGTCGCCGCGGCAAAAGCCGAGTACGGCGAAATGGTATTCAAACTCTAAATACACTATCCGAAAAACACAAGACCGGTGCGCTTAAACCCTGCGTACCGGTCTTTAGTTTCGGATCATCATGTTTTTCCGCGCCGGGATTAAGATCAGCGGCAATAAGAGACCTGATGCCCAGAACTTTACCGTACAGCAGCTGATCCGCTTCGGATAATACCACGCTCCCGCTGTAACCCTTGTATTCTGCTACAGAAGGTCTATGAGTTCTTTAACGTTTTTAAGCGCGGAAGCGTTCATGCTTGCGGAGAAGAGCTTTTCTATTTGTTCCTCGCTCTTAAGCATGCGGTAGAACCTGAGGCAGGAGAAGAACTTGTCCTTTACCTGCGCGTCCGTAAGAGGATGGCCGGTGCCCCCCATGGAGCTCTCCTCGTGGCGGAAGAACTCGCCCTTGGAGGTCTTTACCGTCACGTCCGCGAAATGCGCCTGAGGCTTCCCCCAGGAGGGCTCGTATTCAAAGCTTATCTTGCTCCCCTGCTCTCTTATGTCCGGGTCCGCAAGGCGTTCTTCGGTAAAGCTGCCAAGGTCCAGGCTGCCGTATTTCAGTATGGTACCGAGCACGAAAGGCATGCTGACCTTTGCCATCGCAACGCTCTCGGGGGCCAGCTTGTACTCGAATGGCTCCAGAGCCATGGCGGCGGACTCGTGCATCTTAAGGTGTATCCCGCTTATGTCGTCCGCTGTCAGCTTTTCCTTTTGAAGGATGTCCGTAAGGGCCTGTATGGGTGTGTGCGTTGCCTTGCAGCTGGGCCAGGGCTTGTAGGTTATGTTGTCCGTCTCGAAGCGCTTCCCGAGGCCGTCTGTTATCCTGGAGAGGTCGCAGTTACCGCGGGTATACATGGTGTAGAAGCCCATCTTTCCTTCCAGAGGAGTATCGAAGCGGGTATGCATCCCAAGCTTTGCCATCATGCAGCTTTGGACCACAGCCTGCGCCGCGAAGCCCTCCCTCATGGTGCGGATGACGGAGCCCTTGCTGCTTAAGGATTCCCCGCTGCACGTAAACTGCGTCATGGCCATGGCCACGGCGTCCATAATCTCCCCTTCATCAAGGCGCATAAGCTTAGCCACGCCGTAGACAGCGCCCAGGCACTCCGTTATGGCCGGGTGGTTCCAGCCGAAGGGCTGGGTGTTTACGGTTATGGCCTGGGTGAACCTGCAGGAAAGGTCCGTGCCTATCACCAGAGCGGTTATGAACTCCTCGCCGGAGACGTCGCCCAGGTATTCGGAGACCGCAAGAGCCGCCGGGAATATCACTCCGCTGGGGTGCACCAGCGCGTCGTGGGAATCGTCGAAGTCTATTGCATGGGAGAGCACCCCGTTGGCAAGGGCAGCCATTTCCGGGGATGTCTTCTTCCCGTCATAAAGGATCGTGCAGGGGCCGGTCTGCCGCCCGGCGTATTCCGCCGCCTTAGGCGCGGTCTCGTCCAGTGACGTTGCCGCAAGCATGCAGGCCAGCATGTCGTTTACGCTGTGCTCCTGGGCCTTTACGGTCCTTTCCGGAAGCTTTGAGAATTCCAGATCCAGGACATAGTCCAGGACCTGCTGAGAAACAGTTCTTTCGCTCATGATTCATTCCTCGTCCTGATCCGGCAGCGGCTTTTCATGCGCACGATGCCGGTGATTTATGTTTATTTTATCAAAAACACTCCTTTTGTGCCATGGCAAATCCTCAACGGCAGTCCCCGGAGAAAAAAAGCCCCCGAAACATTTTAGTTTCGGGGGCATAATTTGGTGGCCCATACAAGACTTGAACTTGTGACCTTCTGGTTGTCACCGAGTAAACCGAGCATAAATAGTGTCTAATATGGTGTAATCATATGTATTAATCTATTATCGCATAATGCTTATATTTCAAGGCTTCCCAGGATTATGGCCGATGGCGTTTATGCCAATTTGTAATAATCTGAAATAGACTCCAAACAGATAGAATCATGTGTGTCGGGGGAAAAACGGGGGAAGTTTTTTATTCTCCCCCCACTCTTTTTTATAGCGTTTTTTACGGAAAAACTAGCGAATGTGATAAATAAGATCTATGACCTGAAGGAAATCTACCGAGTTGTTCATATCCTATTCAAGGTCTACCCAAACGGAGTCATCCAACTTGGAGTCATGACTTTCTTTCTTGAAGTTCTTGCCGTACTTCTTGTTAAGATACTTGCGGATCTTTTCTGCCTGCTCTGCGTCAATGATTCTGCCAAAAGACTCGCCCAGCATACACAACGAGACATAATGAATTCAATGTATTAATCTGTTCCCTTTATTCAAAACGATACTATTAAAACAATTATATCATATACTATCGGTTGCTATTCCTATTCATTAGCTGCGCCCAGGCTCGATATCCAACATTATCTGGTTTTCAACTATTCCTTCTCTATAGCATTGAGGACATCCCTGACCGACTTTAGTTCTCGCTGCAATCCTTGCTTGCCACTCGTGGCCACATGTTTTGCATTTCCACCAAACTGATTTATGACTGAAAACCGTATAATCGTATGGCGAGATATCGGCATTCTTATCGAAATCCCATTCCTTGAGCAGTTCCGGATACTGATCAACAAAAGATCCCTGTGTAGCGAGTTTGTTGGCAATACGCTTTTCCGCGCCTATCTTATTCCGACATACCTTGCAGCCTTGTCCTTTGGTTGTCCTCTCAATTATTCTAGATCTCCACTCACGGCCGCAGGTAGGACATTTCCACCACACCATCTGACCGGATCGGCATCCGATCTTCCTGGGATCCAAGCCTTTGTTCTTTGTGGGATGCAGTTCCTTGGCCACTTCAGGATAGCACTCTGCCAAGGAATTATCCTTTTGCAGCCTAAGGAATCCAGATGTTATTCCGCTTATATCATTCTCGATATCAACTTTCGGAACAGAAACCCCATGATCCTTGCAGAGAAGTTGCAGAAGCTCCTCAATCGGCTTTTGAAGGAATAGATAATCATCCTCGTTCTTATTCCTTTGAACTAGTATGATATGGGCGTTATCGTTTATTTCAGGAGCCCCGGTCTCTCTCAACCTTATAAGGGATATACCTTCCGAAGCGAGGATCTCAGCCTTTTGTATATCTCTGCTTTGGTTATCGTGCCACGCTCTGCCATCATATTCGATAGCGACCTTTATGGATGGAATATAGATATCAAGAGCCTTTTTCCCCAGAAGAGCATTATCCCTATAACCGTTGATCGCATCCGTAAAGACTTTCTGTACGTAATAGTATACTGTCTGTTCGGGTATGGAACTGCCGATTTGCTTCTTGCATATAGTACAATACTTGTTTTTTTTGTAGCGTTTTTCCTGAACAGAAAGCTGATAGGAACGCCCGCAGTTTTGACACTTCCACCAAACCGTCCGATTGCTTCCGTAAGTTATCTCACTAGGCTTAATCGTGTTCTTCTCGTAATCCCACTCAGCGAGTAATTCCGGATTATGGGATTCGAGATCGTTGAACCCCTTTAGGACTCTTTTACCTGAACAGTAAGGGCATCCGTAGCCCCTGAACTTATCAGCCGCGGACATGTTATAAGAATGACCTCTTTCACAGATCCACCAATACTTCTGATGACTAGTGCATGCAACTTCATTAGGACTCACTTGGTTTTTCTCATAGTCCCATTCCTTCAAAAGATGAGGAACTTTGTCAGTGATAGATGAACCACTTTCAATTAGCTTCTGAATTCGTTTCTTTGCACCACGCTTATTCCCGCAGACCTTGCATCCTTCGCCACTTGTCCTAGTATTGATCGAGGCTTTCCATTCATAACCGCATACTGGACATTTCCACCAAACCGTCCTTTTACTTCCATAGGTAACTTCTGATGGAAGTAATGGAGCATTCTTATCATAATCCCACTCCTTTGCAATCTCCGGGTACTTACTTTCTAAATCGTTAAATCCAGGAAATGCTTTTTTACCCGCACAATATGGGCAGCCTTGTCCCTGACTAGTACGACGTGAAATTTTTGAGATATATGAATGACCATTATTACAGACCCAATATGCATCCTTATTACTGAACGGCATTACATCTGAAGGTGTCAATGGATAATTCTTTTCATAATCCCATTCTGCTGCAACTTCCGGAAACCTTGTTACGAGATCATTATATCCAGGCAACACTTTTTTCCCTGAACAATACGGACAACCTCTATGCCTATTTCTCTCGGCAAAGCTTGCCTCCCAGACTCCTCCACAAACCTGACAACGCCAATATGCCCGTTTGTCTGAAGACGGACTAATTGTTTCTAAATCCAGACCCAAAGAAGCATTCTTTTCAAAGTCATATTCTTTTAAAAGGTCTGGATTGACATCCTTAAACAGACTCATTTGCTAACGCTCCTTACTGATATTTCTTATAATATCACATTAATTAATTAGCTTCAATTTGTCTGAGTATTCGAGGCAAAGAACTATATACTGCTATTGTATCTGGAAGGAATTACTAAGCATGAATAATTGACTACGTCGGCGGTCCTTTTAATGATACAAACCCTCAAAAAAACAAGCCCGGGGGAAAATCGGGGGAAACATCATATGATTGTAAAAAAAGAGCCTTATTCTTCAGGACTGAAACTCCTTGAAAAATAAGGCTTTTTGATTGGTGGCCCATACAAGACTTGAACTTGTGACCTTCTGGTTGTCACCCAGACGCTCTCCCAGCTGAGCTAATGGACCGTTACTGCGCTTTTTCCGCTGCGCAATGGATATAATAACACAAAAGGCCGGGATTGCAAAGTTTTTTTTGCGTCCCGGCCCTATTTTTCAGCACTGCTCTATGAGCCTTATGTAGAACTCCACGGCGCGGGCCATGCAGTCCAGGCGTATGCGCTCGTTGTTGCCGTGTATCATTCTGCGCTCCTCGGCAGTAAGATCCATGGCGGAGAAGCGGTACACGCGGTCCGAGAGCCTTCCGTAGTGGCGGCTGTCGGAGCACTGCACCATAAGGTACGGAGACACCAGGGCGCCCTTCCACGTACCGCGCACCGCCCTGCAGACGCGCTCCCAGCCATCCACGTCCGTGCGGGATATGCGGCTTGGCTCGGCTTCCACTGCGGCCTCTATCTTAACCTCCTGATCCTTTATTACGCTGCGGTAATGCTCCAGCACTGTCTTGGAGCTGTCCGCAGGATTGATGCGCACATTGGCGGTCATGGACGCGGAAGGCGGTATTACGTTGTTGGCCTTGCTTCCGCTCATCTGCGTAAAGGCTGTGGTGGTGCGCACAAGAGCGTTAAGTTCGCCGCCGCTCTTCTTGCATATCATGTCCAGAATGCCGCCGAAGCACCAGAGGTTGGCGAAGATCATGCGGTAAACGAAGCCGGAGTGCCTTCCGAGAGTATCGAACATCTTAAGGACAGGCTCAGTAAAGTGGCTCTTGCAGGGGTGGTCTTCTATGTCCACGCATGCCTGCGACAGTCTGCCAACAGGCGTATGGGGAGCCGGGGCGGAAGCGTGGCCGCCGTTGGTATCCAGCCTGAAGTCCACGTTCATGAGGCCCTTTTCCGCAATGCCTATGAGCGCGCAGGCGCCGGAGACTCCGGGGAAGACTCCTTCCACGACAGCGCCGCCCTCGTCCACTACCATGGCAGGCTCTATTCCATGTTCCAGGAACCAGTCCACTATGTGTACCGCGCCTTTGCCGTTTATCTCTTCCTGGCCGGAGAAGGCCATGTATACGTCCTTTTCAGGCACGAATCCCTTTGCGATGAGCGTGTCCGCCGCAAACAGCGCGCCGTTGAAGGTGACCTTGGTATCCAGGGTCCCCCTGCCCCACATTACGCCGTCAACTATCTCAGCGCAGAACGGATCCTTCTCCCAGTTCTTCTCCTCCACGGGCACCACGTCGTAGTGCGCCATCAGGACTGCGGGGCCTTCGTCAGCATTGCAGGCCTTGGGCGCTTCGCCCCTGGCAGAGCCCCTGCCCGGCCAGCGGAACAGTATGCCGCGGTCCGCAAGCCGCGTAAAGTCACAGGCCGCGAAAACGTTGGGATAGAGCGAAGGCAGCAGGCCGATCAGTTTTTCGAACTCCGCGTCGTCCTCCAGCGAGTGGTCCGTGTAGGACACCGTCCTGCACTTTACCAGCTGCGCGAGGCAGTCCGCGGCTTTGGCCTTGTCGAACTCCACGTCCGCAAAGTCTTCCGCAGGAGCAGGCGCAGGCTTAAAGGCCGCGGTGCGCACCAGCAGCACCGCAAGGAATACGACTATTATCGCAAGAATGATATATCCGACCATTACAACATGCCTTTCTTATACATAAGTCTGGATACGCCCAGCGTGAACAGCACGCCCACCGGGACCATTATGCCTACGGTCCCCGCGTTGAGCGCAGGCACCGCTATGAACAGTATCAGCATCAGTATCATCGGCGCTATGGCTATCTTTATGTTCTTGGACACGAACACCACTGCCAGGGCTCCGAACAGCGCGGGCACCATCTGCGCAAAGGCAGGAGTAAGCGCCGGAGAATTCAGCACCGGTGTCAGCGGTCTTATGAGGAGCACGCCTATTATGATTATTATCGTTGTAACTATGCTGGAGACCGCGATGGAGATCGTGGAGATCACCTCGCCCTCCTCCGAGCTTGCCTTAACGTCCGCCTGCTCAAGAGCGTTGAGCGCCACCGGCAGCTTAAGGTTGGAGATGTTGCCTGTTACGAAGGACAGGTAGGAGCCGCCCGCGCCCAGCATGGGAACGTAGGTAATGGTCTCCACTATGCCCACCGCCCAGTACATCGGTGCAGTCGCGACAAGGCCCAGGGCAAAGCCGTGCCAGTCCGGCCCGGTCTTAAAGATGATGCCCGTGGCTATTGGATAAGCCAGAAGCATTATCATCACGAATATGTTCCACTTGCGCCCGAAGCTGTGGACCTGATCGATGTAAGTCATTTCTTTTTTCATCGCCTTGTCCTCCCTTTTACGACAGCCACGCGGTGATTGGTATCGCCGCTGCCATTCCTATTATCAGGCTTATCGGAAGCGCGTAGTCCATTATCCAGCGCTTTCCGGTCTTTTTGAGCAGCAGCCCGCAGACCACCATAACAATTGCGGATATGAAGAATATGCATACCGGGATGAGGCCTGTATAGTCCCCCTTGAAGGCTCCCGCCACGTCGCAGAACACGAAGCCTATGAACGCGGAGATCATGCCTATGAACATTGAGTTCTGGAAGATCTCTGCCCACTTTTTATCGCGCTTTTCAAGGTTAATAACTCCCGTAAGGAGCTTCTTTCCGATGAGCGGCACCAGCCAGATGCCCACCAGGATGGAGAGCGTCATTACTCCTGCTATTGTTACGTACTGAGTTGCCGAAAGCCCCGCTACCTTTCCGAAGGTAAGGCCCATGGCGCTCTCAGCGTTGGTGGCCGCCACGGTCTCGTAGGACAGGTTGCCGACCACTGAAAGGCGCAGCCACGGAAGCGGCAGTCCCAGATCCTTGGACAGCGTAATTACGCTTATTACTATTGCTATCGCCGGAGCGATGGTAAAGATGGCCGCCGTGCGCGCTATGCGCTTGAGCTTGTCCGTGCTCATACCCAGCTCCTTGGCCCGTTTCCAGGCCTTCAGGAGGAAGAAGACGGACTGCGCAAGCACGACGGCTACGATGATGCCCGCGAGTACGAACAGTACCGGGCTGTTGATGCCGAATTCCATGACTTGTGTCCTTTCGATAATAATTGCGGAAATAACTTGTGGATGAATACAAAATAATTGTAAAGTCGCTGAGGTGGAATGTCAATCACCGACCGAATGTCAGAAGATGTTGAAGATCAGCGCGCCGATAAAGAAAGACAGCACGTTGGCAAAGAAAGTAAGGACCAGGAGCCTGCGGGACGGACCGAACGCGCGGCGGTAGATAAGGTATTCACCCGCGACCACCAGCAGTTCCAATATGATGAGCCAAGGCACGTCGAACGCGCGGGGGTCAAAATGAAGGAACAGGTTGAGCGCCTCGTTGGTAAAAACATTCGTCAGGGCGATTATCCTCAGATCCAGCCTGCTCTTAAACCCGAACAGGCGGAAAAAGACTGTCTCGATCAGGACGGTCAGGATGCATGCGGCACCGAAGTACAGTATCGGGTTGTCCCAAAAAGACCAGAAGTTGTCGTATGTCATAGCGGATCGAAAGACCGGTGCGGATCATCGCATATTGATATCGTTGGGCTCTTCCGGCTGAATGCCGTCGTTCTCAAGCCTGCGTCTTTTGACGGCGCGGCGAAGCAGCACGATAGCGACGATGATCACCACCGCCGGGATGCAGTAGATGATCCACGGCAGCGCCCTAACGATAGGACTGGGCGCTATGTCCGCGAACGCGGCCGAAGTTCCGAGAACTATTATGAGCAGCGTGGCTGCGAGTATGCGAAAACGTTTCATATCGTTACCTCCGAAGGATCACTTACGCAGAACTTTTTCCGAGTATATTATAGCACCGAGGCCCAGCAGAAAACAGACGATGATAAGAATGCTCCGCAGAGGACCCGTGAGCTTTATCAGGCCGCCGATCAGGGTGCCGGGCCAGAGAGCAGATGCAGCAAGCCCGAAAGCCAGCCCCGGATACCGCGGGATGTGGCGGTACATCAGCCACAGAGTGACGGGCATGCTGAGGTTTATCAGAAACTGGCCTATGAGCGACAAAGGCATGCTCCATGCAAAGAACGCAGTAAGGACGGCTGCGGCCGCAATGCCTGCGATCGCGGGCTTTACGACACCCAGCCTGTCGCGGACGAAGCCTCCGACGAACTTGCCCAGAAACACGCAGAGCGTAAGAAGAACTGCCGGCAGCGCGCCCGTCTTCCAGGTGAATTCCGCCGCAGTCCCTCCGACAGCCCGCACGGCTACAGCCGCCGTAAGGAGGACCACAGGAAGCATGGCGGAGCTTTTGACTTTCGGCTCCGCATCTTCAAAAACATACCTTGCCGCAGCCCGCCTGTAGATGCTGAAGCACACTATGGATGCTATTCCAAGGGCAAGACATACGTAGTCCAAAGAGCCGGGCAAAAGCACCCCGAGGGTGACGCCTAAGGCTCCGGGCGCCACGAATACGCCCAGAGGGACTGCCCTGCCTTCGCTGCGGTCCAGCGTCACGGACCCGGCGGAGACGTGGAACACACTGTTGCCGAGGCCCAGAAGAACAGCCTTTACCAAAGGACCGAAGGGCGATAACGCCGCCGCTGCAGCAACGAACATGGCTCCGGCCTGGAGAGCGCCGTACAGCAGGAAACGGTCGTCCGGCTGCCTGCCGCTGCGCAATATCCTGTCCATGGCAAAGCCGAAAAGGCACTGCGTGGAGAAAGCAAGGGTATTGTAAACGAACACCGCGGCAGCGAAGCCTTCCGCTTCCGTCCCGAACGAAAACAGAGCCCCGACGCACGCGGCGTCCACAAGAAAGTGCGATATTGCGTTGAAGATAGCAATGGTCATCTGCCGAGCATGTACAGCAGCGCGTTAACTATGCAGGCCGCTACGTTGCTTCCGCCCTTGCGGCCGCGGGCAACTATGTAGGGCACCGGGCGCTGCATTATCATCTCCTTGGATTGTACCACATTTACGAAGCCTACGGGAACACCTATCACCAGCTCCGGCTGAAGTTTTCCCTCGTCGATGAGTTCACATATGCGCACCAGGGCCGTCGGAGCATTCCCTATGGCAAAGATGAGAGGCTTTCCCAGCGCGGCAGCCTTGTCCATGGAAGCGGCGGAACGCGTAGTCCCCTGCTCCTTTGCGGCTTTGGCTACGTCCTCGTCCGCTATGAAGCAGTAGACCTCGCCGCCGTATCTTGCGAGGTTCTTCTTGTTGATCCCTGCCTTTGCCATCTGGGTGTCCGTTACTATGCAGGCACCGTTTTTTATGGCCTCATGAGCCTTTGCAACGACGTCCTCCGAAAAGCAGAGGTTGTCCGCGTAGTCGAAGTCCGCGCTGGTGTGGATGACGCGCTTTATAATCGGCGCAAGCGCCGGGTCTATCGGGTGAGGAAGCTCGGACTCTATTATCTCGAAGCTCCTTTTTTCTATCTCCATCGGGAGCACTTTTTCAAGTTCTGTTATCATATCCCGGCCTCCAGTATCCTGTATATCAGATCCATGTCCATGTTGTTCCTTACGCCGTCCGCAAGGATATCGTACTGCTTTTCCTTGTATGCCTTGTAATCGAAGACCGCAAGCTCGGCGGGGTCTATGCCCTTCCCTGCGCAGAGCACCGAAAGGACCGCCTTCCTGCACTGCGCGGAATCGAAGAAGCCGTGCAGATAGCTTCCGAGCACGTTGCCTGAGGCGCAGCCGTCGCTGTGTCCGTTGTCCAAGGACGCCAGAGGCTTTGCGCCGTCCTTAAGGACGGTCTCCCCCATGTGTATCTCGTAGCCCTCGAGCTCTATGCCCGAAAGCTCCTTCCAGAAGCCTTCCGCGGACACCCTTCCGCCGACTCTTGTGCGGTGCTTTTCCTCCGCGAACTCGGTCTCTGTGGGAAGAAGCCCCATTCCGGCGACGCTGCCGCCGCCTTCAACGCCTGAGACGTCCGTTATCCTGCGGCCCAGCATCTGGTAGCCTCCGCATATCCCTATGACCGGCGTGCCGTCCGCGTTCAGGTGCTTTATTGCTGCCTCAAGTCCGTTCTGGCGCAGCCACAGCAGGTCCGAGATGGTGTTCTTGGTGCCCGGAAGTATGATAAGATCCGGCTTTCCCAGCTCCCTTTCGGAGCTTATGTAGCGCACGCCCACGCCGTCCGTCGCCTCAAGGACGGTAAAGTCCGTAAAGTTGGAGAGCCTCGGGAGCCGCACCACCGCTATGTCGATCTTTGCGGCCTTGCTCCTTACGAGCCTTTCCGAGAGGCTGTCCTCGTCGTCTATGTCCACCTTAAGGTAAGGAAGGACGCCCGCCACCGGCCTGTGCGTTATCTCCTCAAGCTGCTTAAGGCCGGGCTTTAGGATCTCCACGTCTCCGCGGAACTTGTTTATCACCGTTGCCTTAACGTAGTTCTTCTCCTCCTCGGTGAGGAGCTCTATTGTGCCGTAGAGCTGCGCGAAAACGCCTCCGCGGTCTATGTCACCCACCAGGAGCACGGGGGATGCGGCCATCTTTGCCATTCCCATGTTGACGAAGTCGTCCGCCTTGAGGTTTATCTCAGCCGGACTTCCTGCGCCCTCTATTACAATTATGTCGTTCTGCTCCGAGAGCGTGTCGAAGGCCTTCTGTATGGCGGGGCGCAGGGTATGCTTCATCTTGTAGTACTCCTGCGCGTGGTAGTTTCCGATTACCTCGCCGTTAACTATCACCTGTGAACCCATGTTGGTGACGGGCTTAAGGAGTATGGGGTTCATGAGCACCGAAGGCTCTATGCCCGAGGCCTCCGCCTGCACCACCTGGGCGCGGCCCATCTCAAGGCCTTCCTTGGTTATGAAAGAGTTAAGGGCCATGTTCTGGCTCTTAAAGGGCGCCACCCTGTAGCCGTCCTGCCTAAAGACCCTGCAAAGTCCGGCAGCAACCAGGCTCTTGCCTGCGTTGGACATGGTCCCCTGTATCATTATCGCTTTAGCCATATAATTCCTCCAGCGCCTTTATGAACGCGTCGTTCTCCTCTACAGTGCGCACCCCTATGCGGATGTAGCTGTCGTCAAGGCCCGTAAAGCTCCTGCAGTCCCGGACCTTTATGCCTCTGCGCTCGAACTTTTCCCTCATCGTAAGTATCGGCTCGCACCCCGCGCCGCCCCGGGCAGCGGATGCCCCTCCAAAGCCTCTCTCGTCCCGTATCAGCAGGAAATTCGCCTCGGACGGGAAAACCTTCAGCCCGCGGCTTTCAATGGCTGAAACGAGCCGTTTCCGCTCCCTGTCTATGTAAGCCCTGGCGTCCTTAAGGAAGCCCGTCTCCCCGCAGCACACGACGCCCGCGGCCTGCGCCGCCGAAGACACGCTCCAGGGTATCCCGAAGCGGTAGACCTCGTCCAGAAACTCCGTGTCCGCGGAGAACATGAAGCCCAGCCTCAGTCCCGCCATGGCGTAGGTCTTGGTGAAGGCGTTTATCACTGCCATGTTCCCGAACTTCCCGATCATGGCCAGCGCGCTCGTTGCCGACGTGAACTCCAGGAAGCACTCATCCACCGCGAGCAGCGTACCGCGCTCTTTGCAAATGGCCGCGATGCCCCAAAGCTCTTCCGTTCCCATGAGGCTCCCGTCCGGGTTATTGGGCCTGCAGACGAATACCATGCGGGGGCTGTACTTTTCTATAGCTTCCCTTATGGGGAGCAGCTTCCCTTTCCCGTTTTTTTCGGGTATCTCAAAGCCCGGAACCGCGTACTCAAAGATCTCTGCCCCGAAGAGCTCGGCGCTTCTTGCATACTCGGAAAAACCGGGCGCCGGCACCAGCACGGACTCCGGCCTTTCCGCGGCGCACAGCCTCAGTATAAGGTCCGACGCTCCGTTGCCGCAGACAATGTTCTCCGCGGGCACTCCGTACCTTTCGGAAAGCGCTGCCGTAAGCTTTCTGCAGAAGGGATCCGGGTAGGTGATCTCCTCCCTGACAGCCCTCTGCGCAGCTTCCGCGGCTGACGCAGGCATTCCCAGCGGGTCTATGTTTACGGAAAAATCCGTCAGCTTCTCTTTTCCGGCGAATATGTCTCCGCCGTGTTCGTAATTCCTCATATGCTTAACCCGTATCCGGCAAATATCATCACTATAAGCCTTACGCATATCACGGCAATCAGGGACAGCCACGATGTCAGCATAAGTATCGTATTTGAGCGGAATATGTCATCCGCCTCTATGGGACGAATGTCGTCCCCTATGAACTCCTTCTTGTGCACCACGCCGCCGTATACAGCGTCCCCGGCCAGCTGCACCTGAAGCGCTCCGGCCATAACGGACTCCGTCTGGGCGGAATTGGGGCTGGCGTGCTTTCTGCGGTCTCTTTTCCAGATCCGCGCGGCGCCCTCCCCGTCAAAGCCGCCTATCTTAGAGGCAACTATCATCAGGAGCGCCGAGAGCCTTGCCGGTATGAAGTTGAATACGTCGTCGGCCTTAGCAGCGAAGGTCCCGAAATGCTCGTAGCGTTCGTTGCGGTAGCCTATCATGGAATCCATGGTGTTGACCGCCTTGTAGACGCAGCCGCCCACAGGCCCGAAGAGCATCATGTAGAACATCGGGGCGATCTCGCCGTCCGAGGTGTTCTCCGCGACGGTCTCCACGGCGGCCTTTATGACTCCTGCCTCGTCCAGAACGTCGGTGTCCCGCCCGACTATCCAGGAGACGGCCTTCCTTCCGGCCTCAAGGCCGTTCTCCCTGAGCTCGGTGTACACCCTTCTGCTCTCGTTCACCAGGGACTTGGCAGCCAGGCACTGCCAGCAAAGTATGGTCCCGACAACAACGTAAACAACGGGGTGTATCTTCCACGCTATGAACAGCAGGAGCCCGGAGCTAAAAGCTGCGGCCAGAACCACGCAGATCCAGAGTACCATGCCGCCTCTGGACCTGTCCATGCGGTCGTAGAGCTTTTTCTCAAGAAAGCTTATGAGCTTTCCGTAAAGTATTACTATGTGAGGCCATCCGTGGGGGTCTCCGAGGACGCCGTCCAGGGAGAAGCCCAGAAAGATGCACAGGGTGCTACAAAGGAGCATATTCCGAAGCCCTCCTTGCAAAGCTCTCCGCAAAAGCGGGATTTGCGGGAAGATACAGATGCGGGTAGCCCGCGTATAAGTTTTTATTCGCTATGACGCAGTCCCAGCCGCGCTTTCCGGACGGCTTTTCCGCCCTGAAGGAAGCGCCGTTGTTGTCGCTGTCGTAGTAATGGAACTCGTGAGCCCTTATGGATCCGCCCGCCCGGCAGAACAGATTGTCCTCCTTTGCGGTGAGCGTAACGTAGCCGAAGCGCTGGAGCCTGGGGGTCTTAAAGGACCTTCCCTTTACCGCCCCGACCATAGGAACGCCGTCCAGATACTCGTGCAGGTACATGAAGCCTCCGCATTCGGCAAAGGTCGGAAGACCCTGCAAAACAGCGCTCTTTACAGAATGCAGTATTCCGTTATTTTCCGATAACTCCTCAGTATAGAGCTCCGGATATCCTCCGGGCAGATAAAGGGCCTTAACGCCCCCGGGGAGCTCTTTATCGTGCAGAGGGCTGAACCATACCGGCTCGAACCCGGCCGCCTTCAGCACCTCTATGTTCTCCTCGTAGATGAAGCAGAAGGCCTCGTCCCGGGCTATGGCGATGGGTATTCCGCCTGCGGCCTTCTTTACGCAGCCGGCCGCGTCAGGGCATGTCACCTCCGGCGCGGTGCCTGCAAGCGCCATGATACCGTCCAGGTCCAGATGCTCCTCCGCCGCTCTTCCGAGCGCGGATATCCTCTCCTGAAGATCCTCTATCTCCGCCGCGGTTATAAGCCCCAGATGCCTGGAACCTATCTCGGCCTCGGGAAGCTTAGGCATAAAGCCCAGAGGCTTTACGCCCTGAGCCTCTGCTATCTTTGCAAGGTCCATGTACGTCATGGCGGAAGCGCCGTTGAATATGACGCCCTCTATTCCGCTGTCTTCCCTAAAGCACTTAAAGCCCTTTATCACAGCACCCGCGGAGGTATACATCCCGCGGACGTTCACCACGAGTATCACCGGTGTCTTTGTTGCCTGCGCCACCGAGAAGGTGCTTGCATCCCCTTCCGGACCTATGCCGTCGTAGTAGCCCATCACGCCTTCAGCCACGGATATCTCCCGCGCGTGCGCAAAGAGCACGCCCTTAAGCTGCTCCGGCGTGCAGAAGAACGGGTCCAGGTTGTAGGACGGAATGCCCAGCACGGCCCTGTGGAACATTGGATCTATGTAGTCCGGACCGCATTTGAAGGCGCATATATCCAGGCCTCTTTCCTTAAGGGCCTTCATCAGAGCTATGCTCACCGTCGTCTTTCCGCAGCCGGAATTGGTGCCTGTTATGAGTATCCTTGCGGACATCAGTCTTCTCCGCCTCCGCTTATAATGAATATCGGGTTCCTGGCCATCATCATGTCCTTGCCCGCAACGCGCTTTGACGCCGCCGCAAAGATCTGTACCACCTCCGGGACTATTCCGTGAGCCTCGAAGGCCGAGAGCGCGTCGCCCACGGTCTGCAGCACTATGGCGCTGGTAACTATGCGCGCCCTGGGGTTCTTTGCCAGGACCACGTCGAATATCTCCTTCATGTTGCCCTTGGAACCGCCCACGAATACAGCATCGAGAGCGGGCCAGTCCTTAATGTCGTCCGGCGCCAGCCCCTGCACTGCCTCGACGTTTCCTATGTGGAAGTTCCTGCAGTTCTCATTTATGAGCCTTACCGCTTCCGGCTCCGGATCCACCGCGTAGACCCTGCCCTTCCAGGCTGCAAGAGCCATCTCCACGGTGCAGGATCCAGTTCCAGCTCCTATGTCCGCGCAGACGTATCCGGGCCTTATCGCAAGCTTGCTCATTATGACTGCCCTTATCTCGGACTTGGTCATGGGGACGTCGCCCCTCGTAAAGCATTCGTCCGGTATGCCCGTCCTCACCCTGTCGTCAGCGTCGGGATTCTCGGCAACCACAACGGTAAGAGACGAGAGATCCATCCCTGCGAGCTCCTCCGTTGTGCAGCTTATGACCTTCTGCTCCGGGCTTCCCAGGTCCTGCCCCACGTAGAGCTTTATCCCGCCGAAGCCCGCACAGACGAGCTTTTCCGAGAGCAGCGACGTGTTCTTTCCCGTAAGGAAGAACGTCAGCCTGTTCCTTCTTACCATCTCCGCCGCGTTGGCATCCCTTCCGTGCAGGCTGCACAGAGCAGCGTTCTGCCAGGGCATTCCCAGCGCCGCGAACATCGCGTTAAGGGACGAGATGCCGGGAAGTACCTTAAGCTCGTATCCTTCCCTTCCGCGGAAGGCTTCAAGCAGCTTCAGCGCTGCGCTGTAAAAGCCGGGATCTCCGGATACCAGCACGCCGAAGCAGTCCTCACAAGCGGCCAGAACGTCCTCCAGGACTTCGTCCGCGGCATAGCTACTTGAGCAGCGCTTTCCCTTAAGGGTCTCTGAATACTCCTCCAGCAGCCTCTCCGCGCCGAACACCGCGCCGCACTCCGAAAGTGCAGTTGCAGCGTCCGCAGTAAGACTTCCTGCGCCCAGACCGGCGCCTATGATGTATATCTTCTTCATCTGCTGTCCTCCGCGGATCAGTAATCTCCTGTTTTGAGCCTGTCGATCCACTTCTGAAGGCTCTCGCCCTCGCTGTCCTTGGGACGCCTTATCACCAGGACCTTCATGCCGCACTGCTTTGCGGCGGCGAGCTTTTCCGGAAAGCCTCCTGCCATGCCCGTATCCTTGGTAAGCAGCATCTCAGCGCCGCTTGCCCTGAACATTGCGGTATTGAGCTCCGCGGAGAACGGTCCCTGCATGCATATTATGTGCTTTGCGGGAAAGCCCGCGTCCAGGCAGGTCTTTATCCCGTCTATGGAGGGAAGTATCCGCAGCCATATGCGCTCCGCGGCCCCGCTCACCTTAGAAAGAGCCGGCACCTCCTTGGTCCCAAGAGATGAGAACACCACTCCGGGCACCTTGTCCAGGTACTCCGCAAGCTCCTCGGTCGTTGCGAACTCCATGCAGCCGTCGTGGCTCTCGGCCTCTCTTAATACTCTTGCCAGTTTTACGCCTGCGGCGGCACAGGCCTTTGTAATGGATACGCTCACCTCGGCCGCGTAAGGGTGCGTGGCGTCCAGCACCAGCTTAGGCGTCTCCTTTTCAAGGAGCTCCTCCATCCTTTCCTCGGAGAGCCTCCCTGTCCTTACCCTAAGGCTTCCGCCCGCGGCAAGCAGGGCCTCTCCGTATTCGGTGGCTACGCAGGCAAGCGCGTCTATGCCGAGTTCTCTGCAGAGCTCTCCGAGCTTTCTGCCTTCGGTAGTCCCCGCAAAAATGACTATGTCAGCCAATCCTGTACCCCCTGGGAGTTATCATCTTTCCGTCTATGATCTTTGTGGCGCTGTTTCCTATGAACACTGTGGTGAACATGTCCACGGCGGTATCCCTGAGCTCGGCGAGGGTCATCACGGAGGCCTTCTCGCCCTCTCTTCCTATGTTGTTGACGGTGCCGCAGACGGTCTCGGGCGCCTTGTGCCTGAGCATTATGTCGCAGGCCTTCTGCAGATAGTCCGTGCGCTTGTGGCTCCCCGGATTGTAGAGCGCTATGCACATGTCCGCGGAGGAGCAGGCATCGAGCCTCTTCTCTATGAGCTCCCACGGAGTAAGAAGGTCCGAAAGGCTTATAACCGCAAAGTCGTGTCCCAGAGCCGCTCCCAGCACGGCGCTTCCGGAAAGAGCCGCGGTAACGCCGGGGATGGCCGAAATCTCAACGTTAT
>JAEEGL010867781.1_pt1 | contig 17645 bp, 7 predicted proteins | sample 9134231 | NCBI WGS metagenome assembly JAEEGL01 (sample SAMN16246548, study PRJNA631951) | gut metagenome | biome: gut microbiome; feature: rumen; material: fiber-attached | host: Bos | place: Iran: Karaj | collected 2018-10 | reverse complement strand
GTAGTCGTCGTTGGGCGTGATCTTCAGGCCCATGAACTCGGCAGCCTCCACCAGTCCGTTGATACCTATGGTCAGGTACTGACGACCGATGTTGATATAGCCGGCATCGAACAGCGGCAGCATGCCGTGCTTCTGCAGCTCCTTCAGGTTCTCGTTGTAGGCCAGCTGTACCTTGTGGCAGAGGTCAATCACCTCACCCAGATACTCTAGGTAGTCCTGCTTGTGGTTCACGGCGTACTGGATGCAACGATTCAGGTTGATGGTCAGCACGCTCTTCGAACCTGTCGATACGCCACCGGCACCCAGCGTGTAGCTGAAGCCATTGTCCGTAATCTCGTTACGCAGACGGCAGCAACTGGACAGCGAGTCGGCATTGTCGCTCATGTAGGTGAAGAACGAGTGTCCTTCTGAATACATCTCAGCCGTAAACTCACCCCACTCCTTGTCCAGGCACTCACCGTTCTTGTCGGTCAGCAGCGCCATCGTCTCCACGGGGAAGGTCAGCAAGGTTTTCGTGCGTTCCTTGTTAAACCACTTCATGAAACGCTTCTGAAGCCAACTGAGTCCGTTCCAGTCGGGCTTGGAGCCGTCGGGGAAGTAGAACTCTCCGAATATACTCTCGAAGTAATAGCGGTCATAGTAAGCCACGTTCCAGAACACAGCCTGGTAGTTACGGGCGCCAGTCGGTTGGTTGAGGGAATAGACAATCTGCTCAAAGTAGTCGGTGATGACCTTGTCTAGCGTACGATGCTTCAGGCTCAGGTCCACCACCTCGTCGGCACGCTGCCAGTAGTCCAGTCCGAACTCCTTGCCGATAAAATAGTTCATGTACATGAGGAATTCAGGCGTGGCACAGGCACCGCTCAGCATGGAGCTGACCATAAATACCATGTTGACGAAACCGCCACAGTACGACTTCAGGTTCGTGGGAGCCGTAGAGTTGCCGCCGATGTCGATGGTGCCCCCGATGAGCCAGGGATACATCGTGATACTGGCGCAGTAGTTGGCGAGCGACGTCTCGTCATTCTTATATATAAAGTGGTGTGTCAGCTTGTCAATGTACTCGTCAGCCAGCTGCTTGCCGTACATCTTCTTGATGCGGTCGGTCAGCAGGCGGCGGTTCAAACGGATGAAACTCGACTTGGGTAGTTCACCGATGAGCGTGGCGATGTTCTTGTGCTCCACGTTCGCATTGGCATCATACTTCGAACCGGTTGCCGCATTGACCGACTCCACATAGTCGGACAGGAACTGGAGCTTTGCCAGCGTCTCACGGTCCTCAGAGTGTGCCTGACGGTAGAGCATGAACGACTTGGCCACCTGATAATAGCCCTCCCTCATCAGTGCCTCCTCCACCTGATTCTGGATGTCCTCCACCTTGATGTCGTCGTGCATATCCAAGTGGCTCAGTATCTTGGAAAGGGTGCTCAAGTCAGCGGGCACGTTTACACTTTCGAACGCCTTGACGATGGCGTTCATAATTTTGTCTAATGAAAAACGGTCTTTCGAACCGTCTCGCTTCGTAATGGTAAAATTCTTGATTTCCATTATGTTATGTCCAATATTTATAGTTAAAATACCAATATTTAATGTTCAATTCTCCTTTTCATTGTTGTCCGTTTTGGAAAACTTTTTCCTTTTTCGACGGAAAAAAGTTTCCCGTTTTGGAAAACTCTAATCGCCTGCAAAGGTACAAATAATTCCAATATAACGTATCATTTTAAATGCAAAAATTGTTTAAAAGTTATCCTGATCCTTCATTTTTTTATTACACAAAGAATCAGGAGGACGGTTCTGATGATCCATTTCTCAAAGAAAATGGTATCACACAGAACCGTCCTCCTGATTCAAGAAACAAAATCTATTTCAATCGAGGAACGGCCACTTGTCCGTGGTCCAGCTGATGTGCCGTTTCACCAGGATGGACGCTCCATCCAATGGGACGCTGTAGCCGTGACAGAAGAAAAGGTCTTCATCGTCAAAACGACAGACCGAGCAATGACCGGCAGCATCGTAGTTGACCTTGTCACCCTCGAAGAAGAGCGTACCGCCCCCCAGTCGCATGTCTTTGCCGTTACGGTCAAGATAAGGTCCTTCGACCGTGCGGCTGCGTCCTACAGCTACGCGGTAGTTACTCTTAGAGCCCTGACAGCAATAATCCCACGAGACGAAGAGGTAGTACCAGTCTGCATGTTTGAAGATGAACGGTGCCTCAATGGCATTGGGGCCGGCATAGTCGGAGGTGGGATTCTTCGGTGGATTGGGATTCTCAGGCAGGTCGGCCAGCAAGCCTTTTTCGTTCAGGTTATAACGGCGGGCAATGGTGCGGGGAATCTCTCCCTTTGCAATGTGCATCGTCGTGTCGAGACGAGCCATCTGGATGCCGTCCCAGAAGGAGCCCCACACCATCCAAGGCTGGTCGTCGTCATCGATGACAAAGTTGGGGTCAATGGCGTTCCAGTTGTCACGTCCTTCGCGTGAAGTCACAATACAGCCCTCGTCGTTCCACAGGGGATGAGCCAGCGAACGGGTGCTGAGCAATCCAATGGTGGAGCCATTGCGTCCGAAGGTGGAACAGCTGTAGGCCAGCCACCAGCGATTATGCCAACGGATGACGTCAGGCGCCCATACATGGTGCATGAAGCCAGGCACCGAATCGTGCGTCCATTGGGGGATAACGGTCATCAGCGGTTCGGGCTTGACGGTCCACGTCTTCAGGTCGGCGGATGTCATGTGCTGAATGCCCATGCCAGTGGCAAAGAGGTGATAAGTACCGTCCTCAAAGGCCACGACGGGGTCGTGAACAAAAGGAGTATCGGTCTGTAATGGTTGCAGCGGAAGACGCTGTGCTTGAGTAGTGATGCTCACCATGAGCACCACTACAAAGAGTTGAAAACGGTTCATTTTGCTAGTTTATTTTTTCTTGCCCCAATAACTTTTGGCACCGTTGATGCCAGCGTAGATGAGTGTATGCTTGCGAGGGGAGGCCTCCCAGTCACACTCTCGCTGCACCTTCAGTTCAACGCCATTGGCTGTGAGCGTGTTGGTTGAAGAGTTGAATGTCCACATTCCACCTTTCCAGATGCCACTAGTGATGGTTCCGTCAGCAGCGAAGGTCATTTCTGCCGACTCCTTCATCTTACCATAGCTGTATGCCAAGTCGATGTGTTCCCACGTGCCGGCAATCTCGTCAGCCGTGATGGCAACCTGAGGTACAGCGGCATAACGCTCGGGCATGACGACGGGCCATCCGGATGAAAGCCACTGAATGCTGCGCACACCACCCAGCATGACGGCGTTGGGCGCATTGCCGCCTGCTGTTGTCGGGAAACGCTGCTGCGAGGCGTAGAACCAGTTGTCCTGTCCGTCGTTGAAGACGGCGCAGTGGCTGATGCCTACCCAGCCGTAGCCCTGTGAGAAGCGGTAGGGATGGGTGAGCACGGTCTCGTTGCCAGTATAGGTACCGTCAATGGTTCTGGAGCGTGCCACACGGGTGTTGTAAGGTATGTCCAGTGCATCGTAGGCCATAAAGAGATAGTACCAGCCGTCGTGATAAACCACCTCAGGCGCCTCAGAACCTTGCCAGCGGTCGCCCGCCGTGCGTGTCCATATCTGCTTGCCGTAGGCTGCCTCGTTCTCAGCCCCCCAGGGGTTGGGCAGCGGATCAACAATGGTCTTTCCTGTTTCGGCGTTCAGCTGGACGGCGGCAAAGCCACTGTGCCATGAGCCGTAGATAAGCCAGTGCTCACCTTCAGGCGTGATGATGTACGAGGGGTCGATGGCGTTATACTTGAAGTAGCAGTTGGCCCAGTCGGTAGCGTTTACCCTGTAGTTCAGTTCCTTGTCAGAATAGTTGGTGATGACGAACCCCTTGTCAGTCCAGTTGTTGGAACCGAGGTCGGCCGTTTCCATGAGTCCGATAAAGGCACGTTCGCTCCATGTGCCGTTGCCGTCGATGGTGCCTGGCACAACAATGCAGTAGTACATGCGATAGAGACCAGTTTTCACCTTACGCACACAGGGTGCCCAGTAGCCGTAGTTGGTGCCGGCAGTAGAATTGCCCAGTCCCATTGCACTGCGAATCTCGTTCAGTTTCGGCTGTACCCACGAAGGGGTGTTGGGCATGGCAGCGCCCAGGTATTCCCAGTTGACCAGATCAGCCGAACGACGGCAGTGGAAGTGTCCGTGACCAGCCTGAGGATCTCCGTAGCCTGCATCAGTGCAGTACATGTAGTAATAGCCGTCGTCGCCCTTCACGACAGAGGGGTCATGAACGTTGGCCAGGTTCCACTGTGAGCGTTGTGCCCAGGTAGAAATGCTACGGTAGTCGTCGGCATAGGCCGGTGCCGTCCAGTCGTCAAGTTCCGTAGAGGCCGTTTCCGATGTGGTAAACGTCACCTCATCAGAATACACCACCTTGCCACTGGTCTGTGCGTACGTACGTACATAATAAGTGGTAGAGGGCGACAATCCGGCCAACGTCACCGTCATCTGAGCCGACGAGCCGGCGATCTTCGTGTCGTTGATGGTGGGATTGGACGAAGTGCCGTAACAGAAGCCGCGGCTTGTGATGCCTGACCCTGTGGCCGAAGCCTCCACGACTGCCGACGACGACGTGACGGCAGTCACTGTCGGTACTGTGACCGACAGTGAACCACCGGGATTGTCGTCACCTGGTGCATCATCACCGCAGGCTATTGCCAGCAGGCTGAGCATCAGCAGGGTAAGCTTTTTTGACAGCTGCCTCATATTACTCGAATACTAAGTGTGAGCCGTCAACTGTCATGTGGAAGAAGCAGTCGTCAGGATTGACCGTGTTGATGCCAGTGTAGGTCTGGGTGTAGGTTACACCGTTATTGCCCTTCATCACAGCCTTGATGTCGGCCAGGCCACCGCCACGGTTGGTTACAGAGACGGTTACCATTGACTCGTCCATAGCAGCGAGCCATACGCCCCAGTCGCCCTGGTCGCCGGTGGGAGTACAAGCAGCATAGCCATTACCCCAACCGTAGTTGTCGGCACGTACCACAGCATACTCCGTAACACCGTCAGCCGAAGCCAGCACAACGACGAAGTTGTTCCAGTTGTTGGCACCATTGGTAAAGTTCCTGAAGCGCGTGGTATAAGTCTGGCCAGCCGGAACTTTCCAAGGCTCGGAGTGAGCACCCCAGAAGGCCGACGAATTGTCTTCCTCACCGATTACTTCATCAAACTCCAGATGACAGCCGTCAACCGTCAGGTGGAAATAGAAATCGTCAGGATTGACCGTATTGATGCCTGTGTAGGTCTGGGTGTAGGTCACACCGTTGGTGCCCTTCATCACAGCCTTCACGTCGGCCGTTCCGTCACCGTTGTTCGTAACGTAAGTCGTCACCTTGGCGCCGTCCATGGCAGCGAGCCATATACCCCAGTCACCCTGGTCGCCGGTGGGAGTACAAGCGGCATAGCCGTTACCCCAGCCGTAGTTGTCTGCACGTACCACAGCATACTCCGTAGCACCGTCGGCAGAAGCCAATACAATGACGAAGTTGTTCCAGTTGTTGGCACCGCTGCTGTAGTTGGTGAAAGTGGTAACGAAGGTTTCACGGGCACCAATCTTGATGCTCTCAGAATGGGCTCCCCAGAAAGGTGTTGAATTATCAGTAGCACCGATGCTGGTGTACATCTTATCAACAATCTCGAACTGTGCACTGGCGATGACAGGACTGCAGCTCTCGCCCTTGTACGTCTTGTTATAGACAGCCACCAGCGTCTTCGTACCGAGCTGGGACATATCGGGTATGGCCTGGAAAGTCAGGTCGGCAGCCGTTACGGTCTTCGATACTGCCTGCTCAAACTCAACGGTAGCAGTAACGTTGGCAAAGGCAGTAGCAAGGTCTGTGCCCTGCATCACCTTACGAGGTACGCCGTTCAGCGTCATTGACAGTGGTAGCTTGTCTTCAGCCGAGGTGAAGCCTCCGATGGGCTCGATGGTTGAGCCGATGAAGTTGATATACGAACCCTCGGGCACCATGAAGGCACGGATGGTAGTGTTCGACGCATCAGCATTGAGATTCGTCAACGGCGTCTTCTGTGTGTAGGTTTTCGTCACTGTACCGTTGGTAATCTTGACTAACAGCCCGCCAGCAGAGCGGTCAATGGTCAGCGTCACCTTGCCGCCCAGCTTGTCAACGCCGGCATCGGTATCGGTTTCAAAGGTCAGCGTGCTCTCTACGAGGCTACGGTCAATGTAGTCGCCCCACTCGGAGTTTCCGCTGGGCTGATTGTCGTAGCGAATAGCACCATACTCCTTATAGTTGGCGGCACCACGGTCCTCATCATTGGTGATGATCAGTGCAAAGTTCTTGTACGTATTAGAGGCATTGGGGTTGATGTTCAGATTGAACACAGCATTCCATACACCGCCTTCAGGAATCTGGTAGTACTTGCTAAACACAGCCCACCAGCCCGAAGAGAAGTCGGTTGCACCAATGGTATAAACATCCTCCTCCAGTCCTTCAATATCATCTGGGTCACCGTTGCCTTTCGCATTCTTGATAGAATCCACTTTCTGCGAAAGCCAGTCAGGGGAGTCAACGTTGTAAAGGTCGCCGCCCTCACAACTCGTCAGGCCAGTCAGGCTACTGACCACAATCAACAGCCCACAGCACAATGCTGCTATTTTATTTAGGTATTTCATAATATCCTAATTTTATTGTTTAATCTTTAATGTTTAATCTTTAATCTTCTCAAAGGTTCACCACAGGATGAATGGCCCAGCCCTTGCTTGAGAAATAACCGGCGTTGCTGGTGCTGTTGTTGGCAGAGTTGCCCACCAGATTGGGGTTGTCGTTCAGCGTGCCCTGATAGATTGGCAGGAACTCATGACCCTGAATCCAGGAGTCGTATGAGCTCTTCAGCTCACCGTCAGTACCCACCTGTGAGTAGCTGACAGCCTCCTTCACACGTGTTCTGTCAGTAGTACGGCGGAAGGTACCGTGCTCCTTGAGCTGCTGCAAGCGTCCGCTCTCATAGAAGAATCCCCAGCGGATGAGGTCCAGACCGCGTCCGTACTCACAACCAAACTCTTTGGGACGCTCCACATTGGCAATCTGCTCAAACAGCTTGTCCTTTGAGCTGAAGTCAGCCAATTTCAGACCTGCTAGTCCGGCGCGTCCACGCACCTGGTTGATCCAGTCGATGGCCTGCTGGGTAGGACCGTTTACCTCGTTCTCACATTCGGCAGCACGCAGCAGCACGTCGCTGTAGCGCATCATGCGCAGGTTGATACCACAGTGCAAACCCGTCACCACTTTCTCGTAGAGACCTGTGCGCAGATTCGTGTTCTTGGCTATGGGCAGTCCGCCGTAGTTGTTGTTGGTTACCACAGGCTCAGCGTCAGACATCTGCGTGCCGTAGCATACGTTGCCATACTCAAAGCCTTCCCACTCAGTCTCATAGGTGCCGATGGTCCAGTAAAGACGGGGATCAAGACCGCCGCTGGTAGTACGCTCTGCTTTGAACAGGTTATAGAGCCAGGGGGATGCTGAAAGGTCAGCCCATCCACCGCAGTCGCCAGGACCGAAGTTACTCTCAATGGCATGACCCTGCGTAGCGTTAGGACTGGTGTTCACGGGCGTCCACTCGTCGTCGGTACCCTGTGAGCCGTAGTCCAGGAACTGCACCTCAAAGAGGCTCTCGTCGTTGTTCTCATAGGCAGCGCCCTCGCGGAAGTTGTCGCCGTAGTTGGCCATGAGCCTGTAGGCACCGTACTTGCCATTGATGATATCCTTGAGCACAGTGAGTGCCTCACTGTACTTGTGGCGCTGCATCAGCGTGCGGGCATAGTAGCCGGCAGCAGAGCCCTGAGTAGCACGACCCTTGGCCCACTCACCGCCCAGCGCCTTGGTGGGCAGCAGCTGCATGGCCTGGCTAAAGTCAGTCTCTACCTGGTCAAGCACGCGGTCATACTGTGCAAAACCGTCGGTCTCACCCTCCTGATAGTTGGCGGCATAGAGGCCCTCAAGGGTAGAATAGGCATTGTAGTCCGTAATAAGAATAGGATTCTGATAGTATGCAGCAAGGTTATAGTATGCCAGTCCGCGCAAGAAGAGCACCTGTCCTTTGATGTGCTTCAGCTTGTCACTGAGCACAGCATCATCATCACCACAACGGGAGATCACATAGTTGCAAACGTTAATGGTATAGTACCAATCACGCCATGACCACTGGCCAATCTCGTCAGTGATAGGTTCGTTCAGGTCATCGAAAGGCATATACCAGACCTGCGAGGAGTTCCACACCTCATCACCACGGCACACGTCGATATTGTAACCCACACGGGCGTAGGTTCCCTCCATGCGGATATGGTTATAGGCAGCTATGACGCCCTCCTCCAGTTCCTCGGCAGTCAGGCCGTAGGTGGCCGTTGTCTGCTGGTTGGGATTGGTCAGCTCCAACTTGTCTTCGCACGATGTCATCGTGCCGATGCCCAGCAAAAGGGCAATCGATAATTTATATAGTTTCATCTTTTTTCGATTTACTAATGTCCGTTTTTCGATTCATATTCATTTAGAACGAGAAGAGTACACCTGCCATGAAGCTGCGTGCACTGGGGAACGAGCAAAAGTTGTAGCCAGGTGTAAACGTTCCTCCGGCATAGTCAACATTGTAACCTTTGTAACCCGTGAAGGTATAGAGATTCTGTGCCGATATGTAGGCACGAACACCGTTTACCACGCCCTTGAACCATTTGTCAGGGAAATTGTAACCCAGTTCAACGTTGGCAATCTTCCAGTAGGCAGCATTCTGAATCTTACGCTCGCTGAACAGGTCGTTCCAGGCCAGCGTAGCATTGTTGGCTGCATAGGTGCGAGGCATAGAGGAGAGGTAGGTCAAGCCGTCGTCCGACCAGCGGTTGGCGTCGAGCATGGACACGTCCTTGTTCCAATAGCCGTAGCAGGAGTTCAGACTGTTATAGATGTCATCAGACACATGATAGTCAAGCGCACCGAAAGTAGCGATACTCAGGTCGAAACCTTTGTACTCCAGGTGGGCGCTCAGACCGAAGTTGATCTTCGGCAGGCCGCTGCCTAACGTGGTCTGGTCGTTGGCGTCGATGATGCCGTCGCCGTTGATATCCTTGTAGAGGCAATCACCCAAGTTGGCACCCGGCTGTGTGGCATGGTCGTCAAGGTCGGCCTGTGTACGGGCAATGCCCTCATAGACCCAACCATAGAACAGACCCACTTCCTGACCCACTTCTGTCTTGTAGGCACCGGTGATGTAGGCATCCGTACCAAAGCCCAGTGAGGTCACCTTGTTTTTCAGGGTGCTGAGGTTGGCAGCAATCTCATACTTCAATGGATGGTCGTGGTTACGGTAGGTTGCCGAGAACTCAAAGCCGCTGTTCTCCATGGATGCTGCGTTCATGGTCACACTGGTGTTGGCCACACCGGCGCTGGCAGGAACGGGCACACCGTAGTGCAAGTCCTCTGACTTGTTCTTATACCACTCGGCAGTGAATTCAATACGGTTGTTGAGGAAGGCAAGGTCGATACCGACGTTCATGGTCTTCTTCTTCTCCCAGGCAATGTTCTCATTGACGAAGGTAGAAACGGCGGAACCCGTCACAGGGTTGTTGCCAAAACTATAGGTCATATTGTTACGGGCCAGCGTAGCCTGATAGGCATAATCACCTACTGCTGCCTCATTACCCAGCACACCATAGCTACCACGTACCTTGAACATGTTGACAACGTTACGGTCGAAGGGGAAGAAGCTCTCCTTATCGAAACGCCAACCCAGAGAAACTGAGGGGAAGGTTTCCCAGCGGATGTTCTTGGTCAGACGTGAACTGCCGTCACGACGGACAATAGCAGAGAACAGATACTTGCCGTCGTAGTCGTAGTTCAGACGAGCAATATAGGATGCCAGTGCATGCTTGTACTCATAGGAGCTGGCGTATGTGTCGTTAGCATTCTGAATCTGCAGGAAGTAAGGTTCGGAGAAGTTGACACCCCAGCCGGTCAGTGTGTGTGTGTTCTCCTCTTCATAGGTCTGACCCACCACGAGGTTCAGGTGATGCAGTCCGATCAGTCCGTCATAGGTCAGCGTGTTCTCTACCAGGAAGTCAGAGTAAGTACGCTCAGCCTCGGTGAGTTTCTCGTTGCTCTTGTCAAGATAGACACGATTACTCTGAATCCAGGCCGACACCCATGTCTTGTCCTTGGCGTTGGTCTTGCTGTAAGAGAGATTGAGCTTGTAGTTCAGGTGATGATTCTCGGAATTCAGTCCCAGCATCTTGAGCAGGTCAACGTCAGCAGAGCCTGTGGCTACTACGCGGTCCACCAGCGTGTTACGAGTCAGCAGATTGTTGACCAGCAGGGGGTTAGAAGCCGAGATGTCACCATGAATGGTATCGTAATAGACACCGTAGCCATAGGCATCGTAGTTGAAGCTGCTGGCAGAGCCGACCTTATCGTCAAGTACCCATGTAGATTCATCGTATGCCTTGATGGTGGGCTGCATGAGCAGGGTACCGCGAAGCACGTTGGTCACGTCACCGTAAAGGCCCTGTACATATTCTGAAGCGTTTGATAGTCCCATGCCGTCCTGACTGGAATGTGAATAGACCAGGCTGGTGCGGAACTTGATGAACTTCGTCTCCATGGTGTTGTTGACACGGGCGGTGAAACGCTCGTAGTTGGGTCCTGCTCCTTCCAGCGTACCCTTCTGGTTGAAGTAGTCGAGACCTATATTATAGGTATTATGGGCACCACCGCCGCTTAGGTTGATGTTGTGGTTCTGACGGATTCCTGTCTTGAACACCTCGTTGAACCAATCGGTATTGGTGTTGTCCATAAACTGATACTTGCCCGTTTCTGGGTTCAGTGAATAACCGCCGGGCAACGGAGTACCAGAGTTGAGACATGCCTGACCAAGGTACTGGCTGTACTGACTGGCATTCATCACGTCGTAGGTGTTGCTGGATATCTTGTCAACACCAAAATAGCCCTTGTAGTCCACCTTTAGCGGCTGGTCCTTCTTACCGTTCTTTGTAGTGATGATGACCACACCGTTAGCAGCACGTGAACCGTAGATGGCACCTGCAGAAGCGTCTTTCAGCACCTGAATGGTCTCAATGTCATTGGGCGAGAAGTCGCGAATAGTCGTTCCCATAGGCACTCCGTCAACCACATACAACGGGGCTGTGCTGCCGAAAGAACCAATACCACGGATACGCACCGACGGATCGGCACCAGGCTGACCGTCAGAGGTAATCTGCACACCGGCCACTTTTCCTTCCAGCATAGTGGAAATGTTAGAGTTGGAAACTCGCTTCAGTTCTTCAGCGTTGACAACGGCGACAGAACCGGTCAAATCGGCCTTTTTCTGTACACCATAACCTACCACAACCACTTGGTCGAGCGTAAAGTCATCGGAAGAGAGTTGAATCTGGCCGATATTTGCACGGCCACGCACGGCTACCTCTAAATCCTGATAGCCCAAGTAGCTTACCACGAGCGTCGCATCCGACGAAGCTTCAACTTGGAAGTTTCCGTCAATGTCGGTCACTGTTGCAACCTGAGTACCTTTTACCCTAACGGTTGCTCCAATGAGCGGCTCTCCTGACTGGTCAACAACCTGACCACTGACCTTGATGGTCTGTTCTGATGCCGTTGTTGTTGCCAGAACAGGAAGCGTACAGAATGACAGGCCTCCTATGACACCCAGAAACAGCATCACAGAGAATAATAACTGTTTTCTCATTGTTAATTGTTTTTAAGTTAGAATGATGTTAGTACAAAAATTTTGGTGCAAAATTACGCATGGACACCTTTCGCAAGGTGGACAAAATGATATATTAGGTGGACAATTTGTCCTTGTTCAGATTTTCAGCGTATGTACTCGGGTTTGTGCCGTACATCTTTGTAAAACAACGGGTAAAATACTTCGGGTCGTTGAAACCTACCTTATAGGCAATCTCGGTGATGTTACGATTACTGTCACTTCTGAGGAGGAGATTTTTTGCAATGTTCAATCGGTAGCTTCGGATAAATTGGCCTGTACTCAAACCTGTTTCTGCATTAAGACGCCGGCCAACCAGACTGCGGCTCATACCTATGGCCTCGCAAAACTCCGTAACGCCGAATTCGCTGTCCGTATAGTGCTGTTCCATGACTTCCGTAGCCAGTTCCATGAAGGGTCTGTTGCGCCGCATCTCTTCCTCCTTGTCGGCTTCTAAACTGCGGTTGTAGCTTTTCTGAAGGCGCTCATGATTGTCTAAAATGTTCTGAATGCGTGACTGTAGTTGGGCAGGATTATCAGAATCGTCTAAAACACGACGTATGGGCATCAGCAGCTTCTCGGCCTCCTGCTGGCGCAGGGCTTCTATGCGACGACGGTAGAACCATACGCCAAGACCGGCCAAGAGGAGGGCGACAATCAGCAAGAACCACCAGCTTTTCCAGAAATAGGGAGCCACTTCCACCTGTATGCTGACCGATGACGATGACTGCATGACTACGTATTCCACTTCAAGGGTATAGGTGCCAGGCTTCAGACTGGTGTAACGCACTGAGTGCTCACCAGGGTTCAGAGATGTCCACTCATCCTCAAACCCTTTCATGCGATATCGGTAATAGCCTTGCTGTTCGCTCGTGTAGGTCAATGTAGAGAAGTCAATGGCAAACGACTTGTTAGACTCATGCAACCTGATACACGATGCCTGTGAGATGTCGGCATCAATATGCCTGCCGTCGGCAGCAGTGATTTCCTGATTATCTACCGTCAGACGAGTGAACACCAAGTGTACGTCATACTGCGCATCGACATTTTCGCCACGTATCTCGGTCAGGCCGGAAAGACTTCCTAACCAGATGGCTCCGTCAGGACCTTTTACGGCTGAGTTCCAGTAAAAATTCTGACAGAGAAGTCCGTCAGCCTCGCTATAATTATTAAAGGTACGCGTGCGGGGGTCATATACGGAAAGTCCGTTATTGGTGGTTATCCACAGTCGTCCCTGATCGTCCTCCACAATGCCTTTCACGGAGTTGTTGGCAAGTCCGTCATCCGTTGTCAGTACGGTGAAGGTGAAGGGTTCTTTGCTGGAGCTTTGAGCTTTGAGCTTTGAGCTTTGAGCGTTCATCTCAGAGCGAGGCGGCAAATCCGAGCTGAGCCGGTAGAGACCGTAGCCGTTGGAGCCAAGCCATAGTGTGCCGTCCCTTGTCTCGCAGAAACAGCTGATTTTATCGATGACAGGTGATGTAGGGTGGTCGAGTTTGCTGCGCAGCCTTTGGCACTTGAAGTTTTGAGAGCGAAGGTCAATGATGCAGACGCCCGACATGCAACCCATCCACAGCTGGCCTTTGCTGTCAATGAGACTGCCTATGCAGCCGCGTATCTCACGGTTTCCCTCAAAAGGATCCTTGAGGGTGCCTGTACGTAGGTCATACAGGAAAACGCCGTCATTCGACCCTATCCACAATGCATCGTTATATTTGTCGTAAGCCAGGGAGCCGATGTAGTTGGTCAGTGTAGCCATTTCTGGCGGCATATCAATAGGATGCACCTTATCGCGTGTTGTCATGGAGATGTAGCTGACACCGCTTCCCCAGCTTCCTATCCACAGCCGTCCGTGAGCATCAGGCTCCAACACGGATACTGTGTTATGCTTCAGTCCGAGATCATTGAGAGACCAGTGCTCGAATTGGTGTGTGGTGAGGTGGAGCCGGTTGAGTCCACCCTCAACGGTGCCTACCCACAAGGTTCCGTCAGGCTCAACATACATGGCATTGACGGGGTTGGGCGACAACGACCCTGAATTATCGGGTTCATGGACATAGTTACGCAACAGAAGGGGCTGTGGCGACAGTTTGACGATGCCTGCCGTCTCCGTACCTATCCATATCTGTCCGTCGCGTACGAGTAGGCAAGTCACGAAATCGCTGGGCAGCGGGGTTTTGGGGGTAGCCGTGTTCCAATGAGTGAATCGGTTGCCAGGCTCGTCAAAAGTGTTGACTCCTCGTAACGTTCCTACCAGCAAGTGCCCTTCCGGCGAAACGGCCAGCGATGTGGCATAGTCGTGTGACAGGCTGTTGGGATCTGTTGCCTGATGACGGTAGGCTGTCAGCACATTGGTGTATTGATCGTAGGCATAGAGTCCCAGGTTAGTGGCTACCCACACGGTGTTGCCCAGTTTCAGCAGGTCTGTGACGTAAAGGCCCTGCAACTGTTTCATGGCAGGTGCAATGTCTTTGCTAACCAGCTGACTGCCGTGTTCTGAGAGTCGGAACAACCCGTTGTTGATGTTAATCCACACGGTGCCGTTGCGTTCAATGTCGGCAATGGTGACGTCGGGTGTGTTGCCACGGTAGCGACAACTGCTGATGTGCGACACGCTGCCGTCTTCTGCAAATGTGTAGCGGAAGATGCTGTCAGATGTCACATGCCACAGGTGACCCTTAGCATCACAATAGACTTTGACGGAGGGACGCTGAAGGCGGAGAGTGGAGGATTGATGGTGAAGGGTGGAGGGTTGAGGGTGGAGGGTTGGAGTGACGTTATGCATGGTACGCATATCCACAACAACAGTCACCTCGTCATAGGCTACCCACAACCGGTGATGACCATCTTCGGCAAAACCCTTGCAGGAGTTGCTGGCCACTTCAGTAGAGGAGGAAACGGGTTTGGAGAATGTATAGCCATCGTAACGCACAGCACCGCCGCCATACGTAGAAATCCAGATAAAGCCCTGGCTATCAGCAAATATACCATTGACATTATTGTGAGGCAAACCTGCCAAAAGGTCGAGGTGCTCCTGATTGTAATGAGAAATGTTTTGTTGGGCACAAACCGTGTCGCCTAAAGGCCAATTGGCTGCCACACTCCAAAGGAGACAGCCTGTCAGCATCAGACGGCACAGCAGGATAACTTTCCCTCGTCTCAAACTACAATTCTCCATTCCTTTGCAAAGGTAGTGCAAATTGAGCGAAATGCAAAATAATTTGTTAATTATTTTCATTCCCGCTCCTAACTCCTAACTATTTCTTACCTTTGCAGCAGAAATCATTATCAAGTGGTTATGAAAAGAATCATAATAACAGTTCTGCTGAGTGGCATGGTGGCCAGCATCTATGCCGGCAAGAAACCCAACCTGACGTTTGACACAGGCAGTGGGGTGACAAAGACACTGGTGATGCCCAGCGGAAAGGCCGTGGAATATGTGGCCTATGAGAGGCTGTATTTTGTGGGCAACGTAGAAGACAGCGCCTGCCAGTACATGAACGTCTATGTGCCGAAGGGTGCCACGCAGAAGACACCTATTTTATTACGTACGTACGCGCGTGAGGACAGACCTCAGGAACCGACCGAGCCGACAGGGCTTGACGCTACAGGAAGGGCGCTGGCCGAAGGCTATGTGGTGGCGATTCCTGGAGGACGGTTTGCCTCTGCCCATGTCCAGCTGCTGGACCTGAAGGCTGCCGTGCGCTACCTAAGGCTGTTTGACAAGAAGATGGCAGGTTCCGCAGAGCGCATCATTGCCGATGGAACGGGTGTGGGCGGTGCCCTGGTGAGCATGCTGGGAACAACGGGCAACCATCCCGACTATGAACAGCAGCTGGAGGAGATGGGGGCTGCCGACAAGAAGGACGACGTCTATGCCTGTGTCTGCTACAGTCCCCTCCTGAACAAGGAGCAGGAAGACCAGGCCTACGAGTGGCTATTCAACTGCACAAACAACCAGACAAGACCGCTGACAGCCGAGCAGGCCATGAGGAGCAACGAACTGGCAGCACAGTACGCCAGATACCTGAACAGTCTGGAACTGAAGAACCCTACTGACGGCACGCTGATGAAGGCCGATAACTTCCGCAGCTACATCAAGTGGCAACTCATCAAGGCGGCGCAGACCGCCAAGAATGCAGGAGCTATAATCCCTGATTCCATCGGCTTCACGTTCAGCGATGTAGCAGAAGAACTGTCGGCCAGCCAGGCAGCAACGCCTGCCCCCCAACAGCTGACCACGGAGGAAAGGCTGAGGAATGCAGCGAAGTACCTCAATTCCCCCCGTCAGGGAAGGAAGGTGGAGGCAAAACCTGTAGGTGAATACCTGGTGAACCTGGACTTAGAGACATACCTGAACTTCCTTGCCTCAACGCAAAGGATGAGGGAACCGGCCGAGGCGGGCGACAGGGCGATGGCATACAACGTGGAGACGGGCGACAGGACAGCCCAAACGGCTCCACACTGGTACATCAGACACGGGGCAATGGACTGCCAGACGTCGTTTGCCACAACGACGGCCTTTGCCGTGAAGCTGCAGAATCAGGGCAAGGAGGTGAACTTCCTGCTGGCATGGAACCGCACGTTTGGCGGAGACTATGCCCTTGACGAACTGTTTGACTGGATGGCGTTCATAGTTCATAATTCATAGTTCATAGTTGATGGATGCGATACAGGCACTAACGCAACAGCGATTGCTGCTCCAACTGGAATACAATGTGGAAAAGGAGGCTTTCCGTCGGCAAACGGAAGAGGCGGGCATTGAACGGAAGGTGGAGCAGGGTGATGCGTGGTGGCCACTGAGAATGGGGCGTTCGTACTACAACTCCATGAACCAACTGGTGGTGGAGGTGTATAGGGAGGCCGATCAGGACATAGAGCATCACTTTGAGTTCGGACGGCCGGTGATGTTCTTCACAAGCAACGGGAAGGAGGACATTCACTATTTTTCGTTTTCGGCATCGGTCAGCTATGTGGATGGCGACAGAATGGTGGTGGTGCTGCCTGACAGCGGACGACTACTGGACCTGCAAAGGACAGAAGGACAGACGGGCGTGCAGCTGTCGTTTGACGAGACGAGCTACCGCTGCATGTTTGATGCCCTGGACCGCGTGCTGCGTGCCAAGGGACGGCTGGGTTATCTGAGGGACCTTTTCTATTCAAGACAAAAGGCCCAGACACTGACTTTCGAAGACATGCGTTTCAGCTATTTGAATGCTTCCCAGCAACGGGCAGTCAACGAGGTGCTGCGTGCCAAGGACGTGGCCATCGTACACGGACCTCCGGGAACGGGTAAGACGACGACGCTGGTGGAGGCTATACGTGAGACGCTGATGCGGGAGCCGCAGGTTTTGGTGTGCGCCCAAAGTAACATGGCCGTCGATTGGATTTCGGAAAAGCTCATTGACAGGGGAATCCATGTGCTGCGCATCGGCAACCCGACGCGTGTCAACGACAAGATGCTGAGCTTTACCTACGAACGACGCTTCGAGGCACATCCTGACTACCCGCAGCTGTGGTCCATCCGTAAGGCCATCCGCGAACTGCGCAGTCACCGCAAGCGGGGAGAATCCATCCACCAGAAGCTGGAAAGCCTGAAAAGCCGTGCCACGGAACTGGAGATACGCATCAACACCGAACTGTTCAGCGAGGCACGTGTCATTGCCTGCACGCTGGTGGGTTCAGCCCATCGGCTGCTGGACGGCATGAAATTCGGCACGTTGTTTATCGACGAGGCAGCACAGGCATTGGAGGCCGCCTGCTGGATTCCCATGCGTCGCGTCAGCCGGGTGATACTGGCGGGTGACCACTGTCAGCTGCCGCCTACGGTGAAGAGCATTGCCGCCCTGAAGGCAGGACTGGGAAAGACGCTGATGGAG
>JAEEGL014595806.1_pt1 | contig 17646 bp, 16 predicted proteins | sample 9134231 | NCBI WGS metagenome assembly JAEEGL01 (sample SAMN16246548, study PRJNA631951) | gut metagenome | biome: gut microbiome; feature: rumen; material: fiber-attached | host: Bos | place: Iran: Karaj | collected 2018-10 | reverse complement strand
CGCGGAAGAAGCTGAAGATTTTGTCAAAAAAGAAGCCGAAAAAGATTCGAAAAAGTTAGGTATTAAAGAACCAAAGAATTTTGAAGAAAAGGGAATTAGCCTAGTTGGAGAAAAGCTTTATGAGGCTTTCTTAAAAAACTACACCGAAAAACAATGGCATACCTCCGCTAAAAGCATTTCTGCGGATATTTTAAGTCGAATCCCAGTTCGATTTTCCCACGACAATCGTTATTTTATAACTGCAAAGCACCAAGGAATTCCTACTGAAGGATACACCAAACTCGTCAAAAATATGCTCTCTTCAAGAAATATTGAAATTCGTTTGAATACAAACTTTAAAGATATTAAAAACAAATTGCCCAAGAAAATAAAAATTATTTACTGTGGTCAAGTTGACGAATTATTCGATTACCAATTTGGCATACTCCCATACCGCTCTCTTCGCTTCGAAGAAGAGAAAACCGACCAAGCCCTTGGTGAAGCCGTCATAAACGAGGCCGATCCAGACGTTCCATATACGCGTACGCACGATTATAAATACTACCAGATTCATCAACCAGAAATCGTCGCTCAAAAAACATCGATAATCTCAAGAGAGTATCCTACAGATTTTCAAAAAGGCAGTGAAGCCTATTATCCAGTCAACAATGCCGAATCCGAGGCCCTCTACAAGAAATATGTTGCCCTCGCTAAAGAAAAATACCCTAACCTGATTCTTGGCGGACGACTTGGCGCTTTCCGCTATTGGGACATGGACATAGCGATCAAAAAAGCTCTCGAACTTGCAAAAACCTTAGCTGACTAGACTATGCCCATAGATTTTCGTAAGCTTCTGCGACTTTTTTTGCATCCCCCTCGACCTGAATCTTCCCATCCTCAATCAAAATTGCACGATCGCAAAACCTACGAACATTATCCATCGAATGCGTGACAAGAATTACCGTTTGGCTGCCCTTAAGAGTAGCAAAGTAATCATTGCATTTCTTCTGAAACTCAGCATCGCCGACCGCGAGTACTTCATCAAGCACTAAAATATCGCCTTTTGCCCGAATAGCAATCGAGAATGCCAATCTTACCTGCATGCCACTCGAATAATTCTTTAGTTTCTGGTCTTGAAACTGCTCTAATTCCGCAAACTTCCAAATATCATCATACATTTTTTTCATCTCCTTATTAGAAAAGCCTAATAAGGCGCCATTTAAATACACATTCTCGCGCCCTGTTAGTTCTGGGTTAAAACCAACCCCAAGCTCAATAAATGGGACTAAGTTGCCATCAATTGTTACTGTGCCGTTTTCCGGATAATAAATACCAGCAAGAATCTTTAGTAGCGTTGATTTTCCGCTCCCATTCCTTCCAACAATCCCCAAAAACTCACCTTTTCTTACTTCAAAACTCACCCCCTTTAATACCTTTTGCTCTTTATACCCCCTAATGCCACGCAGCCGATTAAAAATCGCTTGCTTCAAGCCCCACGCTCTTTCAGTGGGTAATTTAAAACTTTTATGCAAATTCTTAACCCTAATCGCAATATCACCATTACTTTCAATGATATTTCTCACACCAAGCTTACGCATTACACTTCCTCCGCAAAGAATTTAGATTTTCTTCGGAAGTACATCGCACCCGTTACAAACACAGCTATAATAATTAGAGGCGGAATCGCCATTAAGACCGGGTTTTCCAAATAATTCCAAGTTGTCACCGCGGTCGTTGTAATCAAATTATAGCGTACATCTTGAATTACTTGCGCAATCGGATTGAGCAAAATAATTTTTGCCGCAAGTTCACTCGTATTTGCTACCATCATTACAGGATAAATAATTGGCACAGCATAAAACAACGCTTGAATACACACATCCCATATCGAACCGATATCGCGGTATTTAACGTTGATCGCACCCAATAGAAATGCAATTCCTAATGCAAGAACATAAAGCTCCAACACGAGCACTGGCACTAATAACCACGAAAAACTAGGTGCAACACCATTTATTAACGCAAAAATTACCACGACAACGAGATTTATCGCAAGATTAATTAACGCCGTGAACGTCGCAGAGGCTACAACGATATACTTTGGAAAGGCTATTTTTCTAAGTAAATCACCACGCAGGACTATAGCCTGAATCCCTTGGTTTGTGCACTCCGTAAAGAAACTCCAAAGCACGGTTCCAGTCAAGAGATAGACCGGATAATGCGGAATATCACCGCCAAATCGTAAAAGTTTTGCGAACACCACATACAAAATCGCAAACATCATCAGCGGCCTTAATAACGCCCAAAGATAACCCAATACCGAACCTTGATAACGTAATTTAAAATCTGTTTTCGTCAACTCCTTTAGGAGAACACGGTTTTTCTTATTTAATACTTTCGGAATAGTCATAATACAATACCCTTAATTATATCACTTTTTTCCCGAGACCGCTCCTTTTCATGTTGATTATGCTCTCTCTTCGCTACACCACAACAAGACGGTGTATAATTAAACTATGAAACAACCAAAAGTTTCCATTATTGTTCCCGTCTATAACGTCGCCGAATTCTTATCAGAGTGTTTTGATTCGATAAAAAAACAAACATATAAAAATCTCGAAATCATTCTTATTGATGATGGTTCAACCGATGATTCCAAAAATCTTTGCGAAGAATTCGCCAAAAATGATTCTAGGGCTATCGTGAAGTCCCAAAAAAACGCAGGCCTTTCTGCTGCCCGTAATGTAGGCCTTGATTTTGCAACCGGAAATTACGTTTTCTTTCTCGATCCAGATGATTTCTTAGCTGATGACTGTATAGATTATCTTATTTCACTTGTCAAGAAGTCTTCTTCGCCAATCGCTGTATGCTCTCATTACGAGCGCCGCTCACCGAAAGATATCAAAAACTTCAATATAGGTATACCGTCGTCTAACTTGTCTGTCGAGCAAGCTCTAAAAAATATGTTAAACGAACGAGGATTCAATCTTCAAATCACCCCAAAACTTTTTGCTCGCTCTTTATTTGAGTCAACGCCTAAAATCCGCTTCCCAAAAGGGAAACTCCATGAAGACGTCGGCACGACTTATCGTCTCTTCCTTCAGGTACGTAATCAAGATCCCGCGGCAGTCGTCGCCTTCGGTTCCGAACCAAAGTATTTCTATAACATTCGTAATAATTCCATCACCAATCAAAGGTTCAACCCAAAAAAGCTTGATCTTATCTCCCAAACTGATGAAATGTGTAACGCCATAGAAGCAATTTATCCAACTTTAAAAAACACCACTAATCTCCGTCGTCTTCATGCTCGCTTTTCGATTCTTCGTCAAACCAACACTGCCAGATATCAAGATCCATGCATTGCCTATATTAAAGAGCATAAGTATTGGATTACTAAAAACCCCGAGGCTACAAAAAGAGACAAGCTCGCGCTCGCCTCTCTTCGGTTTGGCAAAACCGCATTCAAAGCCGCCTGGTGGACTTATAAATTATTCTTTAAATAATTTAATGTATCGCGAATTGCATCCTCAATTGTAAGCTCGGTTTTCCAACCTAACCTTTCATATGCAAGTGAAGGGTTGGCGCATACTACGGCAAGATCTCCTGCGCGTCTATCGCCAATCATTTTTGGCAATTCTTTTTTCGAAAGCTTTTCAAAAGCATCAACAATTTCAAATACCGAGGTTGCGCTTCCGCTACCAAGATTATAAATTGCTACGCCGGGTTCCATATGCGTAAGAGCGGCGATATGCCCCTTTGCAAGATCCGTCACATGGATAAAATCGCGTTTACAGCTTCCATCTTCAGTTGCGTAATTATTACCATATATTACTAGTTTTTCTATTTTCCCTTGGTAGACCTTTGTTACAATCGGCATTAAGTTGTTTGGAATTCCATTCGGATTTTCACCAATTAGCCCAGATTTATCTGCTCCAACTGGGTTGAAGTATCTAAGAATTGTCGCCTCAAATCCTGGATCGGCCACAGCTACATCACGTATTATTTGCTCAATCATTGCCTTGGTCCACCCATATGGATTCGTAATACCAACGCCAGTCGTCATCGTCTCGACCAATTCTCCCGACTTATCACCTTTATCTCCATACACCGTCGCAGAAGAAGAAAATACCAACTTCTTCACGCCAGCTTCATTCATGGCTTTTAGCAAATTAATTGTCCCTTGGATATTGTTCTCGTAATAGGCTAATGGTTTCTCGACACTTTCGCCCACCGCCTTCATTCCAGCGAAATGCATTACGGCGTCAAATTTCGCATTCTTTAATACCCGGAGCGTTGCTGGATAATCTAAGAGATCAACTTTATGAAACTTCGGTTTCACTCCAGTAATTTTTTCAATATTATCTAAAACTTCAGCCTTTGAATTGAACAGATTGTCCAATATTTCGACCGTATGTCCAGCTTTGATTAACTCTGCTGTTGTATGGGACCCAATATACCCAGTCCCTCCAGTTACTAAAATATTCATAGCCTAATTATATCATCTTGCTGTATAATATACCTATCAATTCATCCAGGAGGTATTATGTGTGGAATCGTGGGGTATGTAGGAAGTAAAAATGCGCAAGATTTTCTAATTAGTGGGCTTAAACGTCTTGAATATCGCGGCTATGATTCCGCTGGCATTGTTACATTAAACGATAAGGGCGTTCCAACGCTATTGAAAGCGAAAGGAAAAATTACTGGTCTCGAGAGTAAAGTCGCCCAAAATAAGCGGCCTGATTCCATTGGAATTGGACACACGCGTTGGGCTACGCACGGTGAACCAAGCGAGAAAAATGCCCATCCCCATAAGGCCGGAAAGCTTTATATTGTCCACAACGGTATTATTGAGAACTATAAAGAACTCAAAGCAAAACTCGAATCATCACATAAGTTTATTTCGGAAACAGACACCGAAGTTCTTGCGGCACTCATTAACCACTTTTATCTTGATGGGCTATATCCTCTTTCGAATGCCGTCGTCCAAGCTCTTAAATTGGTCCATGGCACTTATGGCATAGCTGTGATTTCTGAACTCAATCCAACGGAAATTGTTGTAGCGCGCTCAGGGTCGCCGCTCGTAATTGGCATCGGGCACGGCGAAACGCTAATCGCATCGGACGCCTCCGCGCTCATCGGACATACCAAAAAAGCTGTTTATCTCAATGACGGTGAAGTTGCGACCATTTCTAAAGACTCCGTAGAAATTAAGACATTAAACTCTCAACCTGTCTCCGCCAAAGTTGAAACAATCCAAACCGATCTCGCTGCTATTCAAAAAGGTGGTTATGACCACTTCTTACTCAAAGAAATCATGGAACAACCAACTTCCCTCACCGAAACACTGCGTGGACGCGTAAACCTTAAAGAAAGACTAGTCCATCTGGGCGGACCCAATCTATCAGACAAAGAATTAAAGAATATCAGACATCTTATTATCGTTGGCTGCGGCACAGCCTATCATGCAGGTATGTTAGCGAGTTATTATATCGAACAATTCACCACAGACCTCACGGTTGATCCCGTTATGGCTTCGGAATATAGATATCGACATGCCAATGTTCCGGATCATTCAGTCGCACTTATTGTCTCGCAATCCGGTGAAACTGCTGATACCCTTGCATGTTTGCGAGAATTAAAAGCTCAAGGCGTTAAGACAATCGGTATCGTTAATGCTATTGGCTCAACTATTGCGCGAGAAGTTGACGGCGGGACATATATACACGTCGGCCCAGAGATATCCGTCGCTTCGACTAAGGCGTTCACATCTCAAGCCGTCGCAATGATTATGTTCGGTCTGACTATTGCTCAGGCGAAGGGAATCAAGCCGTCAATTCTTGCACCATATGTTGAAGATATTGCTATTCTTCCAGATGAAATAGCCAAACTTCTAAAGACTGTCCCGAAGGCCATTGAAATACTAGCTAAAAACTACAAAGATTATGACCACGCAATCTACCTCGGTCGAGATGTTTCATATCCGGCAGCAATGGAGGGCGCACTCAAACTCAAAGAAATATCATACATCGACGCTAACGCATACCCGACCGGAGAGCTCAAGCATGGCCCGCTCGCGTTAGTGGACGACCGCTTCTTTGAACTAGTCTTATTACCAGAAGATTCGCTATACGATAAATCCATTTCCGGCGTTCAGGAAGTTCTTGCGCGCGGAGGTCATATTATCGTGGTTACTAATTCATTAAAGTTTTCTCTGCCAGTGGAAAACGTTGTAAAAATTACAACAAAACTCAAGCTACTTACACCGATTCTTATGAATCTTATTTCTCAACTCTTTGCCTATTATATTACAACCGCTAAAGGTCTTAACGTTGACCAACCACGCAATCTTGCGAAGTCCGTCACTGTAGAATAAAGAGAGGAACAAAAAACCTGGGTTATATTCCAGGTTTTTTATTTTTCACAACTCTAATCTGAAAAAGTCTGTCTCATATATCTCCGCGCCCTTCTTGTGATAGAATACATGCGCCGCTTCACGGCCTCCACCACAAGTAAACTCCAGCCGTCTCGCTCCCTTTTCCTTTGCCCACTTTAGCAACTCATCCCACAGCATTCCACTGACACCCTTTCCTCGATATTCACTATCCACAACAAAGTCTTCCAAATATGCATTTTTTCTAATACCAGCGCCCATAGTGGTTGACGCAGCTGCCATACCAATCAGTTCTCCATTTTCCTCTGCTATTATCAAATCATGCCAGGGGGAGGCAATAATCTCGTCAAACCATTTTTTTGGAATCGCGCCCTTGTCTTTACCGCTTCTCGATAGTTGAATTAACAATTTTCTTACTGCGTCCCCTATTTCTGGTGTATACTCGTCGAGTCTTCTAATTTTAATCATTCTATAATACCTCTATTATTTTTTTTGCTAGCTCTCCTGCAAGAGTATTAATTGTTTCTTGCGAATCGCCCCACATCGTAATTCGAAGCAAATCTTCTGTCCCACTCGGTCGCACCAAAACTCGACCATGAACACCGCTAAGCTTTTTTGTATACTCATCTAGTATTGCTTGAACTTGATCGGAAGCCTTAAATGACTCTTTCTTCTCTCGGCTAGCTGGCACATTCAACATTACTTGAGGAGACTTCTTTATTGTCGCAGCGAGTTCCGAGAGAGTCTTGCCGGACTCGGCCATTGCTTTTGCGACCAATAGCGCAGTTAACATTCCGTCGCCCATTGCCTCGCCAGGTAAAATAATATGGCCACTTTGTTCGCCACCAATTTGTATTCCGCGAGCTCTCATTTCTGCTGCGACATTTTGGTCTCCCACGTCCGCTGTAACTATCTCAATACCTTTTTCTTGTCCCCAGCTCAACAAGCCTTGATTGGCCATTACGGTTGTGACCAATTTATCTAACTTTAGATACTCAGTTAGAATCGCTAAAACCTGATCACCATCCACCACGTTCCCAGTTTCATCAACAAGCATACACCTATCACCATCGCCATCAAAAGCAACTCCAAAACTAAAACCACCTTCCTTTACTTTTTTAATCAGGCCTTTGAGATGAGTGCTTCCAACCCCATCATTAATCCGTATGCCATATTCTACATCGTTGTTAATCGTTGTTACGCTCGCCCCAAATTCAGCAAAAACTGCCTCGCCTATTACGCCGGTAGCTCCATTTGCGCAATCCATTACGATATTGAACCCATTGAAATGTGCTTGAGCAATATAGTCTCTAAGATGCGTTTTGTAGTATTCTCCTCCTCTGAATCTCTCATCATAGACCATCGTGCTGCCTTCTGATAAGGATAAGTCTAAAGGGGAATCATTTGATAGTTCAGCCTCAATTCTTTCACGCCCTTCCTCACTCAATTTGACCCCACCATTATCGCTATATTCAAAAATCTTTATTCCATTATCAGTATAGGGATTATGTGATGCGGTAACATCAATTGCGTAATCATAAACAAGTGCGTACATCACATAGTTTATACCAGGCGTTGGGAATACTTCGATCACTCCAACTTCTCTTGCACCATTATTCCCAAGTGATTTTTCTAAATTCTCTAATATTCGCTCAGTCGATTCTCTTGTATCTCCGCCAATCAATACCCTCTTCCCATTAACTCCAAGGCCTCTTACAATATGTTCAAGAAAATCGCCAGTAAACATCTCCGCTTTGCCCCGAATGCCATCTGTACCGAAGTAACCACTCACGTTTCGTCTCCTTTTGTTCATCATATAATATATGGTATAATTATAGCATATATGAAGAAAGACTCTCGGTTTCTCTCCAGAGTATTGTTAGTTCTAGGCGATCTCTTTGCGATTGTTTTTTCTTTCTTTTTTGCATATTACTTTCGTACGCATCTTGACGAACGACCTTACTACTTCGAATCTAACATCGGCGGCTTTATTCTTGAAATAGTTTTTATTATCCCAATTTGGATTCTTATCTTAGCCACATTAGGCCTTTATTCCAAAAACATCCTCTCCCGTCAATCCCGCAGCAAGGAAGCAAGCAGACTACTCATCGCCTCAGCCGTTGGTATGATGTCCATCATCACTATCGACTTTTTTGGGTCAAACGACCTCTTTCCGGTTCGTACGGTCGCCATTTACTCTTTCGTGCTTTGTCTCTTCTTCTTACTCCTAAACCGGCTCATCTTTCGGTTTATTCGCAACATTCGATTCCGTCATAATCACGGTACACTTCGTGCCGTAGTGATAGGCAACAACAAAAACACTGATTATCTCACAGACTATATCTCTTCCAACCCGGAATCTGGCTATCAGCTCGTAGGCATTGTCGCGGCGAAAAAGTTCTTCCCGAAAGATTTAGCCAAGAAACAATACGCCTCCCTAAAAGACGCTATCCGCTATTCAAAACCAGACGTTATATTCCAAACTGATGAGCATCAAACAGAATATGTTTATAAAATGTCTCTCGACCGCCACCTCGTTTATTATTTTGTCCCAAGCGAGTCTGCACTATCGTCTCAACTTGGTGAACTCGAGCTCGTTGGTAACACACCCGCTCTACGCGTTAATGTCACTCCACTCAATGGCAACTCCCGCTTTCTTAAACGGTTCTTTGATGTGCTGTTAGGCTCGCTCGTGCTTGCCATGGCTTTCCTCCCTATGCTCGTTGTTTGGCTCATCGTCAAACTATCCGATGTCAAACACCAGGCAATTTATTCCGAATACCGTCTCTCGCAATACAATCGTAAATTCAAAATCTATAAATTCCGCTCTATGAAACCAGAATATTCCGGCATGTCTCCAGAAGAAGCCTTTAAGAAAATGGGCCAGCCAAGCCTTATTAAACAATACCGCAAGAACGGCGATCAGCTTAAAAATGACCCACGCATAACTCGAATTGGCAAGTTTATCCGAAGAACATCGTTAGATGAACTGCCACAACTCCTTAATGTTGTTCGTGGCGATATTTCTCTCGTTGGTCCACGCGCTCTTGTCCCCGGAGAACTCAAGACTTATGGCGACCGCTCGCTACTGCTATCAGTTAAATCTGGTCTCACCGGCTTAGCTCAGGTATCCGGGCGCCGAGATCTCTCTTTCGAAGAACGCCGTGCGCTCGATCTCTATTATATCAAAAACTGGTCTCTTAGCCTTGATTTGCAAATCCTTCTTCGCACAATAAAAGTCGTCTTCAAACACGAGGGAGCTAAATAGTGAAAGTCGCTATTGTCTGCGACTGGCTCGTTTCCGTCGGAGGCGCTGAGCGAGTCTTACGCTCTGTATGCGACCTTTTCCCGGATGCCCCCATCTATACGTCTCAATATAATCAAAAAAAGATAGATTGGTTTAAAGATCATAAAGTCCATACTGGATGGCTTCAAATATTCCCAGTCTGTCTTCGTCGCTTTATTGGCCCATTAAGGCAAATCTATTTCAGTCATCTGGATTTATCCAACTATGATGTAATCATATCGGTTACAGGAGCTGAGGCTAAGGCAGTAAAGAAGGGAAATGCTAAACATTTTTGCTATTGTCATGTCCCAACTCAGTACTACTGGGGGCTAAAAGAGGATTACATCAAGAATCCAGGATTTGGGGTCCTAAATCCAATTGTCAGGCTTGCCTTCAAAACACTTCTTCCTCCATTGAGAAAAGCAGATTATGCTTCAGCACAACACCCAGACGAGTTTATTACTATATCTTCCTATGCTAAGGAACAGATTAAAGCCGCTTACGATAGGGAAGCAACAATTATCTTCCCACCAGTGGCGGTGGAAAAGTTTTCCACAGAAGGCTTTTCCACAAGCAGGGAAACAATAAATGACAAAAAAAGTCAAGAGAACAAAACCGAACATAAAAAACATAAAACCGAAAAAAGTCAAGAAACATCGTCTACTACCCCTGTTAAAGATACGTATCGCCATGGTTTTGTCACTACCTCTCGGCAAGTCACTTGGAAACGACTCGACTTAGCAGTTAAAGCTTGTATTGAACTAAAGGTTCCACTCACTGTTATCGGTGAAGGCCCTGAACATAAAAATTTAGTAAGACTTGCCGGTAATTCTGAATACATCAAATTCGTCCCGCTTGCCAATCAAAAAACCATTAAACAATACCTCGAACAATCGGAAGGGTTCATTTTTCCCTCGCTTGAGCCTTTTGGAATTGCCCCCGTCGAAGCCCTTGCCTGCGGATGTCCTGTCATTGCCTATGGTAACGGTGGCGCGCTTGATTATATATACGACGGTAAAAACGGCATTCTCTTTGATAAACAATCCGTAGCTTCGTTATGCAAAGCAATCAAACGTTTTCAGATGTTGAAATTTAATGAATCTAAAATTCGAGAAACTGCCAAACCTTTCTCCGAGAAACGCTTTAAGGATGAATTGAAGAATTACATCCTCGAAAAAGTTAAATAGGTAAAAGCATGTCTAAAAAAACACACTTCAAGAAAGATATTCAATCAGCCTTAAGTAGAATTCGTCTTTTTCTGCTATATTCCCTACCAGCTGTTCTCTTTTGTTCTTATTACCCAGTTATCCCTATTGTCTCGACTAGTTCCACCAACTATGAATTATCTTTGCCCCTCATTTGGCTTCTTCTCTTCTCTTCCCTATCTCTTAAGGACTTTCTGAATGGAATACGTGACACATATAATAAACACCGCAAGCTCCTTCTGCTTTTAGTTTACCCTCTTTATTTATCAATTACGGCCTTTTGGAGCACGAATCCCATCCGAGCTATTATGACCGCTGGAATCTTATGGTGTATCATCGTCACTAGCGTCGTACTCCTTATGATATTTGCACCAGCCAGACAATTCGACAAGGTCAAATTCCTCAAGATCTTTCTTATTTCTACAACATTTTTTTGCGCAATCTGTTGGGTTCAATCTATTCTTGATTGTTTCGAATTTGATCGCAGTATTACATTTCTCTGCCCAGGGTGCACTTCATATTCTTTTGGTTTTCCTCATCCATCTGGTCTTGCAATCGAACCACAGTTCATGGGTAACCTTCTTCTTGCGCCCGCGCTAACCGCACTTTATTTCTGGGTCAAATCCAAATCGAGTCAGAGCAACAATTATGTCTTTAGCTCAAGGATACTTCTCTGCATGTCTTTATTCTTCTGCAGCACCCTCTTTCTAACATTCTCTCGTGGCGCTATCTACGCTTTCGCTGTGGCCTTTGTCACACTCTTTATTATCGTCATTGCAAAACTTCATAATAAAGTTATTTGGAAGACGTTGCCAATACTGTTAACAAGCTTTGCCTTCACATTATTCATGCAAGGGCTCTTCTCAGAGGTATCTTACACAAACAGCAACTTTGCTTCCGGCGTCGAACGCTCTATTTCACAACTTTCTCTCGGCAAAATAAATCTAAATCTATCTGAGCTGAACAATAACGAAACGATTGATGGCACTCCTAATGCACCAGTCTTTGATGGTTATGTTGAAGAGTCTACTAATACTCGTATGAAATTCAATCAGATCGCCATAGAGTTGTCACCTAAAACTCCCACGACTTTACTTTTCGGGTACGGACTTGGCTCCGCTGGCGAAATAATGTATCAAGAGGGAAAAACTACCACTCCGTTTGAAATTGTCCAAAACGAATATCTTTCCCTTCTTCTTGAAACTGGCCTTGTTGGCATCCTTCTAGCTACGCTTTCCACTGCAATTATTCTAATAGGTCTCAAAAAACTCATCCGCCCAGATCGTTACTTACTTTTATGTATTATATTAAGTTTCATCATTTCACTTTCTTTCTTCTCTGGGCTACCAAACGCCACTCACCTCTATCTCTTCCCTGTTTTCTTGGTAACTAGTCTTCCATATCTGCGTCCGAATCATTGCTCTTCTCAGATGACTTCTCGGAAACAGTCTTCTTAGATTCGCCAAACACAAATCTATCATAAACCAAGTAGTTGATCACCATCACCACCGCTGTCATCAACACATAATTTCCAGTGCTTTCTACGAACTCGTAGCTGAAACCAATCCCTATACTCTGGCAAATATCGAATGCAAATTTGTACAAGAATCCAAATAGCCCGAAAAGCATTGTCAAAAGTGGTCTCACCGCGATATTCATTACGACGTTCCATATAAAGAACTTTCCAAGCTGTTTCTTTCCGATTTTACGATCTTTCCAAGTGAATTGCGAATGTAAATAATAGCCAACAAAAATCGATATTGCGCCCGAAATCAAAGTTGCAATCCATAGTTGATTTTCTGACTTAAACACCAGCAAAGCCAGTACTTCGTACATTCCGTAGTTGATTACTGTATTTAGCAAACCAAAAACAAAGTATTTCCCCTTTTGTTTTGTCTTGTCGCTAATTCGTTTGGCCATACTAGACAATCTTTTCCATTACTTTCTTTACCTTTTCGATATCTTCAGGCCTATTATGATATCCTAGCGAGAATCTAATGAGCGGCGGGAATTTTCGTACTTTATCAAGATAATAATGAGCGCAAAAGTAACCCGTCCTTGCCATTATCCTCTCGGCTCCAAGGGCTTCTCCTAACAAGTGTGAATCCACTCCATTAATATAAAAGCTCATCGTTGGGTTTGGTTCTTTATTTACGAGAGTAACTTTACTGCTATTACTCAAAAACTCAAATAGCTCTGTGTAATTCTCTTCTAGGTTCCTATGATCACTTCTAGAAAGTCCTTCTAGCCAATCTATTGCCGCACCCAGTGCAATAATCTCCCCCCATGCCTGCAGGCCAGACTCAAACTTGGTGTACAAATGATCAGGATTCTTTTCGCTAGACAGGAGATACGATTCACGATCAACGTCATCAACCATTCCTCCTCCGATAAAAGTAGTTTCGATGTACTTCAGAAAATCTTTTCTAACAACAATAGCGCCTAGACTCGGAGCGTACATTTTATGTGCGGAAAAACATATCGCATCGGCCTCAGTTTTGTGTAACACCTCAGACGAATGCGCCATCGCCTGCGCAGCGTCTATAATTACTATCCCACCAGTCTTATGAACACGTTTTACCACGTCTTTTATGTTTGAAAGTTTGCGCCCGTCAATATTTGATGCTGCGTTCACTACCACGACTGCTCTTTTCGGAATTTCGTTCACTGGCAAACTTCCATCTTCCCCTCTGGAAAGGACTTTTCGAGGAATACCACATTTCTTTGCAAATGTCATTGTTGACAAAAACGGGGAATTATGTTCGATATCACTTGTAACTACAACATCAAATTTACTTCCGTCAAGTTGCTGGAGCAAAAGATTAATTCCGTAAGTTGTATTCAGCGTGAACGACACGAAATAATCGTGTTTGCTAAGCTTTAAATATCTTAAAACCTTCTCTCGCGTCGCTTCAACACGCCGATCCGTCTCGATTCCCCACGGGTACTTTACCCTCTCGCCACACGAGTTAAACTTTACATAATATTCTTTTAGAGCTTCTATTACGGGCGTCGGTCTAAGGCTTTGGCACGCCGCATCAAGATATACTTCCCCTCCACCTAGATAATCAAATGCATTCATTCCCTCATTATATCATAGACATCATCAGAAGACCGTGTGCTATAATGATATACATGGTTTGCATTGCTGCTTTTATCATTTTGGGCATTATTGGCATATTTGTTGCCGTCATTTCAATATTCAAGCGCGATATTGGGCGTGCATATTGGAAAGCCATGAAAAAAGCGTGGGGTTGCGTTGGCAAAAAGATTCGCCTCCAAAAATGCGACACCAACTTCAAAGACGACGTTAAAAATACAATCCTGAAGAAGATAATTCTAAAGAAGCCGAAGCTTGTTAGGCCACTTTCGGTGATAATCGAAGTGTTCTCTGTCGTTATAGTTATCGTCTTTATCTGGGCCGTCCTTACCTCTGTCAAATCCTTGCTCGCAATCTGGACTCTAGGCACCTGTAACGTTACTAGACCTTCCGCTTGCTCTCTCAGTTCAACGGTAGGCTGTTCTGTTGGTGACGAAGAAGATGACGCAGATCTTTTGGAAAAGACTGGTCGTTGGTTCACCGAATGGGGCGACATTGTTTCTGCTATTCCCGATCGTCTCAAAACATGGAACGCTGACGAATACTTTGTTGACCCCACTACGTTTGTTGACCCTTCGGTTCTGGATAGTACTAAAAATCCACTTGAGGAAGACAAACCATACGCCGTCGACGTTCTTGACCCAGGGTGCTCTGTTTGCATGACAAGCTTCAGGAATCAACTTGAATCTGGGTTCTTCGAATCGCATCAAGTTGCACTTCTCATCTATCCAATTCAGTATGAGAATGGGGAGTACAAATTCCCAAACTCAGATCTTATAGCTCGCTATTTTTATGCATCCGCCCTTCTCGATGAAGGCGAAACGCCCGAGAATCAGAAACACTTTGGCCTAAAATTAATCAATAAAATCTACACTGGCAAGACCGATAAAGGCGTAATAATCCAAAAATACCTCACGGACGAGAATAATTCTTGCAGCTACGATGAAGCCAAGAAGGCGCTCAAATCATATCTCAAAGAATTTGGAGCCACCGATGAAGATCTAAGTAAAATCAGTGCGCTCGAAAAGTCTGACGAAGTTAAAACTATATTAGAAAAAGTCAAAGATATTACAAAAAATCAAATTAAAGCTACCTTTATCCCGACTCTAATCTATGACGGAAAGAAACACCTTGGCTTATATGAAAACTAAAACCGCTCTATTTATCGTACTTGCTTTCGCTGCGCTATCGACCGCCTCAACAGTTTATGCTATTAACAATGAGCTCACGGAAAAACAATCCGCTAGTATCGTTAATTATTGCAACACCATTCGCCAAGACCTAAAAAACCTTCAGCGCACTGACGCTCGTGCGCGTACGTATTTTGGCGCAATTTACGAGACTATCTTCTCTAAGTACCTTAAGCCACTCAATCTTCGCATCGTCGATAACAATCTTTCAAATTCGACACTTCTCAAGCTTCAGTCTGATTTTGCCGAAGCACGTACGGATTTCTCCGAAGACTACATCGAATACTCCAAATCTCTTGAAGAACTTGTTTCCATCAATTGTCGTATTGAGCCAGAAGCATTCTATAATAAACTCGTCAGCACAAGAGAGAAACGTGCTATGGTAGCCTCTGATATTAAGGCCATCAATAACCTACTCACTTCAATCATAAGAAATACCGAACTACTAAAGGGGTCTCTCTAATGAATCCAGAAACCGCCACACAAGCTCATTCAGAAGTCCAAAAAAACAATAAGTCACATACGCCTAAAGGCGGACGTAATCTTATTCTTCTTGGTATAATAGCTACCTCTATCGCCTTTCTTACCACCTTTATTTCCCTAAAAATCTATCATGATTCTGGCGATATCTATCTCGACCGTTCACGCCCAGGCTTCCTCCCAGAAAAGGAAGAAGTAGAAAAGGATGAAGACTCAGAAGACTATGTTTTCTCTAGCTCAGGTTTGCTTACTCCTGAAGTTCTCGAAGAATACCTAGACAATCTTGAACAAGAAATTAATCGTCTTAACGATTTTTCATCTGAGCCATTTAACAATTTACCACTCTCCGACAGTATTCTTGGTTTCTGATATTCCTATGTGTTTTTGAAGTGTTCACGCATCCAATCATCTCCGGAGCCGCCACTCAAGAACGCCACGAGATAATTTTGGTCCAAATAGCTTTTTATTCTTAAATAAAACTTCTCATCATAATTAGCCGCTTCAGCTATCTCCGGGTTATCTAATTTATCAATAAATTCCGTAGGTTCAATCACGCGCTGCCCCTCTATCTCTCTAAGTAGGGTAGTTGGCAGCCAAAACAATTTATCTACACCATTTAAAAACAAATCATGATATTGATCGATTACATCGTATTGTCTTGCATTTTGCAGTGGCGAGTAAGCGACTACCAGGCCCTTTCGTCCAGTTAATGCCATCTCTTCGCGCGCAATTTCGATCGTAGCGGCAACTTCTTCTGGATGATGAGCATAATCTGTATATAATCCAGGACAAAGTTTTTCCATCCTACGCTCTACGCCCGGAAATTCATTCATTAACCCAATCAGCTCATCCTCAGTAGTTTCTACATCGGCATCTATTGCCATTTCCTTCACTGCCTCCACCGCCAATGCTAAATCAAATCTTCGTACCTCTCCAGCAAGTTTAATTTTCTTTGTCAGATTAGTTTCTGTAATTACTTTTCGGCTCTGGTTGATATACTGTTCGAACGCCTGTTTATATTCATCTCTAGTCTTATAGATATCCGCATGATCGTATGTTATAGAGGGAATTATAGAAAGCCATGGATGATAGGCTAAAAAATTACGATCATATTCATCTGCTTCGTAAATTAGATACTTAGCGCCAGGCACAAACTTACCTGCGCCAGCAAAACCAAGCGTAGAACCTACCAGCCAACTTACAGGTAAATTGAGTTTCAAAGACAGCCACAATATACCAGCCGTAGTCGTGGTCTTGCCGTGTGTTCCAGCTACGCCTACCATTTTCAAAGCATAGTCCTCTACAATCTTTTCAATAAACTCATCACGCTTAGATATTTTTAATCCTAGCTCTTGCGCAACAGCCAATTCCTTATTGCCTGGCCTTACTGCTGATGTATGCACGTACCAGTCTACCCCACCATCTTCTACAAACTTCGTTCGCAAGAATTTCCCATCTTGTTCCCCAATTGACACCTCAATTCCGTTTTTTTGTAATTCTTTTGTCACTAGCCCTTCGTGCAAATCCGAACCGAAAACTGTCATGCCAAGAGATTTCGCACCTAGCGCCAACGGGCCCATCGCAACTCCAGAAATTCCAGAAATATATACTCTCATTCCTTCATTATATCACGTCTATGTGGTATAATAACGACAACCATTATGGGTGGCAATCACGTTCGTACTAGCAAAGCTCGTCTTAAGAAAATCAAGGCCATCAAGACTTGGCAACTGTTTTTGATTTTTATTTTGTTATGTTTTGTATCCGCCACTCTTCTTCGAATTGATCACGAAAAAATGGGACATCTCCGTGACGCGGTCATCGAGGCCGACAAAGAGAGCAACGAGGTTGCCCTTGCCGAAAGCTTGAACTCACTTAAAGACTTTGTATTTAACAATATAATAATCAACATCGTTGATGATAATGGCGAAAAAAAAGTTGAGTTTGGCACCGGCGTCTTTTATCTTGAACAGAGCTATATTACGGCCGCCTCCGAAGCTCTCAATATCGCTTCT
>JAEEGL014456528.1_pt1 | contig 17646 bp, 17 predicted proteins | sample 9134231 | NCBI WGS metagenome assembly JAEEGL01 (sample SAMN16246548, study PRJNA631951) | gut metagenome | biome: gut microbiome; feature: rumen; material: fiber-attached | host: Bos | place: Iran: Karaj | collected 2018-10 | reverse complement strand
GCCAGCTATGCTGCTGACGTAACCGACGAGTTCATCAAGCCTATCGTACACACTCGTGGCGGCAAGCCGCTGGCTACTATCGAGGAAGGCGACGCTGTCATCTTCTTCAACTACCGCAACGACCGTGCTAAAGAGATCACTATCGCACTCACACAACAGGATATGCCTGAGCAGGGCATGAAGGCCATACCGGGACTGCACTACTGCTGCATGACTCCGTACGATAGCTCATTCAAGGGATTGCACATCCTCTTCCCTAAAGAGAACGTTACCAACACGCTGGGCGAAGTGGTCAGCAAGCTGGGACTCAAACAACTACGTATTGCCGAGACCGAGAAGTTTGCACACGTTACGTTCTTCTTCAACGGCGGTCGTGAGGCTGAGTTTGAGAACGAAGACCGTATCTTGATCCCGAGTCCGAAGGTGGCTACCTACGATCTGCAGCCTATGATGTCGGCTCCGGAAGTGACCATCGCGCTGCGTGATGCACTCAACTCGCAGAAGTATGACTGCATTATCCTCAACTATGCTAACGGCGATATGGTAGGCCACACCGGTGTGTACAACTCTATCCAACAGGCTATTACGGCTATCGACATCAGCGTCAACGAGACTGTAGAGGCTGCGCTGCGCAACGACTACGAGATCATCATCATCGCCGACCACGGCAACTGCGACAACGCTATCAATGCCGATGGTACGCCTAATACTGCGCATTCGCTCAACCCGGTTCCGTTCGTTTACATAAGCAAGGAACACACCAACGCTAAAGTGGAGAATGGTATCCTGGCTGACGTAGCTCCGTCTATCTGCCATATCCTCGGCATCCAACAACCGCAGGAGATGACAGGCCACAACCTGATCAAGTAACGACAAAAAAAAGAGCGGCCCTAACGGGTCGCTTCTTTTTCAGGTCGTTAAGACCTTACTTTGAGCAACAAATTACTCAGCGATAGTGTCGTTTGCGATCTCCTCTACTGCCTCGATAGTATCGTTTGCAGTGGTGTCGTTAGCGCAGCACTTGTTGCAGCACTTGTTGCCGCAGCTGATAGCAGCAAAAGCTACAGCTACGATAAGAAGCATCTTCTTCATAACGGTTGGTTTTTTAATCTTTAAAGCTTTAAAATTTGTTAAGACTTCGCCTTTTTGCGAAAATCGAGCGCAAAAGTACTACTTTTTTTGCACATATCCAAAAAAAATTGTAATTTTGCGCACTAAAATTTGCATTTTATGGGAAATACTAGCTTTTTTAATAAGCAGGACCTCAAGTTCGTAGGTCAGAATTTTGTCTTGGCCGCTATCATCGGCATTGTCGTTTTGTGTGGTCTGATCCTCTGGTTGAAAGCATACACCCAGCATGGAAAAGAGATTACCGTGGAGGATATTCGCGGTATGTCGGTGGCGGAAGCCAAAGCTGTTATGGATGCCCAGGGACTGAACATGCAGGTGGTGGATTCCACCTATTCGCGCAAGGTGCCTTTCGGTACAGTGGTAGAGCAAGATCCGAGACCGAATAGCCACGCTAAAAACGGCCGCACCGTCTATGTCACCATCAATGCCAGCTCGCGTCCGCAAATAGTGATGCCTAATCTGCAGGATATGAGTTATCGCCAGGCAGAGACCACTCTGCGCGGCATGGGTCTGCGTGTCGACAGCACGTACGACTACCGCCCGTCCGCCTTCCGCGACCTGGTACTGGATGTCAAATCCAACGGCAAGAGCATCACGCCGGGTACCAAACTCTCTATCGGCACACGCGTTCGTCTCGTCGTTGGCTATGGACAGGGGTCGGAGCGCGTGGTTGTGCCATCCATCATTGGTATGACACTCCAGGAGGCACGCGCACAACTGCTCAACAATCGGCTGACTATCGGCTCTACCCAGTACGACGAAAACGTCAAAGAGGGAGAGAAAGCGCTGATTTACAAGCAGACACCGGCCGCCGGATCAAAACTGACGGAAGGTGAAACCGTTGCTGTACGTCTTTCTACCAACCCGGAGAAAGCCGTGATGAATAGCAGCCACGACAGCAAGGATGACGAAGATAGCTGGTTCTGATAATGGCGAATGTAGATTTGGACATAGAGAACGAGAGCGAAAGCGAAGAACTGTGGGAACGCTGGCGGTGCGAGGTCGACAAGGGTCAAGGCAAAGAGCGCATTGACAAGTATCTGGCAGAGCATATGACCAATACCAGCCGCAACCGCATTCAGACGGCTGCCGATGCCGGCAACGTGTGGGTAAACGGCGCGCCCGTGGCTTCCAACTATCGCATCAAACCCGGCGATATCATCCAGGTTCTGCTGGACCACGAGCCGCACGATTTCACCATCACACCGGAGAATATACCGCTGGATATAGTGTATGAGGACGAAGATCTGCTGGTTATCAACAAACCCGCCGGATTGGTTGTCCATCCGGGCCACGGCAACTACGAGCACACCCTGCTCCACGCACTGGCATGGCATTTCAGCCAACAGCCGACGGCCGGCAGCCGACAACCGATAGATATCAATAATCCGGATATCGGTCTCGTCCATCGTATTGACAAGGATACCAGCGGATTACTGCTGATAGCCAAGACTCCGGAAGCCAAAGCCCATCTGGCCAAACAGTTCTTCGACCATACCACCGAACGCACCTACAACGCGCTCGTTTGGGGCACTTTCAGCGAAGACAGCGGCACAATAGAAGGGGCATTGGCACGCGATAACCGCGACCGCACTATCTATCGCGTGTGGGATCCGGAGGAGTGCCCGCAAGCCAAAGAAGCCGTCACCCACTGGCGCGTGCTGGAGCGTTTTCCCTACGTTACGCTGGTGGAATGCCGCCTCGAGACAGGACGTACCCACCAGATACGCGTGCATATGAAGCATATAGGTCATCCGCTCTTCTGCGACGACAAATACGGCGGGTGCGAGATACTCAAAGGTCTGCGCACGCAGAAATACAAGCAATATATAGAGAATTGTTTCGAGCTCTGCCCGCGCCAGGTGCTGCATGCCAAAACGCTCGGCTTCACCCATCCGCGTACGGGCGAACGTATGTTCTTCGATAGCCGGTGGCCGGCAGACATGACGGCCCTGATCGCCAAATGGCGAGCCTACGAACCCAATACGCTGAACCGATAGCAACTACTTGTTATACAGCGTATAGAGGCGATGACCGTCCAGTGTATCATAGGTCTCGGGCAACGCTATTGACGGTGCGGCTACGCCGCTGCCTATGGTCAGTTCGGGCGCCACTTCTACGTGCGCCTCGTCCCAAAGACCTGTTTCCAGAATATGATTGAGCAACGTTGTTCCTCCTTCTACCAGAACGGAGTGGATATTGCGTTGCGCCAAGTCGCTGAGTATGAACGGCCAGTCGGTCCGTTCGCGATAAACGATGGTCAGCGCTTCGTCGCTGAAGATACGGCTGTCAGGCGGCAGTATATTGTGGCGGTCCAGCGTCACGCGGATAGGATTGCGGCCCTCCCAGTGGGTGTTGAGCAGACGCGGATTATCCAGCAGCACCGTGCGCGTGCCGACCATGATTGCCATATTCTCCGCACGCATCTTGTGAACCAGTTTCTTGGTCTCCGGCGTCGATATTGCCAGCGCACCGTTTAGGTGCTCGTTTCCCTTTGTACATTGTACATTGTCCCTTCGTACATCTATATAGCCGTCGGCCGTTTGCGCCCACTTGAGAACCACGTACGGACGTTTTTTCTCATGCAGGCAGAGAAAACGTTTGTTCAGCGCGCGGCATTCCGCTTCCATTATACCCACCGTGACCTCTATTCCTGCATCTCGTAACATCTGCACGCCTCTACCGGACACCAGCGGATTAGGATCCAACATACCTACTACCACGCGTCCTACGCCTTTTTCTATGATCAGTTTGGCGCACGGAGGCGTTTTGCCGTAGTGCGAGCACGGCTCCAAACTCACAAACAATGTGCAATCTTTGTAATCCTTTGTACATTGTACATCGTCCCTTTGTACATTGTTTTCGGCGCGCCGAAAACAATTGACTTCAGCGTGCCCTTCTCCGTATTTCTCGTGCCATCCTTCGGCGATAATGGTTTCGTCGCTATTGCGCACCAGTACAGCTCCTACCATCGGATTCGGAGCCACATAATACTCGCCGCGGCGGGCTATTTCGATACAATGAGCTATATAATTTGCGTAATCCATTTTTTTGTAGTATCTTTGCAGCGTGAAAGAGGCATTGAATTATATAATCTCGCGCTTGCGCGAGTCGTTTGACGCGGACGAAGCGCGCGCTTTGGCATGGTGGGTTCTCGAGGAAGTCTCGGGATTGTCTCGTTCACAATTGCTAATCGCCGACAAAGGTACTACAAATTTTGCAGATACGCAAATTTTCGATCCTATAATCGAGCGATTGCTTCGTTTTGAGCCTATTCAGTATATCTTCGGTCACACGCTTTGGTACGGTTTGGACCTGAAGGTGACACCCGCAACGCTTATTCCGCGACCCGAAACAGCCGATTTGGTAGATATTATTGTCAATATCCAATTTCCAATTTCCAATTGTCGAGTACTCGATGTCGGTACGGGCAGCGGATGTATTGCCTTGGCTATCAAGCAACAACACCCCGAGTGGCAGGTTACCGGTATAGATATATCGGTGGAGGCGATAGAGGTCGCGCGGGAGAACGCGCGCCGCAACAGATTGGATGTGGCGTTCGAGCAGCAGGATGTTTTTTCCGATGAGCCGTCGGCCGTCAACAGCCGCCATTACGATATTGTCGTTTCCAATCCGCCGTATATCCGCGAATGTGAACGAGCAACAATGTGCAGCAACGTATTGGACTACGAGCCCGCTACTGCTTTGTTTGTACCGGACGATGACCCGCTACTCTTTTATCGCCGCGTAGCGGCGTTTTATAAGGCGAAATTTTTATTTTTCGAGATCAACGAAGCACTTGGAAATGAGATGGTTGCCATGCTCAAAGAAAATGGCTATACAGATATACAAATCCACTTAGACAGTTATGGAAAACAACGAATCGTTACTGCGCGAATGGATAGATAAGGCAGAAGCGTATTGTGCACGCGCAGAACACTGTGCTGCGGACGTGCGGCGCAAGATGGTGCAATGGAACGTAGAGTCCGACTATACCGATCGTATCATAGAAGCGCTCTATGAGCGCGGTTTTTTGGATGACGACCGTTACTGCGAAGCCTATGTGCACGACAAGGTGGCTTATCAGAAATGGGGTAGGCTGAAAATACAAGCCGGCTTGCGCGCTTTGCAATTGCCTAATGGTGTGATTAGTAAGGCGTTAGACAATATAGAAGAAAATATATATATGGATAATCTGCGAACGCTCGCTCATCAGCGACGTGCCGATAGCGAAGAGAAACGGCTGCGTTTTCTGCTACAACGCGGTTTTACCTATGACGAGATTAAGCGCGCAACTAAGGATTAAATTCCTATAGATACACTAAATAATATATATACAAAAAGAGCCTTCTTGCTGAAGACTCTTTTTTGTAGCGGGACCCAGGATTGAACTGGGGACCTCATGATTATGAATCATGCGCTCTAACCAGCTGAGCTATCCCGCCAAAACATTCATTATTTGACCGTTCACAACGCCTTGTTTACGTCGCTTAAGTCAAAAGCGGGTGCAAAAGTACTGCTTTTTTTTGACATACGCAAATTTTGGGCGATTTTTTTTGTAAAAAAAAGCTTTGATACTTATAAAAAGGTTAACTCATGCGTAGCATGCGGTCGATAGAATCATATGCTTTTTTTGCAATCTGAGAATCTACAGACATTTGCGGCTCCTCGTTTTTCAGGCAATCATATACTTTCTCGAGCGTATTCATTCGCATATATTCGCACTCGTTGCACGAGCAACCTACTCCTTCTGTCACCTCCGGCGGAACCGGAATAAACTGTTTGTCCGGACATGCACGCTGCATCTCAAAGAGAATGCCGCTTTCTGTGGCTATTATAAAGCGCTTAGCGGGCGATTTTATTACGTGGTCTAGAAGTGCCTTGGTGGAACCGATTACGTCGCTCTGCGCCAGAATCGGGCCTTTGCATTCAGGATGGGCCAGTACTTCCACGCCTGGATTCTCACGTTTGAGTTCCATGAGCGCCTCTAGCGAAAAACGGCTATGCACATGGCACGCACCATTCCAGAGAAGCATATTGCGGCCGGTGACCGAATTGATATAACTGCCCAGGTTATGATCCGGTCCGAAGATGATCTTGGCGTCTGCAGGCAGTTGGTCTACTATCTTTTTTGCATTAGAGGAGGTTACTACTATATCTGTCAGCGCCTTTACATCTGCAGAAGTATTGACATAGCTTACTACCATATGATCGGGATGCTGCGCTTTGAATACAGCCAGATCTTCCGCTTTACAGCTATCGGCCAACGAACAGCCAGCAGCCATATCGGGGATAAGAACCTTCTTGTCCGGACAGAGTATCTTCATCGTTTCGCCCATAAAGTGGACGCCACACATTACTAATATATCCGCCTGTACGCGCGTAGCATGTTGCGCGAGCGCAAGCGAGTCGCCGATGAAGTCGGCTATCTCTTGTATTTCCGGGCGGGTATAATAGTGCGCGAAAATAACGGCGTTCTTTTCACGCTTTAATGATGTTATTTTAGATTTCAGATTCTCGGACTCCGCGTTTGTCATATATAAAAATATAATAGTTTAATTAAAAAATCTATTTATATTATAGCTTGTTGATATTGTTAATAAAGTTGCAATTCTTTTCGGTTTCAACGAGTTATAGAGATTTTTTGTTGTTCACTGAAAGTTAATCTATTTGATAAATGCAGTGTGGAACACGTTATTAACCGGTGGTTGCAACAGTTGTTAACAATATGTTCATAACCATTTCTTTAGCTTGAATATCAGCAAGATAATAACGACAGAGAAGATCATCAATCCGAGAGCAAAGGCATATCCGTATTGCCAATGCAGTTCGGGCATGAAATCGAAGTTCATTCCATAGAGACTACCTATCAGGGTAGGAGGCAGGAAGATGATGTTGATGACTGTGAATATCTTGATGATACGGTTTTGCTCGATGTTGACCAAACCGAGGAATGTATCCTGGAGGTAGTCAAGACGGTCAAAACCGAAACGTGTATAATCGAACAGAGAGTTGATATCCTTGATCACCATAGACAAACGCGGACCTAATTCCTCGGGAATGAAATCGCATTTCAGCAAGTTGCTGATCACACGTTGCTTATCCAATATGTTCTGACGGATAATAGTCACTTTTTCTTGCAAGTCCTTGATTTGCACGAGCAAGTCTTCATCGAGATGATCGTTGGCAGTTATTCGTTGGGACAAGTTGGTAATCATTTCCGTGGTGTCCTCAATCATATCTGCATCCTTCTCTACACGTGTTTCCATCAGAGCAACCAGCACATGGTAGCCGCTTGGGAAATTACGCGTATTGACGAATAGTTTCTTGAATGTCTCGTTGAAACTGTCCAGTTCGTTATCACGGATAGAAACCAGAATAGAGTTCTTTATTATAAAGTTGACCGGCTCTGTTTCGAAATCTGGTCTCAAGAAGTTACTGTTGGCCACGATGGAATCGTCCGTTTGTATATAACGGCTGGAGAACTCGATCTCCTCCATCTCTTCATCTTCCTGAATATCAATCTTGAGGAAGCCCTCGAGTGTATCCTCTGTTTTATCGGATACATCGAGAAGATCTATCCAGACGATATCTTTCTTATCGAGTTCTTTGAGTGCGGAGATGGTACGTGCTACCTTGATTTTCTCCTTATCCTTATAGAATATTTTGATTTCCGACATGACTTTTTTCAATTAAGTTGGTTAGTTGGACAAATTCATCTACACTCAGCTGTTCAGGGCGCTTAGTAAAAATATTCTCTTCCAGGACGGGATTTCCCTTACCTACCAGCTGTTGAAGAGAATTGCGCATCTGTTTTCGTCGCTGATTGAAAGCTGTTTTGACAACAGTCTTAAACAAGACTTCGTCACAATCCAACTGTCTTCGTTTGTTTCGTGTCATGCGTATGACAGCCGATTTGACTTTAGGCGGCGGATTGAACACATGCTCGTGCACGGTGAATAAATATTCTATATCATAATATGCCTGCAGCAGAACGCTCAGGATACCATATGCTTTGTTGCCCGGTTTGCTGGCAATACGCTCAGCCACTTCCTTTTGGATCATGCCGGAGCATACAGGAATACGGTCTTTGTAGTCCAGCACGCGGAAGAAGATCTGCGAGGAAATGTTGTACGGATAGTTGCCAATAACGTTGAATTCACCCTCCGGATAGAGAGTATTGAGATCCAATTTGAGGAAATCGCCCTCAATGAGATTGAGTTCGGGATACCATTCCTTCAAATAAGCAACCGACTCGCGGTCCAATTCAATGGCCGTGAGGTCGATGTTTTTGTTCTGAAGAAGAAATTGGGTAAGAACGCCCATACCCGGTCCGATCTCCAATGTTCGGCCCGAAGTGACTGTTTCAGCAATCTGACGGGCGACGTTCAGGTCCGTCAAGAAGTGCTGCCCCAGAAATTTCTTTGCTCGTACGGTATTCTCGCACGATTGTTTCTTGGCATGTACTTGTTGCATTGTCCGCGTGATAATCGTCCATTAGTTGTTGAATTTAGTTAAAAATATTTGCGTATATGAAAAGTTTTTTATACTTTTGCACGCAAATTGTAAGCGGGCTCTCGATAGCCATTCGCTTTTGCGGCTGCAAAAGTACTGCTTTTTTTTGAAACTACCAAACATTTTAAGAGAAAATGTGCCGTTTAGCGCAAATAATCACTAAAATCATTGATTTTTTCTACACTCCCTTTCGCAAAATCGTGTCAGAGCAGCTGTTCAGGTACGCAGTATGCGGCGGCGGTAACATGGTATTAGACTGGGTATTGTACTTTCTGGTTTATAACTTTGTTATAGGTCATGAGATTGTAAGCTTTCAGTTTTCAGTTTTCAGCTATCAGTTTTCGCAAGCGTTGACGCCGCATATAGCCACTTTGTGCATCGTTTTTCCTATTACGTTGCTGACCGGATTTTGGTTGAACAAGTATGTTACCTTCACTCAGTCGGATCTGCAAGGCGGTCGCCAGTTACTGCGCTACATCACGATAGTGGCTGTCAATCTGGCAGTTAACTATTTCGGATTGAAGTTGTGTGTGGACGTATGGGGATGGTATCCGACGCCGAGCAAGATGATTATCACTATACTTACGGTGGCAATCAGTTATTTTGGACAGAAGTATTATTCGTTCCGCGTAAGTAAGGAAAAAGAGTAAAAGAATTAAAGATTCGAAGATTCTTATAAGCCTGAGTCAAGTCTCGGGCTTTTTTTGTTCGATAAAACCCCGATAAAACCCCGATACGTACACGATGAAATTATAGCAAAAATATTAAACAAAAATGATAGAAAAAAGTATCAAATGCGAATGAAAAAGTGCGTCGAGTGCGAAGAGAAGAAGAGCGCCTTCGCAGGGTAATAATCATTTTTTTGAACAAAAATGAACACGCGCGCTTGCGTATATCAAAAAAAAGTTGTACTTTTGTGCGCTTTTTCTTAAATTAGCGAGTGGAATATACTAAAAAAAGGTATATTATTTGCTAATTTTACCGAGAAAATTACATTAAAAACATCAATACAATTATGGGACTTTTTTCTTTTACTCAGGAGATTGCGATTGACTTGGGTACTGCGAACACCATCATCATGTGCGATGACAAGGTTGTAGTGGATGAGCCTTCTGTCGTAGCAATTTCGATGGCTGACAACAAGATGGTTGCTGTTGGTCGTAAGGCACAACAAATGATCGGAAAAGGTGGTAACATGATTCGCACGGTACGCCCGTTGCGTGATGGTGTGATTGCCGATTTCTATGCCTGCGAGATGATGATTCGCGGTATGATCAAGATGATTCCGAAGCAGTCGCAACTGTTCTCTCCTTCCATCCGTATGGTAGTATGTATCCCTTCCGGTTCAACGGAAGTCGAGATCCGTGCCGTACGCGACAGTTCGGAGCATGCAGGTGGACGTGATATATATATGATATACGAGCCAATGGCCGCAGCAATCGGTATTGGTCTTGATGTAGAGAGTCCTGAAGGTTGTATGATTGTAGATATAGGTGGTGGTACGACTGAGATTGCTGTGATTTCGCTCGGCGGCATCGTTAGCAACAAGTCTATCAAGATTGCAGGTGACGATTTCAACCAAGATATTATCGAATATATGGGTCGTATGCACAACTTGCGTATCGATGAGCCTACAGCAGAGCGCATCAAGATACAGGTTGGTTCGGCTCTGCCTGAGTTGGAGGATGCTCCGGAGGATTTCATCGTAGTGGGTCCGAACAAGGTGACCGCTCTGCCGATGTCTGTTCCGGTAAGCTATCAGGAGATTTCTCACTGCTTGGAAAAGAGTGTGAGCAAGATAGAAGGCGCTATTCTGCAAGCGCTGGAAGCAACGCCGCCTGAGTTGTACTCGGATATTGTGAAACGCGGTATATACCTGGCCGGTGGTGGTGCGTTGTTGCACGGTTTGGCAAAGCGTTTGACCGACAAGATCACTATTCCGTTCCACGTTGCAGACGACCCGTTGCACTCGGTGGCACGTGGTACAGGCATAGCGCTGAAGAACGTGAACAACTTCGGCTTCCTGATTCGTTAACGCTAATCCATAGGCGTCATGCAGTACCTGTGGAAAATACTACATCGCTATAGCAACTTCCTGGTGTTCTTACTCTTGGAAGTTGCTGCCTTTTTGCTCTTATTCTACAATCAGGCATATCCTCGTAGTAGTATGCTGAGCACCGCCAACGATGTGGTGGCTTGGCAATACGAGCGTGTCAACGATGTAGGAGACTATTTTGCGCTGAAGCATCAGAACGAGCAGTTAGCGCAAGATAACGCTATGTTGCGCAATCAGTTGACGTTGTTGCAGGGCGACTCGATAATAACATATCAGTCGGCTAAAGTAGTACAGATGACGACCGACCGATTGCACAATTATTTGACTATCGACCGTGGCGAGAAAGACGGAGTCAAACGCGGTCAAGGCGTTAGAAACAAAGACGGCGTAGTGGGCATAGTGCGTACGGTAGGACTGAACTACAGCGTTGTGCTACCGCTGATTAGCGAGCAAAGTCAGTTGAGTTGTCGATTCAAGAAGAACGACTATCTATGTTCGTTGAGATGGGACGGAAAGGATACACGTATAGCGTTGCTGACAGATGTGGCATCACATATGGTGGTCAATTCGGGTGACACGATTGTGACTAGCGGATTGAGTCCGGTTTTCCCGGAAGGTCTGGCTGTGGGAGTTGTGGATAACAGCGTGCTGAATCCGGGCGATTCGTACTATACGATACGTGTGCGTTTGCAGACTAATTTCAAACGACTGAAGTACGTGGAGGTGATCCGCAACGCCAACCAAGACGAATTAGAGGAATTGGAGGGACAAGAAAATGGACTGGACTAAACAAACAATACGATATGTTGTAATGATGATCCTGCAGGTGCTGCTGGTCGATCAGGTGCAGTTGTACGGCGTGTGTCATCCGTATATCTACGTGATATGCTTGTTGATGATGCCCGTCACGCTGTCACCTAAGATAGATATGCTCTGTGGATTTATTACAGGATTGTTGATGGATGTATTCTGCAATTCGCTAGGTGTGCACATGGCAGCATGTACTCTGCTCATGTTCTCGCGTCGCTATGTACTGGAACTCATAGTGAATGATGTAGATCGTTTGAACGAACAGATAAGCCTGCGTACGTTAGGTCCGGAAGCGATGATCAAATATACGGTCATTCTGGTTATGCTTCACCATTTTTCGGTGTTCATGCTGGCGGCTTGGAGTTGGGACCATTTCGGCTACGTGCTATTGGAAACATTAGTGAGCGGCGTGTTGAGTATACTATTCGTATTTGGATATAATATACTGAAAAATAGATGATTAACGACCAATTTTATAAACGCAGTTACACCATCAGTGGCATAGCTATTGGTGTGGTATTGGTGTATATATTTAGGTTGTTTTTCTTGCAGATAATAGATCAATCTACCAAGAGCGAAGCAGAGACTAACGCCCTTGTTAAACAGACTATTTATCCTGCGCGCGGACTGATATATGACAGAAACGGCGAATTACTTGTGTTCAACCAACCTATCTACGAAATAACAATCACTATGCGTGAGATGGGAGATAATTGGGACACAGTCGGTTTCTGCAAGAGTTTGAAAATCAGCCGTGAAGAGTTCGACGAACGTGTAGCTGAGATAAAGGACAAGCGTAAGAACCGCGGTTATTCGCGTTATACGCCCCAGTCGTTTATGGGTCAGCTGAAAAAAGAAGATATAGCGACGTTGCAAGAGGCTCTGTTCCTCTATCCGGGTGTGCAGATACAGAAACGTACGCTGCGTGACTATACGTATAATGCAGCTGCGCATGTGCTGGGTTCGGTAGGCGAGGTCAATCAGAACGATATAGACAACGATCCGTACTATGCACGTGGCGATTATTCCGGTCGTGACGGCCTGGAGCGTACATACGAGAAAGAGTTGCGTGGTGTGAAGGGTGTAGAGATACTCATGCGTGACTCGCGCGGTCGTATGCAAGGCAGGTATCAGGACGGTGCGTTGGATTGTCTGGCAGAAGCCGGCACGGACCTGACGACCACGCTGGATATTAAACTACAGATGCTGGCTGAGGAATTGCTGGCCGGCAAGGTAGGTAGCGCTGTGGCTATAGAGCCGAAGACAGGCGAGATACTTGCGCTCGCGTCTAATCCATCGTGGAATCCGAAAGTTCTGGTTGGCAAAGAGCGTAGCCACAACTACAACCAATTGCTTAATGATCCAACCAAGCCGTTGATGAACCGTGCAACGCAAGCGATGTATCCTCCCGGATCGACGTTCAAGACGATTCAGGCACTTGTTTGTCTGCAGGACGGAGCAATCACTCCTAAGACTCTCTATCCCTGTTCAGGACCGGCTAGTACGCCTATCAAGTGTACGCACCATCACGGTTCGCCGGTGGCGTTGGACAAGGCTATAGAGCAGAGTTGTAACCCGTATTTCTGGTGCGCTTTTCGTGACTTGTTGCAGAAGGGTGGAGGTGACATACATATGCGCTACGAGTCGTGGCGCGAAGATGTTATGGCGTTCGGAATTGGCCATCGTTTCACCGATTCGGATATCAGTGAACAGTCGTCCGGTAATATCCCGAGTGCGCTGTTCTTTGACAAGTATTACGGCAAGGCCGGTTGGAAAGCCATCACTATCCGTTCGTTGAGTATCGGTCAGGGTGAGATATTGGCGACACCGCTGCAGTTGGCTAATCAGGTTGCCACGATAGCCAACGAAGGCTATTTCATCACGCCGCACTTGAATAAGAACGACTCGATGTTAGCGCATATACACAAGCTGGATATAGACAAACAGCATTTTGAGGTAGTCAAAGACGGCATGCACCGTGTGATGACATACGGTACAGGTCGTTATTATCCGATAGAGGGCATAGAGACAGGAGGCAAGACCGGAACGGCGCAGAATCCGCATGGTAAGGACCATGCTATCTTCATCGGCTTTGCACCTGTGGATGATCCGCAGATAGCCGTAGCTGTAGTGGTAGAGAATGCCGGCTTTGGAGCTACTTGGGCTTGCCCTATCGCAAGCCTGTTGATAGAGCAATATCTGACAGGCGAAGTGAAACGCAAAGATTTAAGGAAACGTATATCAAGCACAGTGTTGAATGGGAGCGTCAAGAAATGGTAGCATATTGCAGAATGTGGACTGGCCTACGATAGGCATGTTCATCGGGTTGGTGCTGTTCGGTTGGCTCAATATATACGGAGCCAGCTATAACTTCGATCAGACCAGTATCTTCGATTTCACCAACCGCGCCGGTAAACAGTTTGTCTGGATACTGGGCTCGTTGGTATTGGGAGGTACGTTGTTGCTCATAGACTACAAGACTTACGATCTGTTCGCCTATGTTGCCTATGGCTTGATGTTGCTGTTGTTGATAGCAACGCCGTTCCTGGCTCATGATATCAAGGGCTCGATGAGTTGGATATCGTTGGGTCCGGTCAGTCTGCAACCTGCCGAGTTTGCCAAGTGTATCGTGGCGTTGGCCGTGGCCAAATATATGGGTCAGTACGACTACAAGTTACGTGGTTGGCGCGATCTTGTTATACCGTTTGCATTGATAGGAGTGCCGTGCCTGATTATCATGATCATGCAGCGAGAGACCGGTTCGGCACTGGTGTTTGCTGCGTTCCTGCTGGTATTCTATCGCCAAGGCATGACCCCGCATATACTATGGAGTTGTGTGGCGGCAGTAGTGCTGTTCATCACGAGTATTCGTTTTGGCGCTATACCTTTGCCGATAGGCACAGGTAGTGTAGGAATGCTCAGTTGTATGCTGCTGCTGATAGGTGTGGAGATCTATTTTGTATGCAAAGAGCATCCTGTGAAATGGCAACTGACCATATTGTTGGTTACTGTAGCGGCTGTGTTCGGTATAGGAGCATTGATAAATGTATGGATCACTGTGCCGTTTGATTGGTTGGCCGTTGGTCTGGTAGTTGCGTTGAGTCTGTACACGTTGGTAGTGGCTGTCTATTACCGCCGCTACGGACTGATATGGGCTACTGTGTTCGGACTGGTATGCATCGGTTATACACAGGCCTGCGACCTGGTGTTCACACGTGTGTTGCAGCCGCACCAGCGTACGCGTATCGAGGTGCTGCTGGGTATGAAAGAAGATCTGGCCGGAGCAGGATATAACGTCAATCAAGCGCGTATTGCTATTGGATCCGGACGATTCTTAGGCAAAGGATATCTCAAGGGCACGCAGACTAAACTGCAGTTTGTGCCTGAGCAAGATACGGACTTCATCTTTTGTACAGTTGGAGAAGAGTGGGGGTTTGTCGGTTCGGTAGGTGTACTATTGCTTTACCTGCTATTCATACTGCGATTGGTTACCATTGCTGAGCGACAACGAACAACCTTCACACAGATATATGCCTATTCGGTGGCGAGCATCTTCCTCTTCCACCTGATGATTAATGTGGGTATGGTGCTTGGTGTACTACCCGTGATCGGTATCCCGTTGCCCTTCTTCAGTTACGGCGGTAGTTCGTTGTGGGGATTCACTATGCTGCTGTTTATTCTGTTGCGGTTGGATGCCGCCCGTATGGAGCAACTGAGATAAGTATGTTTGTAACTAATCCGATAGGTATACTGGGTGAGAAAGAGGCGTCCAAGATGTTGGAGAAAAAAGGATTCCGCATCGTTGAGCGCAACTGGCGTATGGGTCATCTGGAGATTGACTTGATAGCCGAGAACCGTAAGGTGATAGTGTTTGCCGAGGTCAAAGCCCGAACCGGAACGTTTGGCAATAAGATGCCCGAGGAGTATGTGGATGAGACCAAGAAACGCAGGATGGTAGCGGCTGCTAATGCGTACGTCAAGTATCGCAAGATAGAGAAAGAGATTAGGTTTGATATCATCGGATTGATCGTCAATCCTGCAACCAACGATATTACCTATCGTTGTCATTTGGAGAATGCGTTTGTGCCGCGTATGCGTACCATATCTGCCGCCAGTTTCAGCGGTATCACCGGATGGCTTCATCGTACGCATATTATCGGCAAGAAATAATTATACCAATTCAACTAAAGTAAGTGGATTTTAAATACGATGTCATAGTAGTAGGAGCCGGACATGCCGGATGTGAAGCAGCCAGTGCAGCTGCCCGTATGGGTAGTCGTACACTGCTCATCACAATGGACATGAATAAGATAGGTCAGATGAGTTGTAATCCGGCAGTGGGAGGAATAGCCAAGGGTCAGATCGTTCGTGAGATAGATGCGTTGGGAGGCCAAATGGGTATCGTTACTGACCGCAGCGCAATCCAGTTCCGCATGCTCAACCAGAGCAAAGGACCTGCCATGTGGAGTCCGCGTAGTCAGAGCGATCGCAAACGTTTTATAGAAGAGTGGGTACACGTGCTTTCTCATACCGACAATCTGTTTCTTTGGCAAGATATAGTGACAAGTCTTATTATCAAAGATAATAAGGTATGTGGAGTGCGCACTATGTTGGGCGTTGAGATGCAGGCCGAAGCGGTAGTGTTGACCAACGGCACTTTTCTGAACGGACTGATGCATTGCGGCCGTACACAGATACCGGGTGGACGAACGTCCGAGCCGGCATCGCACGGATTGACCGAGCAACTGGTTGACCTTGGTTTTCGTGCCGACAGAATGAAGACCGGCACACCTGCTCGTGTGGATGCACGCTCTATCCATTTTGATCAGATGGTGCGCCAGGATGGAGACGACACTTGGCGACAGTTCTCCTATCTGGATAATGTGCATCGCAAACTCAAGCAGATGCCGTGTTGGATCACTTATACTAACCCCAAGACCCACGACACACTGCGCGCCGGACTGGCAGATTCACCACTCTATAACGGACAGATACGAAGTATAGGTCCGCGCTATTGTCCGAGTATTGAGACCAAGATAGTTACCTTTGCCGACAAAGAAGCACACCAACTTTTTTTGGAGCCCGAGGGTGTGGACAGCAACGAGTACTATGTCAATGGTTTTTCCAGCAGTCTACCATGGCAGGTGCAGTTAGCCGGATTGAAAACAATCAAAGGGTTGGAGGATATAGTGCTCTATCGTCCTGGTTATGCTATCGAGTATGACTTCTTTGATCCCACACAGTTGCACCACACGTTGGAGACTAAACAGATTAGAAATCTGTTTTTCGCCGGACAGATCAATGGTACTACAGGATATGAGGAAGCTGCTGGTCAAGGACTGATTGCCGGAATCAATGCTCACCAGAATGTGCATGGTGGTAAGCCTTTCACACTCGGTCGTGACGAGAGTTACATCGGAGTACTCATAGATGATTTAGTCAACAAGGGAGTAGACGAACCATACCGTATGTTCACCTCGCGTGCCGAGTACCGTATCTTGCTCCGTCAGGATAATGCCGACGAGCGACTCACAGAGCGCGGCCATAGCATAGGACTTGCTGATCAATATCGCTATCAGTTATGGCAAAACAAGAAAACAGATTGCAGCGAGTTCATCGAGTTTATGCAGCAGACAAACGTAAGCATGCGTGATATCAATGGCTGGCTCGAACAGATAGGTAGCACTCCTCTGCACGAGGGCTGCAAGATCAGCGACCTGATACTCCGTCCGCAAATCACCATTTCTTCTCTTGCCGAAGTACTACCTTCTCTCAAAGAGAGGATGGCCAATCTATCGGATGAGACCGTGGAGAGTTGTGAGATTCAGATCAAGTACGCCGGCTACATCCGACGAGAAAAGATGGAGGCATCCAAGCTTCAGCGCCTCGACCAAATACGTATCCCTGATACTTTCAACTATGAGGATGTACAGAGTTTGAGTACTGAGGCACGACAAAAATTAACTCGCATCAAACCAAAAACCATAGGCGAAGCTAACCGTATCCCGGGCGTAAGCCCCAACGATATTAGTGTACTTTTAGTCCTCATGGGAAGATAAATAGTATAATATACCTTTAGTTTGCTTATAGCAAACTAACATGAATGTTTCACGTGGAACACGAATCACCTCCCG
>JAEEGL014120837.1_pt1 | contig 17646 bp, 19 predicted proteins | sample 9134231 | NCBI WGS metagenome assembly JAEEGL01 (sample SAMN16246548, study PRJNA631951) | gut metagenome | biome: gut microbiome; feature: rumen; material: fiber-attached | host: Bos | place: Iran: Karaj | collected 2018-10 | reverse complement strand
TCACGGACAGCGGCGGCTTCCAGGTCTTCTCCCTGGCGGGGATCCGGAAGATCAGGGAGGAGGGCGTGACCTTCCAGAGCCACCTGGACGGCTCCAGGCAGTTCATCGGCCCGGAGACCTCCATGGCCATCCAGGAGGCCCTGGGCTCGGACATCGCCATGGCTTTCGACGTGTGCTCTCCCTATCCCTGTGACTGGAAGACGGCCAAGGAGGCCATGGAGCGCACCCACCGCTGGGCGGAGCGCTGCAAGACCAGCCACACCCGGGAGGACCAGGCCCTGTTCGGCATCGTCCAGGGGGCTTTCTACAAGGACCTGCGGGTGGAGAGCGCCAGGACCCTTCGGGACATGGACTTCATCGGCTATGGCATCGGCGGCCTCTCCGTGGGGGAGCCCAAGCCCGTGATGTATGAGATGCTGGAGGAGATCATGCCCTGGATGCCCGCGGAGAAGCCCAGGTATCTCATGGGAGTGGGCACCCCGGACTGCTTCCTGGAGGGGGTGCTCCGGGGGGTGGACATGTTCGACTGCGTGCTGGCGACCCGCATCGCCCGCAACGGCACAGTGCTCACCAGCAAGGGCCGCCTGGTGGTGAAGAACGCCCAGTACGCCCGGGACTTCACCCCGCTGGACGAGGCCTGCGACTGTTACGCCTGCCGTCATTTCACCCGGGCCTACATCCGGCACCTGTTCAAGGCGGGGGAGATCACCGGCGCGCGGCTGGCCTCCATCCACAACCTGCGCTTCCTCATCCACATGATGGAGGAGATCCGGGAGGCCATCGCCCAGGACCGCTTCCTGGACTACCGGGAGAGCTTCTATCAGCGCTATGATCTCAGCCGGAACTTCTGAGGCGGCGGGAGGGCGGACATGAAGAAGGGGAGGATCCTGCTGGTGCTCCTGACCCTGCTGGTGCTGCTGGCCTGCGGCGCGGCGGCGGAATCGGCCCGGGTCTCCACCCCCGGCGGCGGGGTCAAGATGCGGAAGAAGGCAAGCACCAAAGGCAGCCTGGTGACGACGGTGCCGAACCATGCCCTGGTGGAGGTGGAGGAGGCCGGGGAGGAATGGAGCCTGGTCCGCTACAAGAACCGGTCCGGCTATGTGAAGAGCGAGTTCCTGCTCCTGCCCCGGGATCTGCCCGGAAAGACGGTCTATCCGGACGGACAGACCCTGCTGATCCGGGAGGCGCCGGAGGAGGACGCGGCGTTGGCGGGCGTGCTGAACAGCCAGGCATCCGTCACGGTGCTGGAGGTGGAGAACGGCTGGGCCCTGGTCCGGAACGCAGACGGGCTGATCCGGGGCTGGACGGACGCGGCGGAGCTGTCCTGGCAGCGCGGGGAACCTCTGGAGGAGACGGCGTGGATCCCCCGGTACGGCACCCTGGTGGAAGCCTGTACCCTGGAATCCGGGGAGGCCGGGACGGAGCTTCCTCCGGGTACCCTGGTGGAGGTCACCGTCATCGCGGAGGAGACATGCCTGGTCCGGGCGGGCAGCCGGTGGGGCACCCTTTCCCCGGGGTCTGTCAGCCTGGTGGGTCCCTCCGCGGCCGAGGAAGGCCTGTCCGGCAGAACGCCGGAGGAAGCGGAACGGCTGGCCTGGAGTGCCCTGAAGCGGGAGGCTGGCGGGGCCGGGAACATGGACCTGTACTGCGTGGTGGGGGTGGACGAAGGACCGGGGGACGGCGGGACGCCGCTGTACCACTGCGGCTTCTGTGATGAGCGCGACCGGTACTGCTTCGGCGTGCTGATCGACCCTTCCACCGGTGCGGTGCGCTTTGTGGGGGATTACACCGCCTTTGCGGCGCCGCTGAAGCGGGTGCTGCTGCCGGAGGGGCAGGTGACCCTGACCCTGAGCCGGGAAACGCTGGCGGTGGGGGAGGTGCTGGAGGCCGAGGCGGCCGCCTGGTCCTACCATGCCATCACCTGGACCCTCACCGGGGATGCGGTGCCGCCCCTTGTCGGAAAGCCCGGCCTCCATTTTTCGGCGGCCTTCCGCCCCCGTCAGGCGGGCAGCTATACCCTCACCGTGATCGTGGAGGACGAGAATGGCAGGCAGACGACCGTCTCCGGGAGCTTCACGGTGGAGGCGGGGACGGAGAACGGAATCGAGACGATCTACAGCCAGAAGGACGGCTGGTGGCTGGACAAGGCCTATCGTCAGAGCAATCTGGACCGGTCGGGCTGTGCGGTCTTTACCCTCTCCCACGCCCTGCAGCGGCTGGGCTTCACCGGGGACGACATCCGGCCGGAGCGGCTGGCCAGGACCTACGCCCTGTGCCTCACCCCGGACGGGACCAACAATGAGCGGCTGATCCGGGAGGCCTCCGCGGTCTACGGGTACCGGACGGAGAGCGAGCCCATCACGGACAAGCGCAGGATCGTCTCCCTGTTTGGAAAAGGCGCCCTGTTCTCCTTCTCTGTGGCCCGGGGACACATCGCCCTGGTGGACGGGCTCTCGGAGGACGGCACCAGGGTACACGTGGTGGACTCGGCTCCCGGCGCCACCTGGGAGCGCAAAGGGGATGCCGCTGTCTGGTACCGGGGCAGGAGCGGCAGCTTCCGGGAGGCGGAGCGCCTGGAGGATATCCCGGGAGCCCGCTGGTATCTGGACCAGGACAACTGGGGCGGGCTGGAATACTGGATGAGCCTGGACTATGCCGCCTCCCGCGGCCTGCGGCTGATTCTGCCCGCCGAATGATCGAAAAAAGGACAGAAAAAACGGCCCCGCTCTCGCGAAGGCCGCTTTTTCTGCCGGAAATTACGCCTCAGCCTCAACAGCCGTATGGGTCTTGGGCAGCGCGCGCTGCACCTTGCCGGTGCGCAGGCAGCTGGTGCACACATTCACCCGCTTCACAGACCCATTCACCACGATCCGGACGCTCTGCACATTGGGCGACCAGATCCTGTGGGTCTTGCGATTGGAGTGACTGACCATGTTGCCGTTCAGCGTACTCTTGCCGCAGATCTGACAAAAGCTTCCCATTGAATCCACCTCCGTTGGAGTCAAGGCACATCAAAGCGGGGGTATTGTAGCACAATTGCTCCGGGAATGCAAGCGGAAAAAAGAGGATTTTCGACGTTTGCCCGGAGAATCGGCAAAAAAACGAAAAATGAGAAAGGCAGTGTGCGCACCGAGGGGAAAACAACCTGTCCCGCGCCGCTGACATTCGGACAGGAATGTGGTATACTCATCCCTGTGTGAAACGATGCGGAACGTTGACGTCGACAGCTCAGCACAGGAGGGGACGGCATGACAGAGCAGGAAGCACGCGCGCTGACGGAGCAGGCCCGGGGAGAAAGCGGGCCGACGGGGGAGGATCAGGCCCGCTGGGCAGATGCGCTGGCGGCCCTCGCGGACCTGGGGGACGGCGGGGCCGCGGAGACCCTGGGGCAGTTCCACGCCAGGCAGGGCCGTTTTGATCTGGCGCTGAAGTACGGGGAGATGGCGGCGGCGCGGGGGAGCAGGAAGGCCCTCACCCTTCTGGGGGATCTCTGGTACTGCGGCCGGCTGGGGGGAAGGAATTTCGGGAAAGCCTTCCACTACTACTCCCTGGCCCAGGGCATGGGCGATCTGTACGCAGCCTGCAGGGTGGCGGATATGTACTGCCACGGATACGGTGTGCAGCGGGATGAGGCGCGGTACCGGGCCATGATCGGGGACCTGTATCGGAAGGTGCGGGACGCCCGCCGGCCGGAGGAGCCGCTGCCTGAGGTGTACCTGCGCCTGGGCAGGATCCGGGCCGGCGAAGGAAAGCAGCGGGAGGCGCTGGACCTCTACGACCGTGCCCGGGCCTTTCTGGCCCGGCGGATCCAGGCGGATCCCTTCCCGGGAAATCTCAGCCTCATGAAGCAGCTGGTGCGCGAAATCGACAGCCTGCGCCCCCTTGATCCGCAGCACTTCGACCTGTTTGACCTGTACCGGGTGATGGAGCGCCCCGGAAAGGTGCGGTTCGTCTGCCGGGGAGCGTCCCATGAGGTGGAGGGGGAGCTGGAGGACGCTCAGATCTCCGTCCGCTTTGACCGGAAGTGGTATCTGACTCTGGATGATTTCTTCCTGCGGGCCCGGCTGGAGGGGAGGCCCGTCGCGGCGCTCTGGGACGAGATGGCGGGGTTTGTCCTGCTGTAATGCCCTCCGGTACAGGGCAATGGCGCGAACAACAGACGGCCTGATGGAAGGAATTCGGCCTTCCGGATCGAATAAACAAGGGTTACCATTCGCAAGGAGGCCGGAGAGCGGATGACCCATTTTGAGGAGAGACTGCGTGCCCTGGCAGGGGAGGACGTCACCCAGGCGGCCCTGACGCTGCAGGCCAGAGGCGGTGTACGGGAGATCTGGACGGGTCCGGACCGCCTGAGGTACCTGGTGGCCGGCGCCGTGCCCCAGGAGGTGGAACTGAGCGCCGAGGGCATCCACTGCGGCTGTGAGCATTTTGCGGCGGCTGGTTCCTGCATCCACGCGGTGGCCGCGGTGGCGGAGGCGGGGAAGGCGGGCCTGCTGGAGGCCATGCTCCTGCGCCGGGCCGGCCTGTGCGGGATGCAGCTGCTGGACACCATCGACGCGGTGATCCCCGAGATCCCTGTCCGCCTGGAGGTCGTGCTGTCGGTGACGCCGGGGACCTGCTGTCCGACACTCAGGGCAGGACTGCGCCTGGGCTTTGAACGGATGTATGTGGTCCGTTCTCTGCCCCAGTTTTTCCAGGCCATCCGGGATGGTCAGGATCTGACCTTCGGCAAGGGACTGACCCTGAACATGGGCAGTTTCCGGGCGGAGGAGAGCAGTCAGCCCGCGCTCCGTCAGCTGCAGAGCATCCACGACACCCTGGCGCAGGCGGGGGCGGTGCCCACGGGAGCGGCGGCCAAATGGCTGCCCCTGACGGACGGAACGGCTTCCGCCCTGCTGTCCAGGCTGGAAAACGCGGCTTTCCGGATGATGTGCGGGGAGACGCAATGGGTCTCGCAGGGGATCCGGGAGGAAGTCCTTCCCCTGGATTTCCGGATGGAGGAGACGCCCCACGGTCTTGCGGTCACGGCAGAGTATCCCCGGACGCTGACCGCCCTGACAAGGGACTGCCGGTATGTCCTGTGGCAGGACCGGGTGGTGAGGACGGACGCCGCGCAGCGGAGACTCCTGCCCCTGATCATCGCCAAGGGCACGGACGGCCTGTGCAGCTTCCTCTTTGAGCGGGGGATCGCGGACTGGGCGGCGGGGGAACTGATCCCGGCCCTGCAGCTGGCGGGTGCCGTGACCCTGGGGGACGGGATTCAGCGCCGGCTGATCCGGGAGGCCCTGCAGCCCCGCGTCTATCTGGATCGGGAGCAGCTCCGGGTGACGGCACGGGTGTCCTTTTGCTACGGGGACCGGGAACTGAATCCCTTCGCGCCGGCGGAGAGCACGGAGCGAAGGCGGGCCGGGGAGAAACTCCTGCTCCGGGACGCGGAGGGGGAGCACCGGGTGCTCAGCTGCCTGGACCGCGCCGGGTTCTGTGTCCGGCGAAGCTTCGTGACCCTGGAGGGGGAGGAGGACATCTTCCGGTTCATCACGGAGGGCGTCCGGGAACTGCAGGGGGTCTGCGAGGTCTATCTCAGCAAGGATTTCCGCCGGATGAGCCCCCGGAGGCCCAACTTTTCCGGCAGCCTGACCCTGCGGGAGCGGCAGCTGGTCTTCACCCTGGAGGATGACGGAGAACCCACGGAGGAGATGCTGGCCATTCTCCAGGCCATCGCCAACAAGAAGCGGTACTTCCGCCTGCAGAACGGGGATTTCCTGGATCTCAGCGATCTGGAAGCCTGGACGGAGGCGGCCCAGTCCCTGTCGGAGGCGGCCGTTCAGGATGCCGCGGGTCCCGACAGCCGGGAGGACAGCCTGGTGCTGCAGCACTACCGGGTGGGCTATCTGGCCACCCTGATGCGGGAGGCGGGGCTGCCGGTGCGCCGGGACGAGTCGGTCAAGGCGGCCGTCCGGGCGCTCTCCGGGAAAGAGACGGCAAAGCCCGTGCTCCCCGATGGGCTGGCCCTGAGGAACTATCAGCAGGCGGGCCTGGAGTGGCTCTACAACCTGGACCGCATCGGCATGGGCGGGATCCTGGCCGATGATATGGGCCTGGGAAAGACGGTGCAGATCATCGCCCTGCTGAGCTGCATCCGCCGCCCGGGGGAGGTCTCGCTGATCGTGGCGCCCACTTCCCTGGTCTACAACTGGCAGAGCGAGCTGCAGCGGTTCGCCCCGGACCTCAGCCTGGTGGTGCTGTCCGGCACCGCGGACCAGCGGGAGAAGACCATCCGGCATATCCAGGCGCAGCGGGATGTGGACGTGCTGATCACCTCCTACCCTCTGATCCGGAGGGACATCGACGCGCTGGAGACCATCGACTTCCGTCTGGCGGTGCTGGACGAGGCGCAGCAGATCAAGAACGTCAGCAGCGCAGGGGCCTCCGCGGTGCGGCGCATCCGGGCGGGGAGCCGCTTCGCCCTGACGGGCACGCCGCTGGAGAACAATGTGGGAGAGCTCTGGAACCTGGTGGACTTTGTCCTGCCCGGATACCTGGGCACCTACACCTCCTTCATGCGGAAATACCAGGACGGCCGCAACGAGGCCCAGCTCCGCCGAAAGATCCGCCCTTTCCTCCTCCGCCGCCTGAAGCGGGAGGTGCTGGCGGAATTGCCGGACAAGCAGGAGCGGGTGATCACGGCGCAGATGACCCAGGAGCAGCAGACGGTCTATCGCGCGGCCATGCTCCGGCTCCGGGGCCAGGTGGACCGCGTGCTGCGGGAGAAGGGCTTCGGCCGCGGCCGGGGCGAGGTGCTCTCTGCCATCACGGAACTGCGGGAGATCTGCTGCCATCCCTCCCTGGTGATGGACGGCTATCGGGGCACCTCCGGGAAGATCCCCCTGCTGCTGGATCTGCTGCCGGGGATCCTGGCCTCCGGGCACCGGGTGCTCCTCTTCTCCCAGTTCACCGGCATGCTGCGGATCCTGCAGCGCCAGATGGAGAATGCCCAGATCCGCTGTCTCTACCTGGACGGTGAAACCCCGGCGGCCCAGCGGCTGGACCTGTGCGAGCACTTCAACGGGGGTGAGGGCGACGTCTTCCTCATCTCCCTGAAGGCGGGCGGGCTGGGCCTGAACCTGACCGGGGCGGACCTGGTGATCCACTACGATCCCTGGTGGAATCCGGCGGTGGAGGACCAGGCCACAGACCGGGCCCACCGCATCGGCCAGACCCACAAGGTGGAGGTGCTGCGGCTGGTGATGCACGACACCATCGAGGAACAGGTGGTGACCCTGGGGGAGCGGAAGCGCGCCCTGTTTGACAAGCTGATCACACCCGGCGAGCAGCAGCTGGCGGCGCTCACGGAACAGGACATCCGGCGGCTCTTCAGCTGAGCGCGGCGGAAACCGCTTGCAGACCCGTGCGGGATGAGGACGATAACGATGAGGCGAAGGAGGGGAGCACAGGCATGAGAAGAACGGTGACGGTGCTTTTTATCCTGGTGATGCTTGGCGTTTGCGGATACGTGGTGATGCATGGGCTGGCCATGGAGGATCTGGCTTTTCAGATCCGGGAGAGAAGCACGGACCTGAACACCAACCGGCAGCGGGAGAGAAAACAGCAGGTGGAGTATGACCAGGCCGCGGCCCTCCTGCCGGAAAACGAGGCCCGTCTGGCGGAGATCCAGCCGAAAGCCGATGCCGCCAAGGCCACGGAGACCGATCTGCGGGCGCAGCGCAAGCAGCTCCGCGCAGAGGTGGCAGACCTGAAGGCCCAGGTTGAGACAGCAGAAGGCGGAGCCGGGGAGGCGGAAGGCCTGGCGGAGGAAGCCCGGTCCCAATACAGCCGGACGGTGGAGAGAGCGGAAGGACTGCTGCAGTCCCTGGGGAAGGAGGATGCGCCGTGAAACAGTCATCCTGGCTGATCTGGCTGATGCTTGCCGTGATGGTGTGCGGCATCGTCCTCTGCGTGGGGCTGCGGGACCGGAGACTCGCGAAGGAGGCGGAGGTGGCCGAGGTGGAGCGTCTGTCCGCCGAGAGCGAGGCGGCCTGGCACGCCACCGACGACGCCAAGATCCTGCTGCAGAGCAGAAATCAGGAGCTGGAGGAGACAGCCCGGGAGGCTGAACTCCAGCTGGAGGACTCCAACCGGAAAAACGCGGAGATCCAGGCGCAGCTGGGGCCGCTCGCGGAGGAGAAGGACGACCTGACAGCCCGGCTGGCCGCGGCCGGGGAGCGGAAGGATCGGGCGCAGGCGGAGGGCGCGGCGCTGGCGGATCAGATAGAGCGGCTGAACCTGGCCTGCGAGGCCCTGGAGCAGGCCGTGGAAACGGGGGATCCCGCGGCCGTCGAAGCGGCGGCGGAGGAGGTGCGCCGGCTAGTGAACGCCGGGAAAGCCGAGTGAAGAAAGGAGGATCAAGGCATGCTGGGTGCGATCTACGGTGACGTGGTGGGTTCCATCTTTGAGTGGAAGAACGTGAAACAAAAGGACTTTCCGTGGCTGCTCCCCTTCTGCACCACCACCGACGACAGCAACATGACGCTGGCGGTGGCCCTGGCGATCCTGCGGGCGGAGGGGGACTGGACGCAGCTCCCCGAGCTGGCCATTGCCGCCATGAAGGAGCTCTATGCGACCCATCCCAGGGGCTATGGCAGCGGGTTTGCCCACTGGCTTTCGATGAAGCATCCGCAGCCTTACAACAGCTGGGGAAACGGTGCGGGGATGCGGGTATCCCCCTGCGCCTGGGCGGCATCCTCCCTGGAGGAGGCGCTGATGCTCTCGGACGCGGTCACCGCCATCTCCCACAACCATCCGGAGGGCATGAAGGGCGCCCGGGCAGTCACGGCCGCCATCTGGCTGGCCAGACAGGGCGCCGGCAAGCAGGAGATCCGGGAGCATATCGTCCGGAACTACTATGCCCTGGATTTCACCCTGGACGACATCCGGCCGTCCTACCGCTTTGATGTCTCCTGCCAGGGCAGTGTGCCCCAGGCCATCGAGTCCTTCCTGGAGTCCGTCGATTTTGAGGATGCCATCCGCAACGCCGTCTCCCTCGGCGGGGACAGCGATACCATCGCCGCCATGGCGGGGAGCATCGCGGAGGCGTCCTATGGCATCACCCAGGCGCAGCGGGACCGGCTCATGCCCTTCCTTGACCGGCAGCAGACGGAGATCCTCACAAGGTTCGAGGACCGCTACGGAAGGAAATGACCGGACGAAAAAAGGCTTCCCTCCCATCCGCCGGACATGGCGGGAGCGGGGAAGCTTTTTCAGCGGGAAACCCGGCAGCGGCGCGCTTTTGCGGGGCCAAGAGAAAGACGGCCGCCTGCCGGCAGCCGTCCGTAGAAAACGTGGCGATTCCGCCAGGGGAACACCCGGCGCATCACTCCTGGCTGCTGCGGCGGGTGTTGGCGTAGAAGCTGTCGAAGGCCTCCTCTTTGGCCTCGGGCTCCTTCTTATTGGAGTACACGATCAGGGCGATGCCCGCCGCGACCAGCAGCAGGGGGAACACCCCTTTGATCAGGCCGATGAGGCCGGAGATGATCCCGCCCAAGAGGGAGAGGACGCCGAAAAGGCAAACCAGGCCCCAGAACCAGCTGCTCCGCATGAGATTCCCCAGGATCCGGAAGGGGAGGATCATGGCCTGGAACACAAGAACGAAGATGAGAGAAATCAGTGCAAACATCGTGGTGCCTCCTTCCGCACATCGCAGTGCCGTATCCTTGCGACGGGGAGAGCATAGCAGATTCCCGGATGAGAAGACAGGGGAAAACGATTAGAAATTCATGAGAAATCAGGGATTGGGGCCTTTGCACACATCCACCCAGCCCAATGCGCCGCTGAACTGCTCCAGCTCCGGGAGGGACAGGCGTACTGCGCTGCTCTCCGTGCCGGCGGCGGGATAGACGGTGTCCCAGGCCCGGAGGCTCTCGTCCAGCCAGATCTGGACGGTGCCGGGGATCCCGAAGGGACAGACGCCGCCGAAGTGCAGCCCGGTCAGAGCCTCCAGCTGCTCAGCCGTCATCATCCGGGCCTTGGCGTGGAACCGGTCCTTGAACTTCCGGTTGTCCACCCGCTGATCTCCCGCGGCCACCACGAAGAGGGGCTGGTCGTCCGCCATGAAGGAGAGGGTCTTGGCGATGCGCCCCTCCTCACAGCCCAGCGCCCTGGCCGCCAGGGCGACGGTGGCACTGGAGACCGGGAACTCAATCACCCGGTCCTCCGCCCCGAACCGGGCGAGCCAGGCCCGAACGCGCTCTGTGGTATCCATTGCGGGAAGACCTCCTTCCTCCGGAAAAGGGTGGGATCAGACCGGACGTTCCTTGCCCATGAAGCAGAAGGCCAGCGTGCCGGGGCCGCAGTGGGCGCCGATCACCGGTCCGATGGGATCGATGCGGATCTCCAGCTCGGGCAGCCTGGCGTGGATCAGGTCATAGAGCCGGGCGGCATCCTCCGGGGCATCCGCATGGAGAATGAAGGCGATGGACTCGGCGGGGTCCACGATGTTCTCCAGCGAGTGCTCCACCAGGTAGTTGATGGCCCGTTTCCGGCCGCGCACCTTGTCCACGGAGATCAGGGTGCCCTCCTTGCTCTCCACAATGATGGGCTTCAGGTCCAGCATGGTGCCCACCGCCGCGGCGGTGGAGGAGATGCGGCCGCCCCGCTTGAGGTACTTCAGGTCGTCCACGGTGAAGAAGGCCTGCGCGCGGAGGCGGTTCTTCTCGATCCAGCCCGCCACCTCCTCGATGGGGGCGCCGCTGCGGTAGAGCTCGTGGGCTTTGAGCACCAGCAGGGTCATGGGGCAGGAGATGGACAGGGTGTCCACCACGATGAACTTCCGCTCCGGGTACTTCTGCAGCAGCTCCTCACGGGCAGCGTACACCTCCCGCAGGGTCATGGACATCTTGCTGGAGAAGGCCACGAAGAGCAGATCCTTTTCCTTGAGAACGGGCTCGAAGTAGTCCAGGTAGGTCGCTTTGTTCAAGGCGCTGGTGACGGGGGTCGCGCCGTTGCGCATGGCATCGTAGTAGGCCTTGTGGTCCAGGGCCTGGCCCAGGTCGTCCAGGTATTCCTTGCCGTCCACCGCGTAGGGCATGTACACCACCGGGATGTCGTACCTGGTCTTGAGGTCAAAGGGCAGGTCGCTGTCGCTGTCTGTCATGAAGACGTAGTCCATGTCGGGTGCCTCCTTTGGTCGATGGAATGAACATGGATGAATGGGGTACGAATGAACAGTCTACATTTTAATTGAAAGAAAGAAAAAAAGCAAGCATGGCGCCATGGGAACAGCAAGGGACAAGCAGAGGCTGGCCGATGCCGGCAATAAACGGGCAAACCCGCCGCAGGAAACCCGGGGAAGGAGACCGGAGGGATCCGGGGCGAGGGCGGCAGAGACGGAAAAAACGCGGCGGTCCGGAAAGATCGGGAGATCGTCCGGGGATTGCAGAAGAAACACAGCAAAAATCGCGAAGGAAACACAGGAAAAATGCTTGACAACAAACGATATATCAGGTATCATAGCGGGTGGTATCAATAACTCAGCCTGCCCCGGCCCAGCTATTGAGACAACCCGCGCCGGCGTGCGACCATCACGCGGACGCAAGCCTCACATAACGACAGAACAGGAGGGTACCCCTTTGAATACTTTCATGCCGAAAGCCGCCGACATTGAGCGCAAGTGGTATGTCGTCGACGCCGAGGGCCAGGTTCTGGGCCGTGTGGCCAGCCAGGTCGCCAACATTCTCCGTGGGAAGAACAAGCCCATCTATACCCCCCATGTGGACACCGGGGACTATGTCATCATCGTCAACGCCGATAAGGTCATCCTGACCGGCAAGAAGCTGGATCAGAAGATCTACTATCATCACAGCGGCTATGCCGGCGGCATGAAGGAGACCACCTATCGCAAGCTGATGGCCGAGAAGCCCGAGTTTGCCGTCCGTCACGCCGTGATCGGCATGCTGCCCAAGGGCCCCCTGGGCCGCCAGATGGCCAAGAAGCTGAAGGTCTATGCCGGTCCTGATCATGAGCATGCGGCTCAGAAGCCCGAAAAGTTTGAGCTGATTTGATCAGCACCGGAAAGGAGTAGAGAATCATGGCTAAGGTTGAATACAGCGCTGTCGGTCGCCGCAAGAAGGCGGTTGCCCGCGTTCGCCTGGTGGCTGGCAATGGGGCCATCGTGGTCAACAAGCGGGATATTGACAATTATTTCGGTCTGGAGACCCTGAAGATGGATATCCGTCAGCCCCTGAAGGTGACCAACACCACCAACTTCGACGTGATGGTGAACGTCACCGGCGGCGGCATTGCCGGCCAGGCCGGCGCTATCCGCCACGGGATCGCCCGCGCCCTGTGCAAGGCGAACCCCGAGATGCGCGAAGTGCTGAAGAAGAACGGCTTCCTCACCCGCGACCCGCGGATGAAGGAGCGCAAGAAGTACGGCCTGAAGGCTGCCCGTCGGGCGCCCCAGTTCAGCAAGCGCTGAGATTATCCGATCGTCTGCATGTCCCCGTGCCGGAAGGTGCGGGGATTTTTCGCTGTGATTTTTGCATAGGTTGATTGTATCCTGACTTTATGCTATGCTTTCTGCGAGGTGAGGCAGCGTGATCATCAACAGCAGCGCGATCGTCTCCGCGACGGAGGCGAACCAGAACTTCTCCCGGGTAGCCCGGATGGCGGAGGCCCATGGGCACGTCGTGGTGTTCAAGAACAACCGGCCCAAGCTCCTGGTGATCGACCTGGACAAGGAGCCGCAGATCGACATGACGGAAGAGGAAAGGCTGGACTTTGTGGCGGCCCGCATCCTCCGGGAACACCGTGCCGCCTTTGAGGAGCTGGCAAAATGATCAGGTTTGACAAAGAAAAAGTCCTGCTCCTGCACCGCATCATGGCCGAGGCCACCGGCGGCAGCGCCGGCGTGCGGGATGAAGGCCTGCTGGAGTCCGCACTGGAGTCCGCCTATGCGAGCTTCGGCGGACAGGATTTCTATCCCACGAAGGAGGAAAAGGGAGCGCGGCTCGGGTATGCGCTGATCGCCAACCACGCCTTTGTGGACGGAAACAAGCGCATCGGCGTTTATGTGATGCTGACCTTTCTGGAGGTGAACGGCATCCGCATCCGCTGCACGGACGGGGAACTGATTCACGTGGGCCTGTCGGTCGCGGACGGTTCCATGGGGTATGACGAGCTGCTGCAGTGGGTGATGGGGCACAGGGAGTGACCCGCTTCCCTCCGCGATCCTGTGGAACGTGACAGCAGGGGGGATGATCGGAAGGGAGCTTGATCGGCAGGCCCTGTGGACCAAGCTCCGGAGAACACGCATCCGGGGGTGAACAGGATGATCCGTCTGGAACCTGTCAGCGGGGAGAACCTCAGCGCCGTGATCGGGCTGAAGGTCGCAGAGGAGCAGCGCCGGTTTGTGGCACCGAATGATGTGAGCATCATGGAGGCGTACCTGGCCCTGAGCCACAACGGCCATGCCTTCCCCTTTGCCATTCTGGCGGAGGAACGGCCGGTGGGTTTTTGCATGGTGGGGTTCGGCGTGGATGACGACTGGACGGACGCCCCTGCCGCTGCGGCGGACAGCTACAGCATCTGGCGGCTCATGATCGACGCGGGGCACCAGGGCCGGGGCTGCGGCAGGGAGGCCATGGAGAAGATCCTGGACTTCATCCGCACATGGCCCTGCGGCTCGGCGGAGAGCTGCTGGGTCTCCTATCTGCCGGAGAACACCGCGGCGAAGGCCCTCTATGCCTCCTTCGGCTTCCGGGAGACCGGGGAGACGGACGGGGACGAGGTCATCGCCGTGCTGCCCCTCGGCGCCGTGTCGGCCGGGGAGGATCCCGCCCGCGACGGAACGGGGAACGGCTCCGGACGCCCGGAGACGGCCCGGGAGCGGCTTCCCCGGAAGGAAGGCCTGCGGAAGCTTCAGCTCGGCATGCCCACCCTGGTGGAGAATCAGACGCTTCAGGAGAACGTGGACCTGTGCGTTCGGCTGGGACTCCGGTTCATTGAGCTGAACATGAACTTCCCGGAGTATCAGATGGACCGGTTGGAGGGGACGGACGCCCTGCTCCGGGCCGCGGAGGCGGCGGGCATCTACTATACCGTTCACCTGGACGAGAACCTGGATCCGGCGGACTTCAATCCCCTGGTATCCCGGGCCTGGCTGGAGACAGTGCGCCGGACGATCCTCGCGGCCAGGCGGCTGGTGCCCCTGCGGGACCGCTTTGGGGATCCGGCGCAGCCCCTGACCCTGAACATGCATATGAACCACGGCGTCCACATCACCCTGCCGGACCGGAAGGTGCAGATGTACGAGCGGGATTTTTCCCGGTATCTGGCGGCCTGCCGGGATTTCCGCGACCGGTGTGAGGAGTGGATCGGGGAGGCCCCGCTGCGCATCGTGCTGGAGAATACCGACGGCTTCCGGAGCTTTGAGCGGGAGGCCATCGCCCTGTATCTGGAGAGCCCGTGCTTCGGTCTGACCTGGGACATCGGCCACTCCAAGGCCGACGGGGAGCGGGACGAGGCCTTCCTGCGGGCCCACGCGGACCGCCTTCTCCATTTCCATATCCACGACGGGACGGAGCGGCCGCCCCGGAATCACCTGGCGTTGGGGGACGGGGAGATCGATCTTCCGGACCGCCTCCGTCTGGCGGAGAAGCTGGGCTGCCGCTGCGTCCTGGAGACCAAGACCGCGGCGGCGCTGGAGACTTCGGTCCGCTGGCTGAAGGAGCATTTCCTGTGAGCGTGGAGGGATTCTGCATGAGCGAAGAGAGGACGGTCATCCGCTGCGCGGAGCCCGGGGACAGAGCGTTCTGGTTCAGCCTGGACCGGCATCTGCCGGAGGCGGAGTTTGACTGCAAAGTGAGAGACCGCATGGCCTATGTGCTGCTGGAAGCCGGAGAGCCCGCGGGACTGCTCCGGTATGGGCTTTTCTGGGACAGCATCCCCATCTGCAACATGCTGTACATCCGGCAGGATGCCCGGCGGAGGGGGTATGGCCGGCTGCTCGTGGCCCACTGGGAGCAGGAGATGAAAGCCCGGGGCCATGACCTGGTGATGACCTCCACCCGGGCGGACGAGGAGGCCCAGCATTTCTACCGAAGCCTGGGCTACCGGGACTGCGGCGGCTTCCTGCTGGATTTTCCGGGCTATGAACAGCCCCTGGAACTGGTGATGGCCAGGACGATTTGAGAGGAGGCAGTGCCTGTGCCGACAGGGAAGAAAGCGCTGGTGATCAACTGCAGCCCGGTGCGCACCGGGGCTACGGCGGAGATCGTCCGCATGACGGCGGAGCAGCTGGCCGGGCGGTATGAGGTGGAAACCCTCTGCATCGACGACTATCATGTCGCCTTCTGCAGGGGCTGCAGGAGCTGCCATGCCACGGCCCGGTGTGTCCTGGAGGATGACGTGCCGGAGATCATGGACCGGCTGGCCCGGGCGGATGTGGTGGTGGCGGTGTCCCCCTCCTATTGGGCGGACATCCCCGGACAGTTCAAGGCCTTCATCGACCGCTGCACCCCCTGGTGCAACACCCATGAGCCCCATGCGTCCATCCCGGGCGGGAAGCGCGGCTACGTCATCGCCCTGCGGACAGGACCCGGCATGCGGGAATGCGAACGCATCATCGGGAGCATCGAGCACTTTTACGGGCACCTGGAGATCGAATGCTGCGGACATCTGGGCCTGTGTTCCGTGGAGAACCGGACGGACGTGTTCCCCAGGCGGGAGGAGATCCTCTCCTTCTGCGGCGGCATCTGAGGAGGATGACCATGGATTTCGAGGGCTTTGTGCAGGATCTCCGCAGACAGGAATGGAAGCTCCACGGTGTGGAGGTCTATGAGCGGGGACAGCTGATCCATGCCTGGGGAGACACGCAGGGCAGCCTCTACCCCATCTATTCCGCCACCAAATCCATCCTCTCCCTGGCCTTCGGCATCGCCATGGACCGCGGACTCATCGATCCGGCCGCAAGCGTATTGGCCTATATGCCGGAGGTCCACCTGAAGCGGATGAAACCGGAGGCCAGGGAGCGGTTTGAGCGGATCACGCTGCACCGGCTGCTGACCATGTCCGTGGGAGAGTTGCCCTTCACGGCGGAGGGGGAGCATCCCCTGGATTTCTGCCTGTCCTTTCCCATCCTTCATCCGGAGAAGGAGGTCTTCCACTATACCAACATCAGCGCCTATCTGGTGGGGGTCGCCCTGGGGGAGGCGGTGGGGGAGGACCCGGCTGCTTTTCTCCGGGAAAACCTTCTGGCTCCCCTGGGCATCGACCGGTATCGCACGGCCCGCTGCAGGGACGGGTATTTCTACGGTGCCTCCGGGATGCAGATGACCGTGCATGACCTGAGCAGGATCGGTCTGCTCCTGTGCAACGGCGGCACCTGGGAGGGGAAGCGCCTGGTCCCGGAGGCCTATATCCGGCAGGCCACCTCCGTGCATCAGATGAACCGGGAGGGCGGCTACGGCTATTTCTTCTGGAAATACCGGGACGGCTTCAGCATCCACGGGAAATGGAAGCAGCGCTGCTACATCCTCCCGGAGCGGGGCCTGGTGATCACCCACCTGGCCCACGTGGAGGACCCTTCCTCGGCCCTGGAGGCCTGCATGGAAAGACGCCTGCTGGACGGTTGAGCCTGAGGGGCGGTGAAGCGCGGGACCGACGGGTACCTGATTCCCTTGGAAAAGGGCTGCTGTGGAGCGTCTGACCGCCGTGACCCGCCGTAATATCGACATTTTTCCCAAATGTCTTGACAAAGCCGGCCGAGACGGCTATAATCCATCTTGTTCGTCATGCGGCTGTGGCGGAATTGGCATACGCGCACGTTTGAGGGGCGTGTCCTGCAAGGGGTTCGGGTTCAAGTCCCGTCGGCCGCACCACGACGGCCTGTGCTCAGGCGCGAGCATAGGCTATCCCTCCGGCCCTGGCTGCTGCTACAGTCAGGGCCTTTCTTTTATTTCTCTATTTGTCCGCTTTTCCCTCTAAAAAACCGGACATTATTTCATGCTGATCCGGCCGGTTTGGCCGGAATCGTCTGTATCGTCCCCCGTGGCCATCATATGCCGCTGCCGGAGGAAGGATTGATATTCCCGCAGCCGGAATGCCGGATTCCCCCGCCGCCGCCGCCGGGGAGCGGGCGTATCATGCCAGACCATCAGCCGGAACGAGTCCCCGTCTTCGAACGCATGGAGGAAAACGACGCTGCTTGCCGGGAGCATTTTAGCCAGGCGTCTGGCGTGCCTCTGGGAGACCATCCACCGCTCTGCCAGTTCGGACGGCCAGACATACCCCGCAGCCCGTAGCTTTGAGATCAGCATGGCCCGCTCATATTCGTAATCCAACCAGTAATGATTCCCTGTTCTTTTCATGTTGCTTTCTCCTTCCTTCCCCGCTGCGCGGGGCCTCTTCCCCGCTGCCGCGGAGGATCTCACTTCCCCGCTGCCGCGGGGCCTCTTCCCGCTGCCGCGGAGGATCTTCCTTCCCCGCTGCCGCGGGTCCCCTTCCTGATCTGCTTGTTAGCCAGGTCAAGAACCGTCCACTCCCTCCGCTCCGGCTCCGTCGGAAGCTCGGGCCTCCGGGGGGCTTCGGCGAAGCTTCGCTTCGCCTCGCTTTTTCCCCCTGCGGCTTTTCCTCGCTGCCTCCTCCGCCTCC
>JAEEGL013701918.1_pt1 | contig 17647 bp, 7 predicted proteins | sample 9134231 | NCBI WGS metagenome assembly JAEEGL01 (sample SAMN16246548, study PRJNA631951) | gut metagenome | biome: gut microbiome; feature: rumen; material: fiber-attached | host: Bos | place: Iran: Karaj | collected 2018-10 | reverse complement strand
TGTGCAGCAGGAAGAGTCAATCTCGGGAACGGTCGTCGACAATACGGGTGAGGCCGTGATCGGCGCGAGCGTGATTGTCGTCGGGGCAAAGACCACGACAGGTACGGTGACCGACTTCGATGGTAACTTCACATTGAAGGTGAAGCCCGGCACCCAGTTGAAGATCTCGTTTGTGGGTTACAAGGAGCAGGTCGTCAAGGCTGCCAATGGCATGAAGGTGACACTGCAGGAAGAGTCCACAATGCTTCAGGGTGTTGAGGTGGTGGCTTACGGTGTACAGAAGAAGGTGACCGTTACGGGTGCTATTTCTTCAGTGAAATCTGAGGAATTAACCCGTACGCCAGTGTCTTCTGTTAATAATGTGTTGGCTGGTCAACTCTCCGGTGTGACCACCGTGCAGACTTCTGGTGAGCCAGGTAGCGATGCTGCAAGCATCTTCGTTCGTGGTAAGGCTACGTTCGGTTCAGCTAGTGCTTCTCCACTGATTCAGGTGGATGGTGTAGAGCGTGAGATGTGGGATATTGATCCCAACGAAATCGAGAGTGTCACTGTCCTGAAAGATGCCTCTGCAACAGCGGTGTTTGGTGTGCGTGGTGCCAACGGTGTCATTCTGATTACTACCAAGCGTGGCGCTGAAGGTAAGGCTCACATCACGGCCAGTACTTCGTTCTCTGCCCTGATGCCGACGAAAATGGTAGAGATGGCCTCATCGTATGATTATGCTATGTTCCACAATGCTATGCACGACAACGACGGAACGGCTCACGAGTTCTCGCAGACGGTGATAGATATGTTTAAGAACAACACTGATCCTATCCGATTCCCGAGCATGAACTGGTCAGACTATATTATGAAAGATGTAACGTTGCAGACACAGCACAATGTGAATATCTCTGGTGGTAACAAGACCGTGAAGTACTTCATCTCTGCCGGTATGTTCACTCAGGATGGTATCTTTAAGGAATTTGACCGTCCTTATGACTTCGGCTATGGCTACAATCGTTTCAACTACCGTTCGAACTTGGATATCGATGTCACTAAGACCACTCGCCTGAGTTTTAATATTTCAGGTAAGGTGGATAACTCTAACAAACCTCATTCTGGCCAGTCTTCCGATCAGCTCGTGAAGGAGGTTTATTGGGCCACTCCGTTCAGCAGCCCAGGCTTTGTTGATGGCAAGTACATCGTCAATAGTAATTCTACCTCTGATAACTATACGACCGTTGAAGGTGACAATGCAAAGACAATCCCCGTCCTGCCCTTCACCGGTGGTACACCGATGGCGTACTGCATGAGCCAGCCGGGTGCGTTCCAATATAATAATAACAAGCTGCAGATGGACCTTGTGCTTGATCAGAAGCTCGATTTCATCACCAAGGGGCTTTCTGTGAAGTTGAAGGGTTCATATAATAGCTCTTATGCTACAGCAAAGGAGATTACCAATGATGCCTCTACTTATACCGCTGTCTTCCACCGTGGTGTTAATGAAAGTGGTAATATCTATGAAGAAATACTTTACCGTAAGGCTGGAGATGACACAACGCCCACCTACCGCAATTACCAAAACGGCAAGAGTCGTAACTGGTATGCAGAAGGTTCGCTGAACTATAACCGCTCCTTCGGTCTTCATACGATTACCGCTCTGGCTCTGTACAATCAGAGTAAGGAGTACTATATCAGTGGTGACTATTCAGATATCGCCCGTACGTATATTGGTTTCGTAGGTCGTGTCACTTACGACTGGAACAACCGCTATATGGCCGAGGTCAACTTCGGTTACAATGGCTCCGAGAACTTCGCTCCTGGCAAGCGCTTTGGTTCCTTCCCTGCAGGTTCTGTGGGATGGATTGTCAGTGATGAGCCGTTCTTCAAGCCTGTTAAGAAATATATCAGCTTCCTGAAACTGCGTGCTTCGTGGGGCCTCGTTGGTAACGATAAGATCGGTGGTAGCCGCTTCATGTTTATGTCCGATCCTTATAACGTAAACCAGACAGCCCTTTGGGAGCGTGCCCAGTATTCGTCGGGCAGTGATTCTGGTGTGGCATACGCCTATCTGTTCGGTGTGGAGAACGGCACTGCAACGAAGGGTGCCTATGAAAGTGCCAAGAATAACCCAGACGTGACTTGGGAGAAGGCCTTCAAGCAGGACTACGGTTTCGATATGAACTTCTTCGATGACCGTCTGCGTACGACTTTCGACTATTATATGGAACACCGTACCGACATCTTGGCCATTGACAACCGTATTCCGACATTTATTGGTTTTACACCTCCCTATTCTAACTTTGGTGTCGTCGATAGCCATGGTTGGGAGGGTTCCGTCAACTGGCAAGACAAGTTTGGAAAGGATTTCCGTTACTCTGTGAAGTTGAACCTCTCACACAACTTCAATGAGATTATCGAAGACCGTCAGGCACCGCAGCAGAATGACTATATGTATACTGCCGGCCATCGTATTGGAAGTCGTTTGCAGTACAAGTTCTGGAAATTATATTATGAGGGTGCAGAGGCTGACTATGAAAAGGAGTTCGGACAGAAGTTCCCCACGCAGCTCGTGTCTACTCTGAAGCCGGGTGATTGTGTATTCGTTGACCTCGACGGTAATGGTTATATTGATCCTAATGACCAGAGTCGCGACTATGGCTATACCGATGACCCGCAGTATATCGCAGGCCTGAATCTCGCTCTTTATTATAAGAATCTCTCCGTCAGTGCGCAGTTCACGGGAGCCTGGGATGTTAGCCGTGTGCTTGGCGACGTTTTCCAGCGTCCGTTCCACAATCGAAATACGGAGAACAATGGTGGTCTGCTCCAGTATCATCTTGATAATACTTGGTCACCAGAGAATCCTGATCCTAATGCAGAATATCCACGTGCCACATGGACAAACTCAATCCAGAACTATGCCAGTTCCACCCTATGGGAGAAGGACGCGAAGTACATGCGTCTGAAGACCCTTCAGATTGCTTACGACTTCCACTTCCCGTTCATGAAAGTGCTTGGTCTGAATCAGTTGCAGTTGTCTGTCAGCGGCTACAACCTCTTCACTCTCACCCCGTATAAGTTTGGTGACCCGGAGGCTCGTGCCAGCTCAACACCTTCTTATCCTCTGCAGCGTACTTACACCGCAAGTCTTAAGTTAGGATTCTAATAAATATAATAAGGTATACAATTATGAAACTATATCATAAATTACAATCAGGGGTCGTGACACTTGTCCTTGGTGGCATGGTGTTCGCCGCCTGTACCGATGACGTGAAGTTCGGCAGTTCCTTTATTGAGAAAGCACCGGGTGGCACAGTGACACTAGACACGGTGTTCAATAGTGCCGAATATACCAAGCAGTTCCTTGTTGGTCTCTATGTACAGCAGTATTATGGACTCCCATATAAAAATTCCACTGCGTCACCATGGAGCCAGAGCTATTGGAATACGAAACTTGATGCATTAACAGATTGCTATCATCAGCATTTTAGTGGTTCCAATGCTTATACAATGTATTATTCTAATGCATTGACCTCTAATGACCGAGCCATCATCGCCTATAATGATGATAAGGTATGGGAAACAGTACACCATTGTTGGCTACTTATTGAAAATATCGATAGAGTGCCGGGCTTGTCTGATGCAGAGAAAAAGAATATGATTGCACAGGCCAAATGTATCATGGCCAGCCGCTACTTCGACCTCTATTCAGTCTATGGGGGACTCCCAATTGTAGAGCATACCTATACTGGTACGGAAGGTGATCTCTCCACTCGTCGTGCGACTGCTGAGGCTACTGCAAACTTTATGGTGAAGTTGCTTGACGAAGCAATTCCCGACCTGCTCTGGGCTTACAATGGCACAACAATTGAGACCGATGCAACCAACAACACGGGACGCTGGACGTCTGCAGGTGCCATGGCCCTGAAGGCAAAGATCCTGCTCTTTAATGCCTCGCCGCTCTATAATGCTGATCAGCCTTATTATGACGGTTCTACGGATGCCGAGCGCGACAGCGTCGTCTGGCATGGTGGTTTCAAACAGGAGCGTTGGCAGCGTGCCCTCCAAGCTTGTCAGGACTTTATGAATGCTAATGCCGCCAATGGTAATTGGTATGAGTTGAATAAGGCGACTGCCGCCACGCCCGATGCATATCGTCAGGCTTATCGTATGGGCTATATCTATCAGGGCAGCCGTGAAATCATCCACTCTACCCGTGTAGCAGGTGCCACCAGTAACAAGGCTTCTTACCAGTGGAACAACTTCGTGGGTCCGACTACAACAGAGACAGGTCCAGGCCCCTTCCGTAATTCTTACGGTCCTACGCAGGAGTATGTGGATATGTTCTGTTGGGCCGATGGTACTCCGTTTGACTGGGAGGGCGATATGGCTGCCGGTAATATCAACGGTGAGAAGGGTAAGCTTTTCTTTGAATATGTGAAGGGTCGTGGTGGTGCTGTGCAGCGCAAGGCCAGTCGTGATCCCCGTCTCTATGAGAATGCTATTGTCAATGGCCAGTCTGAACGTCTGAACTGGACGTCTGGTGTGTCTGAGGGTAACAATTACGAGCTTTGGGTCGGAGGCTACCATGAGAAGTATCAGGTGGCCGATGCCGATGGAAAGATCGTGGAGCAGGATACCGAGCGCTTTCCTTCAGGCTATGGCACCATTAAGTATTACTTGGGTCGTGAGTATCAGGGAAAGTATACCCAGTGGGTGTATCTGAGCTACGACGAGATGCTTCTGATGTACGCCGAATGTCTGGCACAGTGTGACCAACTGATCGAGGCCCTGAAGTATGTTGATGAGGTTCGTGCCCGCGTAGGTATGAAAGGCCTGAAGGCCAGCATCACTAAGTCGAAGGCCGCCGTGAAGCCAAATATGGACAATAAACAAGATGTTGTCGAGGAAATCCTTCGTGAGCGGGCTTGTGAGCTCGGTATGAGTAACAACCGCTACTATGATATGATTCGCTACAAGCACAGTGATTGGATGACCAAGCGTCTTCATGGTCTGGTGACCTACCGCCTGATTCAGATTGGCAAGAACTGGGAGCACAATATCCGTCCATATATCGGTGATGACAAGAATGCCGGTGTGGCAGAACCAAGCCGTTTTGAACACAGTCTCTTTGAACTGCAGAATCGCAGTCGTGTCCTTTGGGATTACTCTCCTAATGACCTAGAGGTGCGCAAGTGGTTCCTCTTCCCGCTTCCTCTGACTGAGATCAACAAGGGTTACGGCCTTGTACAGAATCCTGGATGGTAATCTTTTTAAAGGTGAAAAAGTAAAAAGGTAAAAAAGTAAAGAGATTATGAAAAAGAAAAATATATTAATGCTGACACTGCTTGCAGGCCTGAGCCTGCCGACTGCAGCACAGCAGGACAGCACAGGCATCAGCTTCGTGGATCAGGTCATTGAGGTGGGAGCAAACAAGAATTTCACCCGTGGCCAGTCTACCGCTGCCGTCTCTGTGATTACCAACAGGGATGTAAACAAACGTTCTGCCAAAAATATTGGGAATTCGATTCTTGGTCAGGGTAACGGTCTCGTTTCATTGCAGGGAACGGGCTCCTACTTTGAGCAGAATCCCACGTTCTATGTCCGTGGTCTCCAGAGTCTGAGTACCAGCACCCCTCTGATCCTCGTAGATGGTGTGGAGCGTGATATCAGTTTCGTTAGTTCCGACGAGGTCGATCACGTCAGTATCCTCAAGGATGCTGCCGCCGTAGCCCTTTATGGCTATAAGGGTGCCAACGGTGCCATCCTGATCACTACCAAGCGTGGTGAATATAACTCCAAGAATATCCGTGTCACTTACGACCACTTGTTCAATTTCCAGTCAAACCGTCCGAAGTTTGTCGATGGTGCCACCTTTGCCAATGCCATGAATGAGGCTATGGGTAATGAAGGTGCTCCTGCCCGGTATTCTTCTGAGGAGATTGCAGCCTTCCAGAACGGCAACTATCCTTATCAGTATCCCAATGTGAACTGGGTGGATGAGACCTTCCGTAAGAATGGTGCCACGAACAAAATCGGTGTGGAGTTCAGCGGTGGTGGTGAGCGTTTCCGTTATTATACGACGCTTAACTTGCTTTCTGACAAAGGCTTTATCAAGAACTTCTCGGATAATGATGGCTATTCCACACAGGACAAGTATGTGCGTGGTAACCTGCGTACCAACCTGGATATTGATCTCACGCCGACCACCGATCTGAAGGTGAACATGCTCGGTATGCTGAGCGAGATGTCGCGCCCTGGTAGCCAGGCCGACTTGTGGGATATGGTTTACAGTGTTCCCTCGACAGCCTTCCCTATTAAGAATGAGATAGGTGAGTGGGGTGGTACATCGACCTATTCTGGCGAACTGAACCCGATAGCCCAGTCTTCAGGTGCTGCTTACTATAAGATTCACGAGCGTGCCCTTTTTGCTGACATGACATTGAATCAGGATCTGAAATACTGGATTCCTGGTCTGAGCATGACATTGCGAGTGGGCTATGACACCTACAGCACCCTTTACGAGGATCATAGCATGACTTACGTCTACGGCAGTTACCCCGTTGAGAGTTGGAAGAACGGTGCCCCTGTTTTAGGGGACTATTGGACATCTGGTACTCCTGGTACGATGGGTAAAGGTGCCGCTACTGATCAGTGGGCACGTCGACTGATCCTTTCGGGTGGCTTCAACTTTGAAAGTACTTTTGCCGAGAAGCATTATCTTTATAGTCAGTTGAAGTATGACTATGAATATCAGAACTCGACAGGTAGCACGGGCTATACTATTTACCGTCAGAATGTCTCGTTCCTGGCTCACTATGGTTATGACAATCGTTATATTGCCGAGGTGGCTCTCATGTACTCTGGCAGCAACCGGCTGGCTCCTGACACGAAGTGGAACCTTGGTCCTACGGTGTCCGCAGCCTGGGTGCTCTCCAATGAAAGTTTCCTGAAGGACAACCCCATCGTGAACTTCCTGAAGCTCCGGGCCAGCTTCGGCATTATCAATGCCGACTATTTGCCGGGTGATAATGTCTGGGACTACTATGTACAGTCCTATGGCGCTAATGCATCTTACAACTATCCGTTCGGCAGTGGTTATGAGGCCAATACAGGAAATGCCTATGGTGCACAGCAGCGTGGCCGTATGGCTGCCGTTAATCCCTCCAACGAGAAGGCCTATAAATATAATATAGGAATAGACGCCACGCTTTTTGGTGGCCTGAATGTGGAATTGGATGCCTATATGCAGCAGCGCAAGGACATCTGGGTGTCTGGTGCAGGTGCTTATTCGGCTCTTATCGGTTTCGAGGCTCCGTATACGAATGCCGGAAAGGTCGACAGCAAGGGTATCGAACTTTCGCTCGACTACACCAAGACCATCGGTGAGCTGACTTTCAACCTGGGAGGTTCTTTCAACTACAACAAGAATGAGATCAAGGACATGGCAGAGGAGCCTAAGGCTTACGACAACCTTGTGGAGACAGGCAATCCCCTGCAGTCTACCTACGGTCTTGTGGCTATCGGTCTGTTCAAGGATGAGGCCGACATTGCCAATAGTCCTACCCAGAACTTCTCTACGGTACGTCCCGGCGATATCAAGTATCAGGATATCAATAACGATGGTGTCATCGATGCCAACGATAAGACGAAGATCGGTTACAGCGCATATGCACCTGAGATATTTTACAACTTCCATGCCGGAGCTGAGTATAAGGGCATTGGTGTTGACCTGATGTTCCAGGGTGTGGCCAACTACACGGCCAACCTCAGCGCCAAGGGTATGTACTGGCCCTTATTGAACAGCACCTCGCTCTCGCAACAGTACTACGACGGCCGCTGGAGCCCCTCTAACCCCGACGTGAATGCCGAGTTCCCGCGCCTCTCTACGACGAGCAATGCCAACAACTATCAGACCAGTACCTATTGGCAGCGTAACCGCTCGTTCCTGAAGCTCCGCAATGTGGAGGTGTACTACAATCTGCCGTCCTGCCTGATGCAGAAGACAGGTTTCATGAAGACTGCCAAAGTCTATCTCCGTGGAATCGACCTGCTTTGCTTCAACCATCTCGACGATGCTGATCCTGAATGTTATGGTGTCTCGGCTCCGCTGAACAAGAGTGTCGTCGCCGGTGTACAGTTGTCATTCTAACCATAATAAAGATGAAGATTATGAAACTAAAATATTTATTCTTAAGTGCTCTTGCAGCTTGCGTCCTCGCCTCCTGTAGTGAAAAGATGGACTATAAGGAGTTCAAGTACGATGACGCTGAGTATATGAAAGTGAAGTTTGAACGTGCAGGCGGTTTCATCACTACCATGTATGCAAAGCTTGACTATGACTTCGGCAATAACTACAGTGGTGCCATGTTGTCATCAGCCACCGATGAGTCCGTCTATTCGCAGTCGGGTAACGCTATTGAGAGCTTCTTCAATGGTGCGTGGAGTGCTGCTAATGCCAATGGTTCTCTCTGGACTACATGTTATGAGGGAATCAGTTATGCCAACATGTTCCTCGATGAGTTCAATAACCTGACCTTCGATGACTATAAGCTCGACATCGCCTACCTTGAGGAGATGCATCAGTATAACAACTTCCAGTATGAAGCCCGTTTCCTGCGTGCCTATTTCTACTTCCTGCTGGTTCGCCAGTATGGGGGTGTACCCTTGAAGACATCAGACATGGATGCTGCTGAGGCAAATAACCTGCCTCGTGCTACGGCTGATGAGATCTTCAAGTTTATCGATGATGAATGTGTCGCTATTAAGGATACGATTGTCAAAGACTATGCTGACTTAGGCAAAATGGCTTTGAGTATCACTGAAACAGGTCGTGCAAACAACTTGGCTGTTTTGGCGCTTCGTGCTCGTGCAGCCCTCTATCATGCCAGTCCGTTGTTCAATCCTAATAATGACCAGTCGCTGTGGAAAGCTGCAGCTCAGGCCAATCTCGATCTGATTAATGCAGCCAAGGCCCGTCAGTTCACGCTGTCGTCTGATTATGCTGGATTGTTCCAGGGACAGACTAATTGGAAGGATGCTAAGGCCCTGAAGGAGATTATCTTTGCCCGCCGCGTGCTGAGTGCTTCCAACTCCTTCGAGAAGTACAACTTCCCAGTCGGCATGTCTGGTGCCGGTGCTGGTGGTCAGGGTGGCAACTGTCCGACTCAGAACCTGGTGGAGGCTTACGAGGAGAGTGATCTGCGTCTGGCTGCAACCGTTGCTAGGAATGGTGATATGTGGCCTAATGCCAACACCCAGCCTTTGGAGACCTACGTTGGCGGTGTCAATGGTCTGCCGAATGTCAATGCCACTCCAACAGGCTATTATCTGAAGAAGTATGTGGACGGCACAACGCAGATTGCAGGTAATGGTGAGAACTCGTTTTATCATGTTTGGGTCACCTTCCGTCTGGCTGAGTTCTATCTGAACTATGCCGAATGCCTGCTCAACCTGAGCGATAAGTCTGGCTTTACCATGACTGCTGCCCAGGCTATCAACACCGTCCGGAAACGTGCGGGTCTGGCTGATCTTAGTGATGCAGAAGCAACGCTGGAGGCTTGCAAGAAGGAACGCTTCGTAGAGCTTGCCTTCGAGGGGCACCGCTTCTTTGACGTTCGTCGCTGGAAAGAAGGTCAGAAGTATTTCCAGAATATCTATGGTGTGGAGATAACAAGGACAGGTGAAGGCACCTTCTCTGACCCAGTGAAGAAGCAGATTCAGACTCGCCTGTGGGATGAGTCAAAGATGAATCTCTTCCCCATTCCGCAGAGTGAGATCCTGAAGGCAGGCAACCTGACACAGAATCCTGGCTGGTAAACTTATTTGCTGTGAGGCGCAAAGGGCGTCTCACAGCATAAATAAGTGTTAAATTAACAATATCCTTTGCAGTTTACGAAATAATTCGTATCTTTGCACTCAATAAAGACTATACTTATAAACCACTTTTTATATTAACAATTAAAACTTATCGATTATGAGAAAATTTTATCTCCTTTTCGCAGCTATGTTTGCTTACACTTTAGTGGCAACGGCTGGTATCAAGAACCTGTACAAGCAGGATTTTGAGTTGGCAAAGACTCCAGCCGATGCAAACTGGATTTCTCCCAGTAATGCGGGTGGTATGTCTATTGCCGGTGATGAATTTGGAAGCTATTTCCAGTTCGTTCATTCCGGAGGTGGTGAGCGTAATGCTTACACACTCTGGGGAACGGACATCTATGGTGAGGGTGTCAACAAGTACACCTTGAAGTTCGACTGGTGCCCGAAGAAGAAGCCCGATACCAATCTGGCTAACGAAATCGTTGTGATGTCTGACTCAGTATTCTCAACCAACCGTTGGGCAAACCAGAACTATCGCCGTCCTGCAAGTGAGATTAAGGCAGGTGCTACAGAGCCTGACCGCTGGTGGCTGTTCGACCTGACTGAGCTGACTGACGAGGCTAAGGAGGGTAACACCTATGCTATTAACGGTGACTCTACCAACATCGCTACCATCAACTTCGACTCTTTTTATAAGATTCAGTTGGATGTGGATGTTGAGGCTCGTACCGTAGCTTATGATGTGGCTGATGAGTTCGGCACTCCCGTTGTCAGTGGCACTTATAACGTTCCTGAGTATGTCGGTAATCTGCGTGCTACAGGTCTGAACGTGCTCGGTGGTAAGGTCGGTTCTATCAACATTATCGACAACATCCTGGTTCAGGTGGAGACTGCTGAGGACTTTGCCAATGCTCCTACCGTAGCCCTGACTGGCGTTAATGGTACTTCCCGTACCTATACGATTTCTTTCGAGGAGGCCAATAATGAGGTGCTTCATGTTACATTCGACGGTGCTGAGCTGACTCCCGACGATACTACGCTGCCTGGTATGTATAAGTTCAATATCGCTGCGTCTGGTAAGCTCGTTGCTTGGACAGAGTCTGGCTCTGCCAAGTCTGAGCAGGTTACCGTTGATGTGGTAGCTGAGATTATCGCTCTGCCTGCTGTCACAGCTGAAATCACTGGCGTTGACGAGGGTTATGTCAAGACCTATAAGATGACTGTTAGCAATACAGAAGTTCCCACACAGCCGGCTCTCTTCTTCAATTATAAGTACACACCGGCTTCTGGTGATGTGATTGCAAAGGAGAACTGCCAGACAGGTGAGATGCTTACTGTCAATGCTAAGGGTAAGCTGGAAATCACTACTCACGACGGTGGTAAGGATCAGTTTGGCTCTACGACTGTTACCTATGAGAATGACAGTGAGTATGGTGTGAAGGACGATATCGACTTCCAGCACATGGCAGAGGGTGACCTGACTGCTAAGGGCTTTGCTGAGATCGACGTGCTGGCATCAGAGAGCATGTCTGGTGAGAACAACTGGACTGGTCGTCCCGATGCTCTTCGTTTCACATGGATTAAGGGAACTGCTGTAGGTGATACTGTTCAGGTTCGTCCTTATGACGTGGCTCACGGTGGAATCCGTCGCTTCATGAAGCTGCAGTCTACTCTGACTGAGGAAGAGGCTCACAAGATCTTTGCTCCTGTCTACACATGGTCTACTGGTGAGCAAGCAACTGCAAATGCCAAGTTCTATCTGAATATTGGTCTTATCAATGTTGGTAACCGTGAAGACGATATGTCTGGTGCATTAGGTCAGGGTGTTGCCAATGCAGTGATGGGTGTCGATGGTCTGACTGACAACGACTATATCATTGTGAACCGTGTTGACAACTATGGTCGTAGTAAGACCGATTATATTACCGTCTTTGCTGATACCGAAGAAGAGGCTATCCAGAAGTACAATGCTGAGAATTGGGCTCCTGAGTCTGGTCTGAGCGTAATCAAGGGTACTGAGACCTTCCAACTCTTCCGTATCGATACAGCTCTGGCACGTGTACGTACCTTCGTCAACAAGGGTGGTTCTGGCATCGAGACGCTGCCTTACAACAAGATCGTCTCTGATCACAATGCTCCTATCTACAACCTGAACGGTGTTCAGATGAACCCGAACACGCTGAAGAAGGGTGTCTATGTGAAGCAGGGCAAGAAGTTCATCGTTCGCTAATCTTCAATTGAGATTTAGTTTATACCCTCATATTCAAATCCCCGCCTCGTTTTATGAGAGCGGGGATTCTTGTCTGTTAAAACGGTCACGGTCACACGTGTGACCATGTGACCGTTTAGGGTGTGAAAAAATGAAATTATCTTACATTCTAAAAACCCTTATGGTAAACTCGGACTTTAGATAGACTAAAGTGGGAGTTTAGGCTAAGTAAACTCCGACTTTACTTAGCCTAAAGTCTGGTTTTCCTTAGCTTAAAATTTGTGTCCTGTAACTGCTTGTGCTTCAATTAGATATAGAGGCGGTATTGTTAAGTTTGATATTTTGAAATAATTTGACATATTTTGTTCAGTCTCGTCCAAATGATCACATGGTCACAGTGTGACCGTGTGACCGATTCGTGATTTTTTTTCCCAATCACTTCTTCAAGTCAATCTTTTTTCGTAACTTTGCACACGAAATTACAAACTACTCAAGATGAAGAAAATTGTTACTTTATTGCTCTGTGGAGCTATATTAGTGGGGCTGGTTGCCTGCAGTGACAGCAATCAGGATGTTGTCACGGTGGAGGATGCCCAAAAGGCTTTTGACAATCTGAAAGGTACTTATGTGGGTACGGTGATGGACAACAATGTGCCAACACGTGCCTCTGTCACCATCGGCAGGAATTTCTCGGTGCGTGATTTGCCGATCCGCCCGCTGTTGAAGGCCTTTCTTTCTGATGAAGAAATGGCGGAGGCCCTGAAGACTGTCAAGGGGCTTGTCTATCAGGCTCCAACGGTGAGTATGGCTATGACGGAAGACCGGTTCCAATTGTTACTGGTGATGGAACCTACCGACTGGCAGTTTACTGTGACAGCAGGCGGTAAGGACTATGAGATTTCCGCGCTGATGAGTGCAGCGGTGGCTTATTTCCTGAAGTCGGAAAAACTGTCGATGGAAATCGTCGTGCAGAGTTTGTCGTGCAATGGGCAGCAGGCAGACCTGAGCCTGGAGGGAATTTCTTATTTTATCGATCAGGCAGAGAAGCAGTAAAGCAATGAGGAAGGCTATATTCTTGTTTGCCTTGATGGCCTTCTTTGCAGATTTGCAGGCAAAGGTGGTCTATATAGCTACGGATGGCAGCGACAGCTCAGCCGGAACAATCGATGCTCCCTTGGCTACTCTCCCTGCTGCATATCATCAGATAGCTTCTGGCGATACGATATGCATCAGAGGTGGCAGATATGCCATTACCGATGAGCAGGTGATGAAGATAGACCATACCTATGCTTTTGTCTTTGCCTTGGAGAAAGGCGGATCGGCAGACCGTCGTACCTGCATCATGGGCTATCCCGGCGAGCGTCCGCTCTTCGACTTCTCGGCCCTCCAACTCGACGGCCGTCACCGTTTCTCAGCATTCTATCTAGGTGCCGACTACCTGCATCTGCGCAATTTCGACATCGTCGGTGTGCCAGTAAGGATGAAGGGGCACACCCAGTCTGAATGCGTCTCGGCAAGAAAAGGCTCTCACTGCATCGTGGAGAATCTAGCCATGCACGATGGTATGGCGATCGGCTATTACCAGACGGCAGGCTCCAACAATCTTGTACTGAACTGTGATGCCTACAACAACTACGACGACTATAGCGAAGGTGCTTACGGCGGTAATGTCGACGGCTTTGGCATCCATGTCCAGAAGACCAGCGAGACGGGCAACGCCATCCGTTACTGTCGAGCCTGGCGCAACAGCGACGACGGCTTCGATCTGATCAACAACCTCGCTCCGGCAGAGTTCGACCACTGCTGGGCCTTCTACAACGGTTATCGGCCCGCTGCCGATGCCCACGACACCACAGCCTTCCTCTCCGCCGGCGACGGCAATGGCTTCAAGGCTGGCGGCTATGGCATGAATGCCGGCACCACGAAGTGCCCGGCTGAATGTCCCCAGAACTACATCCACCATTGCGTGGCCTATCGCAACAAGGCCAACGGCCTCTACGCCAACCATCACATGGGCGGCTGCCGATGGGAGTACAACGCCTCCTGGCAGAACCGCTCGAACTACAACATGGTGAATCGCAAATCCAACGAAGAGGCAGTCGATGTGCCGGGCTACGGTCACATCCTGAAGCATAATGTGTCGTTCACGTTCACCGATACGTCGAAGGGTGGCCATCTGGTTAACTGCGACGCCGACCGATGCACCATCGAGAACAACACCTTCGCTCCCGCCGAGACAGCCGTAGCAGTCAGCGCCTCCATGTTTGTCTCCACCGATCCCGCTACGCTCTTCGCTCCCCGCGATGCCGAAGGCAACCTGCCTGAGATGGTTTTCATGCGTGCCAAGCAGGGCAGCATCCTCTCCGAACGCCAGATGGGTTGGGCTTTTGAAGGCTCCTCCGAAACTGCCATCCCCCTTCTTGCCGCCCACGATTTGCATGATGCCGCTGTCTACAACCTCAATGGTATTCAGGTGAACCCTCGCGCCTTGCATAAGGGCCTCTACATCAAGCAAGGCAAGAAGTTTGTGGTTAAGTGAGATTGTTGAAGGCTTCAAATCGTGGAAAATATAATTTGAGAAAGATTTGGAACTTTCGGATAATTGTCGTAACTATGAAAGAAATCGCAATCTTTTTTTATATAAAGGCCGTGCTTATCAATGATGGCGTGCTTTAATGCGAAAGGCTTGTAAAACTCAATCAGATTGCCATTCAACAAATGCAGGTGCAGGAAAAGAATGAGGGTTGGAATCTGTTGAAGTAAAATCTAACTACCATTTGTTCCTTATATCAAGCGCATAGGCACCGCTGGGAACAAAAGTGTCATTCGATTTAATACAGATCTCATAATCCACTTCATAATCTGTGTGAAAATAAAACAAATGCGGAAAATCCGTATCGACTGTCACTTTATACGGAGCTTGCTTGTTAATGTTTTCCAAATTTAATGTGTCATAATCTGATAGATTTAAAGGCGGGCAGTTCTAAATTAATCCTGCCAGCCTCTTTTTGTGATACAATTCAAGTCTGATTTCAGCAGCCTTTCTTTCTTCTTCCTTCTCACGCATAAAAGCCCTAAAGGCTGCACGGACCTCTTCGCGTGTTCTTTTCTTTGTTGTTTCCATATCGATATAAAGTTAAGTTGTTATCATTACGGCGGCAAAGGTACGAAGAAATCCTGAGACATCCACATTATTATCCCATATTTTTGTCTTTCATAACACATCGGGCACAGACCCTGCTTTGTCTTTCTGTGTCACTCGCAAGGTGTCAGCTAAAATCCTTAAAGCAATATAATCCTCTGCTTCCTTTGATGAAACTGAGGGATTTATTTGTTTCTTTGCCGACGTTTTTTGAATTACTGAGTCACAGAGGTGTCAACTTCCTTTGCGCATTTTATTCTATATTTCTTTTGTGCAATTCTCTTCCACTTCCACCAAAATGCTTGTATGCCCTTTATATAAAGGTATTTCCGGAAGTGGAAGAAGATTTTTCTCTTCCACCTCTCTTCCACCTTTTTGAGGTCAAAAAGCCGCTTGAGGACGTTTTGCATGTATGGGATGGCGAGAAATCGTAGTGAAAGTGAATGGAAGTGAAGAATGCTCAGTGTTGGAAGAAAGATGCCTTTGAACTCATAGAAAGATGCTTATGAACTCATAGAAAGGTGCCTGTAAACTCCCAGATTGGTGGCTGCAAACCTGGAGAAAGGTGCCACCTTTCTCTTAAATTCTCTAGAGAATTTTGGAGTTTACCCTATCTAAAGTCCTAGTTTACCCTATCTAAACTCCGAGTTTAGTCTATCTAAACTCAGGCTTTGCTGCCAGTAAACCCTCAGTCAGCAGCGATGTTCAGAGGTGGAAGAAGAGTGGAAGAGAAAAATCCTCTTCCACCTTCTGAAAAGCTTATGTACACAGATGTTTTCAGCAATCTGGTGGAAGTGGAAGAGAAAATCAAAATTATTTTCTAGGAAAGATGTCGTGCGCCACTCTTTTGAAGGAAGCTGTGTTTCGTGATAAATTTACTATAACTTATGATATTTTTTTGGTCAATTCGGCCTTTTTTGCTACTTTTGCGGCATCAACTGCATAAGATAGAATCTGTTCATAAGAAATAAGGAAAAATGAAGAAATACTTTTTGGTGGTATTACTGCTCTGTTTGTCTGTCGTTCCTGCCGTTGCGCAGCGTATGACAGACCGTTTGGACCGCGGGCTGGTGGCTGTGAAGACTGACACGGGGGTGTTCTGCTCCTGGCGCGTGTTGGCCGAGGAGTATTATGATGTGACGTATAACATCTACCGCGACGGCACGAAGATCAATGCCGAGATTCCACTCCAGACAACCAATTTCCTGGATGCCGACGGTGGAACGGAGAGCAGTACCTACACGGTGACCGCCGTTGTGAACGGTCAGGAGGGTGAGCACTCGAAGCCTGCCACCGTGTGGGCGCAGAAATGGTTGGAGATCACGCCTGATCACGGCGACCTGAAGTCGACCTACGTGCCCAACGATGCCTGCTGTGCCGATGTGGACGGCGACGGTGAACTGGAGATCCTGATCAAGTTCGACAACCAGAGTTGGGCAGGCACCAGTTACCAGAAGGCGGGCTATGAGGGCGAATACTTCATCATCGAGGTGTATAAGCTCAACGGTCAGAAACTCTGGTGGATAGAACTCGGGCCGAACATGGCCGACTTCCAGAACAACGAGCAGAACATCATCGCTTACGACTGGGATGAGGATGGACGGGCAGAGGCTGTGATGCGTGCCTCTGACGGAACGGTGATCCACATGGCCGACGGCACGACGCAGGTGATCGGTGACGCGACGAAGAACTATCTGGGTGCCACCAGCACAGGACAGTGGTTCGTGCATCAGGGCGACGAATATCTGGTCTATATGGACGGTGCGACGGGCAAGCCCTATCAGGTGATGGACTATCCGCTGAAGCGACTGGAGGACGGCGAGACCAATCTGGAAGCTGCCTGGGGCGACGGCTACGGCCACCGCTCGACGAAGCACTTCTTCGGCGCTCCCTGTCTCGACGGCCGTCATGCGAGCATCTTCCTCGCTCGCGGCATCTATACGCGTCATAAGATGGTGGCGCTCGACGTGGATCCCCAGACCCATGAGCTGACGGAGCGCTGGCACTGGACGAATAATACGGCAGGCTCTCCCTGGTACGGACAGGGTTACCACAACTACGCCATCGCCGATGTGGACTGGGACGGACGCGACGAGATCTGCTTCGGTTCGATGGTGATCGACGATAACGGTCATGGGCTCTCGACCACGGGCTTAGGTCATGGTGACGCCCAGCATCAGGGCGACTTCAATCCCTATATCCACGGGCATGAGATCTTCGCCTGCAACGAGGACAACCCGGGCAACAACTATCGCGATGCCACCACCTCGAAGCTATACTATCGCTACACGGCTGGTGATGACGACGGGCGCGCTATGATGGGTAACTTCACCAACGACTATCCCGGCTGTCAGGGTGTGTCAAGCCGCGATCCCGGTCTGATCAGCTCGGTCATCAACGCGCCGCTGCCTGGCGGAACGAAGAGCAATATCACCCAGAATTTCCGCATCTACTGGGACGGTGACCTGCTGGAGGAAAGCCAGGACTAT
>JAEEGL011402952.1_pt1 | contig 17647 bp, 6 predicted proteins | sample 9134231 | NCBI WGS metagenome assembly JAEEGL01 (sample SAMN16246548, study PRJNA631951) | gut metagenome | biome: gut microbiome; feature: rumen; material: fiber-attached | host: Bos | place: Iran: Karaj | collected 2018-10 | reverse complement strand
TGCTTTACCTCCACCTGGTCGCGGTCTACGTACTCGCCCTTGAAATCGCCGTAAATCTCGTGCAGATTGAGGCGGTGGTTACCGGCGATGAGGCTCTTGGCGAAGAGGACATCGGCCCTTACCTCGTCAATATTGCGTGCGCGTCCGGGATAGTTGCCGGTGGTCTGGATGCCGCCGGAAAGGCCGGCCTGGCTCTCGAAGCCAATGACGTCGTCGGTCTGCCAGCAATGCAGGGAGATGGGAGTCTTCTCCAGAGTCTCGATGGCCTTGTCCGTGTCTACGCCAACTGCGGCATAACGCTCCTTGGCCATTTCGTAAGCGCCCCGGATGGAGGCTTCTTTCACCAGGCCCTTGGCTACCTGGATGCCTTTGTCAATGATGTTTTCCATATTATCAGTGTTATTAATTATTTATTATTGGGATAAAAAGTCTTGACAGAGAAGGCCTTGGCAATCATGGCCCTCATTTCCCAACGGTCCTTCACCACGCCGGCGGCCTGGGCCTGCAGCATCACATTGCCGATGGCCGTAGCCTCGGTAGGTCCTGCAATCACAGGCAGGCCGATGGCATCGGCCGTCCACTGGTTCATGAGGTCGTTGGCGCTGCCGCCGCCTATGATGTGGAGCTTGTCGATGGTGAAAGGAGCGAAGCCCTTCAGGCTCTCCAGCACCTTGGCGTACTTATCGGCCAGGGAGTGGTAGATGCAGCTGACCACCTGGGAATCGGTGGCATTGGCTCCGATAACGCCCTTGATTTCTTCCAGCATATTCTCCGGTGCAGCGAAACGGGGATCGTCGGGATCTATGCGGCCGGGGAAATCCTTCTCGGAAATGGCCATTTCCACCAGCTTGGCGTAGGAATAATCCTTTCCTGCGGCCTTCCAGATGGCACGGCACTGCTCCAGCAGCCACATACCCGTAATATTCTTGAGGAAACGCGTAGTTCCTTCGATGCCGCCCTCGTTGGTAAAGTTCTCGCGGGCCGATGCTTCGTTGATGATGGGAGCGGGAACCTCGATACCCATGAGGCTCCAGGTACCGCTGGACAAATAGGCGAAATGCTCGTCTGCCGCCGGCACGGCAGCAATGGCCGATGCCGTATCGTGCCCCGCCACGGCCACCACGGGAACGGGACCCAGGCCCGTTTCTTCCGCAATCTCCGGCTTCAGGGGACCCACCACCGTACCCGAAGGGACGATGGGCAGGAGCATGTCCGTGCGCACGCCCAGTTCTTCCAGCAGCGGCTTGTTGAATTGGCGGGTGGCCTGGTCCATCATGCCGGACGTGGAAGCATCCGTGTATTCGCACACCTGCCTGCCAGTGAGCAGATAGCTCAGCAGATCCGGCATAAAGAGGATGGAGGCAGCCTCCTGAAGGGCCTTGTCCCCCGCCTTCGTCTGTGCATAGAGCTGGAAGATGGTATTGAAGTTCATGATCTGGATACCCGTGCGGGCGTAGAGCTGCTCGCGCGGGATGGTCTCGAACACCTTCTCGGGAATGCCGTTGGTGTAAGGATCGCGGTAGCAGCGGGGCAGGCCCAGGAGTTCGCCGTTGGCAGCGATGTGACCAAAGTCCACACCCCAGGTATCAATACCTATGGATTCCAGTTTGATTCCCTTCTCCCCTATCTGCTTGAGGCAGGTAACAAAGTGACGGTGCATGGCCACCACATCCCACTGCATGCGGCCCTCTTTTTTTACCATCTCTGAAGGGAAGCGGTAGACTTCTTCCATGGAGAAGCCTTTGGGAGAAAAACAAGCGAGTACACCGCGGCCGGAAGTGGCTCCGCAGTCGAAAGCGAGGAAATACTTGATTTCTGCCATATTAATTATATGTTTGTCTATGCAAATTTATCGCATAATCCTCAGTGCCGATATGAAGATTATGCGATAAATACTTTGATTTTTGATATTTTAGAATCTGCTAATCAAACCTATTTCTTCACTGTATAGGTTCCGGAAGTGTATTCTTTGCTTTCGGTTTCTCCCGGTAAAGTTACCAGGGCCGAAGCTCCCTTCGGAATGGTGAATTCCCATACCCAGGTGTCCCCTTCGTAATGCCAGGCACTCCTGATGAGGCCGGCGGCACTCTCATACTCTGCTTTCAGCTGGCCCAGCCGCTTGTCCGGGACGGGCTTCATGATAATGCGCTGGAAGCCGGGTTGGGCCGGGTCGGAGGCAATACCGGCGGCGGTTTCCCAGATCCATTCGCATACGGCACCGTAGGCGTAGTGGTTGAAGCTGTTCATGCCGTTGGGGCCCATGCCTTTGTCCACCATATAGCTGTTCCAACGTTCCCAGATGGTGGTGGCACCGTTGTCCACCGAGTACAGCCAGCTGGGGTTCTTGCGCTGGAAGAGGAGTTCGTATGCCATATCCACCATGCCGTTCTCCGTAAGGGTGGCCATGAGGATGGAAGTGCCCAGGAAGCCGGTCTGCAGGCAGTTGCCGTGGTCTTCGAAGTTCTTTCTGAGCCGCACCAGCATATCGGCCTTGGCATCCCCTTCCACCAGATTCAGCTTGAGGGCGAAGAGAGCCGGGGTCTGCATGGTGTTCAGGATTTCCAGGCGGAAGGTGCCGTCGGCATTGAGGAAACGCTCCTTCAGGTAGGCCTTGGCTTCGGCCTCCATGGCCTCATATTTGGCTGCGTTGCGGCCGGTATCCACTGCCATATCCTTCATCATACCGGCGTCGATGGCCCAGTAGCAGGCACCCAGGTAGCTCCAATACTCTTCGGCCTGGGCGCGGGTGGCGGGATCCAGATTGTGGCGACCGCTGCAGCTCTCCAAGGCTTCGTAGCTCAGCCAGTCGGCCCAGTTGTAATTGCGGTTTTCTGCGGCCAAGGCTTTGTGTTCGTACTTGGTCTCGTTTACGTGGGCCATGAATTTCTCCATGGAATCCCAGCACTCGGCCACAATCTCTGCATCTCCAAACTGCTTCCATACGGTCCAGGGAACGATGATGCCGGCATCGGCCCAACCCAGACGCATCATCTCGTTGCCGTACTGGGCATAAGGGGAAACGCCCGGATAGCCGCCGGTCGGGCTCTGGCTGTCGCGTACGTCCTTCATCCATTTGTGGAAGAAACGGTCCGTGTTGGCAAAGAAGGTGCCCGTTTCGGTGAAGACCTGCGTATCGGCCATCCAGCCCAGGCGCTCGTTGCGCTGGGGGCAGTCCGTAGGAACGGACAGATAGTTGGACAACTGGCCCCAGTAAGTATTGGAAATGAGTTTGTTGACAAGCTCGTCACCCGTCTCGATCTTACCGATTTCCATATCCTGTGCAATGGAGGTAACCGGCACGGAGGCGATGGACTGGAAGCGGACAGGAGCGTCTGCGGTGACCGTAATGTAGCGATAGCCCCAGAAAGAGGTACGGGGCCGATAAGCCACAAATCCCTGGGCCGGGCCGAAGGTGTAAGTCATCCAGATTTCATCGTCGTCTACGCGGAGGTTGCGGCGATGGGTACTGCCCTCGGGGCCGTCCATTCCGCGCTTCTCAGCACCGTTGCCGTCGTTCAGAATCTCGGAAGGGCGGCAGATGAGATAGGTGCCCTCGGCAGCCTCAAACTCGAAGGAAGGCACGGCGGCGGCATTCTGGCCGAAGTCCACCACCAGCTTCTCCTCGGGATTCAGTTCAATGATGTCTCCGTCCTTGTACTCCCGTTTGATGATAACGGTTCCGTATTCCTTCTCTTCCTCGTTGTCGGTGATAATGGCACCGGAAACGTTCTTCCAGACATAGATCTTGACCGGATGGAGGGTGATGTCTTCACGCTGGTAAATCTCCGCCCCGTTGTTGGGAAGGATTTCCCCTTCAAACTCCGTATTCACTTCCGGGGTCTTGAGCAATTCGGGCGTTTCATAGCCCATGGGGCAGCGGGCGTCATACTCCTCGCCGTCAAAGATGCCGGCGTGCTGCACGGGACCGGCGATGCCGGCCTTCCAATTCTGGGTATCCGTGCCCAGCTGCACCTTGGTGCCATCGGCATAAGTCAGCTCCAGGACGCCGCGGAAGGCGCATTTGCGGCCCTGCATGGTTTCCTTGTCGCCGGTGGTGACAATCTTGTCGGCCCACCAGCCGGGAGTTACCTGCACGGAGAGCACATTCTCCTCACCGGCCTTTTTCAGGAAGGCGTCCGTGATGTCATACGTAAAGGAACGCTTGGTCTTGGCAAAATGGGTAAAGCCGGGCTTGAGCACTTCCTTTCCTACCAACTGTCCGTTCAGGAAGAGGTCGTAGACGCCCAGGCCGGCCGTCATCCACACGGCCTTGGTCACTTTCTTCTCGTTGGTGACCGTAGAGAGGAACCAGTTGGAACCGCGGGCACTCTTATAGCCTTCCAGACCGGGTCCCTTGGCAATGGGGGCATCCACCACAGAAATCCACTGCGACGCATTCCAGGCCTCATTTTCCAGGGGATCGGTAAGGATTCCCACCTGGTTGGACGGGGCGGGCTTCCCGCAGGAAACCACGGCCAGGGCCAGGGCCCATATCACTAACAGTCTCGTATGCATAGCCTATTTCATTTTAAATACAAACGTAGGATCCAGGGGATAACGGCCGAAGTCCTGGCCGAAGAGGGACATTCCTCCGTTGCCGGCAGGAACGCTGAAGCGGACGGTAACGGTGCTCAGATCCATTCCCTTGGCTTCGTTCACGGGAAGATCCACCTTCACCAGCTGGCCGTAGGAACCGGCCTCACGGATGTAGCGCACATTGGGCTGGGCACCCCAGGAGAGGATGCCGCGGTGGTCGGCCGGGCAGTCTTCCAGACGGGTGGCCGGACCCAGGTCATATCCTTCGATGCTTACCAGGACCGTGGAAGGCCAGGGTTCATCGTCGGTCATGGCGAAGGAGTTGAGCGACTTGCAATGGTCGAAGGTACCGCCGCCAAGCATGAAGTCTCCCTGGATGTCGTTGCCGGCCACATCCTTGCCGAAAATCTCGCGGGAAGAGGCCTCGAAAATGAGCTGGGCCGATGCCACCTTGTCCAGGTCCAAATCCTTGGGAAGCTTTACCTTGTATTCGAAATAGCCGTGGCCGAAGCCGTTCAGCTTGAGGCCGTCCATCACGGAGGAATGGCCGTTGGACCACTCCTGGGCCGTATAGGAGCTCACCGGGAAGCTCACTACCCTGACGCCTTCGGGACCGGTGCCCTTCTTGACGCGGAAGGTGGTGAAATTGCGGTGGAGCACGGTGCCATCGGCCTTCTTCAGGATGTAACGAAGCAGGTACAGGCCCTTTTCTTCGGGGATGGCCACGCGTACCTTTCCGGCCCTGCAGTTCATGTAAGGCTCGAAAGCGACGGGCTGGGAATCGTTGCTGTAGGAGGCGAAGTCTCCCAGGGTGTTCCAGCCCACCAGTTCGGTCTCCAGCGTTAGGCCACCGGGATTCTCATCCGTCATGAAGGAGGCCACGAAGGGGATTTCCAGCACTTCCCCGCCCCGCACCTCGGAATAAAGGTAACGCTCCGGGGAAATGTAATACTTGCTGTGGAAATCGGCCAGGGTCATGCCGGGCACCAGGTCTCCCAGACCGTCGATCTTGGGAGAACGGTCGTACTGCACATAGCCGTTCCACTCGTTGATAACGTCATGGTGTTCCGTATACAGCCAGCCGGCGCAGCCGGGATGGCGGCGGAAGGCGTCCATCATGATGTGGTAGTCCCAAGTAAAGTCTACGTCTCCGGAACTGCCGTCATAGCCCCATACGTCACCGCATTCGCTGTTGATCATGGGAGCACCGTCCTGGACGTTGTCGCCAATGAAGTTGAAATGGCTGCCGGGATAGGTATTGCGCTCGTATTCGGCAATTCTCTCCTCCCAGAGGAAACCACGCACGTAAGCGTGCCAGGAGTTGATGTCCGTCTCCACGTGGTCGTTCAGGCAGGCGGAATTGTCCTCGGCCAGGCGGGAAGGATCCAGTTCCTTGGTAAGGCGGTGCATGTCCCGTACCCATTCCTGGGTCTCAGGTTTGTACACGCCATCGGTCTGCAGACCCCAGGTCTCGTTGAAATTCACCCAGGCGAAGATGGACGGGTGGTTGTAATCCCTTTCCACCTGAGCCCGGAAGCAGTGCTCCCAATCGGCCTTGGCTTCCTCGGTGGGGGCGCCCCAGAAGTTGGGGGTATCGGCCATGATGAGGAGGCCCAGTTTATCGGCCCAGTACAGTTTGCGGGGCACTTCCACCTTGATGTGGATGCGGTTGCCGTTCAGGCCCAGTTTCTTGGAAATCTCAATCTCGTTCCTCATGAACTCGTCCGAAGGGAAGGTGTAGAAGCCTTCCGGATGGTAGCTCTGGTCCAGGGTGAGCTGCAGATACAGGGGCTTGTTGTTGAGGGCCACGTAGTTGTAGTCGGTTCCGGGGAGCTTGGCCATGCCCACCTTGCGCTGGCCGAAGTAAGTGTTCACCTGGTCCACCACCTTGTCTACCGAGCAAAGGGAGGCCGTCACTTCGTACAGGAAGGGATCTTCAATATCCCAAAGGTGCTGGTTCACGATGGGCACCACGAAGCTCATTTCCTGGGCACCTTCGTCGATGGGAGCCTCGAAGGCATCCTGACCGCCGGTGTTGAAGACCAGGCGGAAGGAACCTATTTCATCGGCCGGGTAATCCAGAACGAGGTCCACCTTTACCGTGGAGGCGTCGATGTCCGGAGTGAAGTGCAGGGACTTGATGAAGTTGTAGCCGCGGGCCTCCAGATAAACGGTCTGCCAGATGCCGCGGGCGTTGCCGTAGCCCTGCTTGCCGTACAGATGGGCGTCGCTGTAGGTATCGTCCACTTTCAAGACCAGCGGATAGGTACTGCCCGGCTTCACATTCTTGAGTTCGAATTCGAAGGGCGTATAACCGCCTTCGTGATAACCCAGGCTTTCTCCGTCCAGCCAGGCTTCAGTCTGCCAGTCAGACGCGCCGACCACCAGGAACACGCGCTTTCCCTTCCAGGAACGGGGGATGGTGATGTCACGGCTGTACCAGGCGATGTCGCCCTTGTCTTCCACCTCCGAAAGGGCACTGCCCCAGGGGAAGGGAACCAGGATGCGCTGGTCCAGGTTGTTTTCTTCAAAACCGAAGTTCCAATAGCCGTTCAGGTTTTCCCATTGCGGGCGTTCAAAGTCCGGACGGGGATGCTCCGGAAGAGGGATATTTTCCACAACTTTGGGGGCGCAGGCACCCAAAATGAGCATCACGGACAGAAGCAGACAAGACCGTTTCATAAATAATTTAAGAAGTTAATAGTATAGACTATAAAGTTAGCGCTTTTTCGGCCAATTACAAAATATTTTCTACCTTTGTTCTGTAACTAAAACTCCCTTTTTTATGAAACATCCCATCATCGGCCTCTGCCTCCTGGGCAGCCTTATCCTCTTCTCCTGCAATCCCAAAACACAAGTGAGCGGCAGCTGGACTCTGTGTCCCCGGCCCCGCAGCGTGGTGGAGAACGGGGAATCCTATGTGGTAAAGAAAGCCTTGCCCGCCGGAGTCAAGACCTGCCTGGACGCCACTCTGGGACAGGAATTGAAGCCTTTCCAGCAGGCCGAATGCTACCGCCTGGACGTCACCGGCAAGGGCATTACCCTTACCGCCGCCACGGAAGTGGGAATTCTGAGAGGGATGCAGACTTTGGAGAAAGCCCTGCCCGCTTCTCTGGGGGCCGATGAAGTGGCGGTGCTTCCCGGAGCCACGGTCTTCGACTATCCGGAGTTCCCGTACCGCGCTTTCATGCTGGACTGCGGCCGGCATTTCTTCCCGGTGGAGACCGTCAAGAAAGTGATAGACATCCTGGCCCTGCACCAGATTAACGAATTCCACTGGCACCTGAGCGAAGACCAGGGCTGGCGCCTGGAAATCAAGAAATACCCCAAGCTCACCGAGGTGGGCTCCTGGCGGGCCGGAAGTCCCGTTCCCGGGCAGAAAGGCCATGACGGCGTGCCCGTGAGCGGCTTCTACACCCAGGAAGAAGTCCGGGACATTGTGGCTTACGCCGCCACCAAGGGGATAGAAGTCATTCCGGAGATTGACCTGCCCGGCCACATGAAGGCCGCGCTGGCCTCCTACCCTGAACTGGGCTGCACCGGTGGTCCCTACGAGGTGGCCTGTGAATACGGCGTGCTGGACGACGTCCTCTGTGCCGGCCGCGAGCATACGCTCCAGTTTGTGCTGGACGTGCTGGACGAGGTCATGGACCTCTTCCCTTCCCGCTACATCCACCTGGGCGGCGACGAATGCCCCAAGGTGCGCTGGGAGGCCTGCCCCCATTGCCAGGCCAAGATCAAGGAACTGGGCCTGAAGGCCGATGGGCATAAATCGGCCGAAGAACTGCTTCAGTCCTGGTTCATGGACCGGGCGGTCGCCCATCTGGAAGCCCGGGACCGCCGGGCCATCATCTGGAACGACGTGCTGGTGGATTGGAGCAACGAAGTCATTGGAGCCCCGTCCCGCAAAGCCGTCATCGCCGGCTGGATGCGCCCCGTTTCTACGGATATCGCCGTCCGGGAGGGCTACGACGCCATCCTCTGCCCGGTGGGCCATCTGTACCTGAGCGCGGGCGACGGCAACGCACTCAAGGGAGAGGCCTACTTCCGCCGGGTCTATGACCTGAACGTGAAGCCGGAAGGCCTCACCCCGGAGCAGCAGGACCATATCCTGGGTGTGGAAGCCTGCCTCTGGAGCGAACGCGTGCCGGACGAGCAGGACCTCCTGTGGAAACTGCTCCCCCGCCTCGCTGCCGTCTCCGAACTCCAGTGGAGCGCCCCAGAAGGCAGAAACTATGAGGGCTTCCTCCCCCGTTTGCAGAGAATGGAAGCCCTCTATACAGCCCGCGGATGGAACTGGAATCCTGCGAAATAACTATTTGTAATAGAAGCAGGCCGGCGGAATGGACTTGAATTCGTTCGTTCCGGGGGCACACCAGTACCAGCTGAACGCCTCCCCTTCATAATCCTCGAAATACAGGATCTTGAAGGGATGCAGGCCTTTTTCCAGCGGAATCTCGCCATAGGCCGATACCTCCGAGTGTGACCCGTCGTTGTTCACCACCCGCACCCCGTCGATGTACAGGGCGCTGCCGTCGTCACTCCGGGTCTCGAATGTCCACACACCCGTAATGGGGATGTCAATGTAGCCGAAGAAGGTATAGGCGAAATGGTCTTCCCGGTGCGTTCCCATAATGGTGGGTTCCAGGATGATGCCGGTTCCCTCGGCCGGATCGCTTTCAATTTGCGAGAGAAGCGTGAAATTGGCCTCGTGGTAGGTGTATCGGCATCCCGGCTTCAGGTCTTCCCTATTGGCCGATGGATGGAAAAACAGCTTGTGGGCCGTCTGGAACACCTTGGGAGAAGGAGGCATGCCTTTCTTGAAGGCTCGGGCACGGATGGCACAGGACTCCGTAAGGATAAAGGGATTCTCGTACAAAGGACTATCCTCCGTGGGTTCGCTGCCGTCCAGCGTGTAGTGGATAGCGGCGCCGGGGGTCTTGCAGCTTAGACTTACCTCGGTCTCGTTCTCAAAGAGGAACAGCTGCCCGTGGATGGCCGGAGGGCAGACGGGAGGATCCAGAGTTAGCGAATAAGGCCTGGGCAGGGCATTCCTTTCGAAATTGGGTTTGCGCGAGAGCTTGAAGCTGAGGACGCCGCCTTCCATAATCTGCTCATAAGTCAGGAAGTGCTCATCGACGGGTTCCCCGTTCAGGAAAACCTTGGAAATATAGGGACGCCTGGGCCTGTCGGCCTTGATGGTGAGCGTCTTTCCATTGCCCAGATGAATCACCGTCTCCTTGAACAGGGGCGCCGTCATCAGATACTGGCCGCTGCCCGGACATACGGGATAAAGGCCGATGGAGGCCATCACATACCATGCACTCATCTGGCCGCAGTCCTCGTTGCCGCAGATGCCGTCAGGACCGGTGGAATAGGTTTCCGTGAGCACCTGGCGCACCACCTGCTGGGAACGCGAGGCCTCCGGAGTCCAATAGAAGAGCCAGGGGAAGTTGTGGTCGGGTTCGTTACCCTGGGCATATTGGCCCACCACACCGCCAATGCCCACCGGATCCACTGTGGTATAACCTTCCGGCGAATAGGTGAACAGCGAATCCAAAGCATCCTGCAACGGTTTCTCCCCTCCCATGAGGGCTGCCAGGCCACTCATGTCGTGCGGAACGAAGAAGCGGTACTGCCAGGGCGAGGCCTCGGTGTAATCCCGGGAACCCTTCAGGGGATCAAAGTCCCTTACCCAGGACCCGTCGGCATTCTTGGCCCGCATGAAGCCGGATCCGGGCTCGAAGAGCTCTCGGTAGCGCAGGGACCGGTTGTCGTATTCACCGGCGATGTCATGATAGCCCATGCTTTCCGCCATGCGGGCAATGCACCAGTCGTCGTAGGCGAATTCGAGGGTCTGGGACACCGTCTCTATCTTGAGGTCGGCCGGAATCCAGCCGTACTGGTTGTACAGCTGCGAGGCATTCACATTGTGCTTGTTGGAAGTCACAATCATGGCCTGGAGGGCCCGCTCTCCGTCAAAGGTGCGGATGCCGCGAAGCCACGCATCGGCAATCACCGAAACGGGGTGATAGCCTATCATGCAGGCCGTCTCGTCACTGGCAAGCGGCCAGATGGGCAGTTCGCCCAGACAGTCGTAGTCGTCCAGCAGGGAGTTTACGATGTCGCCCGTCAGTTTCGGGTTAATGATGGTCTGCAGGGGATGCCAGGTGCGGAAGGTATCCCAAATGGAAAGCGTGGAATAGAAATGGTCCGCTCCCTCCAGCTTGACATTCCGGCCTTTCTGGTCGCGGTACAGGCCATCTACGTCGTCTATGCGGTTGGGCGTCTGGAAGGTGTGGTAGAAGTAAGTGTAGAACACATCTGCCGGGCCGCCTTTCACCTGGATGGTCCCCAGCGCATCGGCCCAGCGGGCCTGGGCGCGGGCCAGGGCCTCGTCAAATCCCAGGGCCTCGGCCTCGCGGTTTTTGCGGGCCCCTTCCTCGCCGGTTCCGGAAAGGCCGGCCACCATGCAAACCTCCTTAACCTCGTCCGGGAAAGTAAAGAGGATTTTGCCCGCTTCCACTTCCTCAGCGCTCACAAAAGGCTCGGAGAATTCGGCCGATAAATAAATGTCGCGGTCAATGGCCCATCCGTTTACCCGGCGGTGGCCGATGAGCTCTTTCCCCTCCACCCTCAGGGAAACCTGAGTGGGCGTACACCAGCCTCCCTGGCAATACCGGGCATCCACCAGGATGACACGCTTGCCGGGCACCTTGAAGGTATAGCGGTGATAACCGGTATGCTCCCAGGCGGTGAGTTCGGCCACCACACTTTCCAGCTGCACCTTGTAATACCCCGGTGACGCTTCCTCGTTCTCGTGTGAGAATCCCATGGGTCGGGCCAGGTTCAGGCCCGGTGTCACCAGGAAATCGCCCAGGTCCGGACATCCCGTCCCCGAAAGGTGCGTGTGGCTGAATCCCAGGAGGGTTTCGTGGTCGTAATGGTAACCGGAAGCCAGGCCGGGATCCGTGTCCGGACTCAGCTGGACGGCCCCGAACGGAACCGTAGCGCCGGGATAGGTATTGCCGGCCGCCGCCGTCCCGTTGAACACGTTCACCTCCTTCATGGGATCCGGAGGACTGGAACAGGCCGCCAACAGAAGCAGACCGAGTATGATTTCTATTCTTTTCATGGCTTAGAGGGATATTCTGAAGCGATAAGTGTATTCTCCCGGAGCAATCAGATACTTCGGCAGCGGGCCGGGACCGCAACTGCCGTTGCCCAGACCTTTCTGGACGCAGTCAAGAGTAAGCACCACCTCCGAGCGGCGGATCTTATCCAGGTCATTTCCGTATTTGACCAGGAACAGGTCCTCGTCCGTATAGTGGAGGGCGCTGAAGTCGAAGCTTCCGTCGGCCGTGAAGGTGACCGTGCGGCCGTCTTCCGTAGCCAGGCGAAGCCAGCGGGTATCGGTACGCTCACCCATGGTCTGGGTGCGCACATAGTGTTCGGCCATGCCGTCCACCGTGTTCTCATAAACACCCAGGAAGGCACAGTCCTTGCGGTCCTGATAGTTCTCCATAGGTCCGCGGCCGTACCAGGAAAGACGCTCAAAAGCGGGATTCAGCAGCATTCTGAGGCCGATTCGGGGCATCTTGAAGTCCTTTCCGGCCGTAAAGCGGGCACTCACATCCACATAGCCGCCGGGGTGAACCTCATAGACCACGCTATAAGGGACCACGGTTTCACCGGCCACGGCTTCCAGGGAGGTTTCCACCTTCAGCACACCGTCCTTTTCCCTATACTGGAATGCGGTCAGCCGGACTGGGATATCCAGAGACTCATCGTCTGTGCCCAGAATAAACCGGGCAGCGTCGTTGCTGATGTAACGGTAACCGTTGAAAACGGGACCGCCCAGCCCGTGCAGCACTTCGTGGCCATCCAAGCAGAGGCTCAGAAGGGTTCCGCGGAACTTGTCCAGGCGCACGCTCACCTTTTCGTTGCGCGCACAGAGGAAGCGGCCTTCTTCCATGTATACCTTCAAAGGACTGCCAACCAGTTCAGGGGCGTTTGCCAAACGGGCCTTGGCTTTGTTAATCATGAATTCTTCCGCAGCCACCACATGTCCGGAACCGGCCCAGCGGTTTCCTTCCTTCAGGCAAAGTTCCACCTGGAGCGTAACATCCCTGTCCTGTTCCTTCAACACGGAAGCCGGAACGGGAAGGTCAATCTCAAAAGACTTTCCGGGCGCAGTATCCGGCAAGGATATCCGCTGCTCCTTAGAATCCCAGGCCAAAGGCACACCTTCACACAAAAGATGGTAACGGAGTTCCAGCTCATTGAGGTTCAGGGCCGTATAACGGTTTTCCAGGGCCAGACGCAAAGCGTCACGGCCAACCTGTCCAACCATCCTGATCTTCACATACTGGTAGACCTTCTTCACCTGCAGGAGCTTAGGGGTGACACGACGGTCGGCCGTGATGATGCCGTTGCAGCAGAAGTCGTTGTCATTGGGAACATCACCGAAGGAGCCGCCAAAATAGAACTTTCCGTCATGGGCGCCCGGCATCACGATGGCCTGGTCCACCCAGTCCCAGATGCACCCGCCTATCATCCGTACACTCTTGTTCTCAATGTAATCCCAATACTCGGCCAGATTGCCGATGGAGTTTCCCATGGCGTGGGCGTATTCGCAGAGGAAGAAGGGCTTGTCGTTGCCATTCGTATCCAGCTGTGCCATCACCTCCATGGACGGATACATCCTGGAGTCCATATCGGCCACCTCATTCTGGCCTTCATAATGGATGGGACGGCTGTCCATGGCCTTGATGGCGTCGCGTTCAGCCACTAGGTTGCAGCCCTTGCCGGATTCGTTGCCCAGGCTCCAGAACAGCACCGAAGGGTGCAGACGGTCGCGGCGGACCATCCGCACGGCGCGGTCCACATAGGCCGGCCCCCAGGAAGGCGTGTCGCTGAGGGTAAAGTTGCCGTGGCATTCCACGTCGGCCTCATCCATCACATACAGGCCGTACCAGTCGTAAAGGGCGTACATCCTGGGATCGTTGGGATAATGGCTGGTGCGCACGGCGTTGAGGTTGTGGCGCTTCATGAGCACTATGTCCTCTATCATGCAATCTACCGGAACGGCTTTGCCATGAACTGGATGAATGTCATGGCGGTCAGCCCCCTTCAGATAGGTAAGTACATTGTTGACGTACAGTTTGTTATTGCGGAATTCCACCTTCCGGAAGCCGTGCTTGAAGAAGGTGTATTCCTGTAGTTTTCCTTTCCAGTCGTAAATCGCCACATGCACGGTATACAGGTAAGGCTTTTCGGCACTCCAGAGTTTGGGGGCCGATACGGTAATCTCGGCGCCCTCCCCTACTTTCTTGCCGTCCTCGTCGTAAAGGGTAACCACCGCCTTTCCTGCGGTCTTCACCCGGGTGGAAAGCGTGACGGAGGAAAGGTCATCGGCAAATACACTCTCCGTTTCAATGTCCTCCACATGCGCCCAGGTACGAGCCATCAGATAGACATCCCGGTGAATGCCGCCAAAACGGAACATATCCTGGTCTTCCAGATACGAGCCGTCACTCCATTTGTACACCTCGACCGCCAGGGTGTTATTTCCCACATTCACGTAAGGCGTGATGTTGAACTCGGCATCGTTGTTGGAACCCTGGCTGTAGCCCACTTTCCTTCCGTTCACCCACACGTAGAAGGCCGAATACACCCCGTCAAAATGCAGGTATATCCTCTGGCCGCCCCATTCCTTGGGCACGATGAAATCCCGGCGGTATGAACCCACAGGATTGGGTTCCTTCTCCATGGTATAACCCCGCTGGGGCTGGATAAAAGGAGGATTGTTCATGAACGGATAAGTCACATTGGTGTAGAGCGGGGTGCCATATCCCTTCATTTCCCAGTTGGAGGGGACCTCAATTTCGTCCCACTGGCTCACGTCATACGAAGGCTTGTAGAAGGCCACCGGGCGCTCCTCGGGGGCCTTGACCCAGTTGAACTTCCAGGTTCCGTTGAGAAGGATGTAGCGGCTGGAGGAAGTACGCTCCCAAGGATGCTCATAAGCGGCATCGGCCACCATTTCTTCCTCCGTGGCATAAGGGATGAGCGTAGGGTGGCCGGGGGCCTTGTTGACGGCAAACACTTTTTCGTTCTCCCAGTCGTTGGTAGAGGAACTCTTGGGACCCATGAAGTCAATCTTCAGGGCCGATTCGCGAATGCGCCAGCGCTGGAGCGGACTGCCCGTATCGGCCTTAAGCTGCCAGACAGTATCACCGAAACTAGCCTCTTTCCTGACACCCAGCACCATACCGGTGGCCACGCTCGTCAGCGTATAAGTCCCGTCACTGTGACGGGTAATCTGCCACATCTGGTTGGGGTTTTTCAGTTCGTGGGTCCACTGGATCACCGGCTCTTCCTTTTCCCCGCCCCCATTGTCCAGGGCCATGAAGGAATAGCCGTTTATCAGCTGATACGTGTCTTTTCCCTTAGGTATGATTTGCCAGACCTGGCCGGCATTGCCGGCTTCCGGACGGCTCAGCACCAAGGCTGTTTCATTCTGGACGCTGCTCTGGTTGTCCAGCACCAGGTCATCGGCGGCATAAAGCTCGTATGTCTTTTTCCCATCAAAGGTCTGGGCCTGCGCCAGAGCTGCCACCAAAAGGAAGCACAAAAGCAAGCATGGACGTAATCTGTTCATATTCAATTCTTTAAACATTTACCCCCTTCCTTTTTCGGGTAGGGGAACTACTTTTACTCTCTGATTATCAGTCGTTTTCCTCCACGGTAATGCCTACCGGAACGGTATAGCTAACCTCCTGGCCCTTCCGCTTGACGGTGATGGGGCCGTAAGGGGTGGGCTGGGTTACCTCCACCCATTCCAGACCGGCCGGAATCTGGGGAGCAATCTTGACTTTCCGATAGCCGGGCTCCAGGGCCACAATGCCACCCAGGGCCTGGTAGAACCAGCTGCCTATGCCGTTGAAGCAATTGTGAAGGCGGCTGCGGCGGCCGTCCCAATGCTCCCATACGCCAGTAGCGCCGTTATCTATCATATGCAGGTAACCGGGATAGCCGTGCTGTTTGAGCATTCCGTACATCCAGTCGCATTCCCCGGCCCTGGTCACCCATTCCGTCAGGACGGGAATGCCCACCAGGCCAGTGGCCAGATGGCCGTTATACAGGGTTTCCGTGCGTTCCTTGAGCTTGGCAACCACCTGCTCCTTCAACCCGTCCGGCACCACGCCCACGAGCAGAGGATAAATCATATCCACCTGGCTGCCGGAGGCATAGAGGCCATCATGATAGAAGGTCTCGTGAATCCTCTTCCGCAGGGCTTCCAGCCGCTGCCGGTAATCGGCCTCATCGGCCTCCAGATTCATAGCCTGGGCCATCCGTACCAGCTCCTCATAGCTTTGGGCCAGGGCGCAGTTGTTCACCAGATCAATGGATTCCGGGTCCTGCACATTCACGCCTTCGGGAGCCGCCCAGTCTCCTAGATACCACCAGCGGTAAGGCGGAGTGGGGGGCGTAGGCCACTGCTTCAGGAGGCCGTCCACGGTATAGGCGTCTACGTAATCCAGCCAGTGCTTCATATTGGGATAAAAGCGATCCATGGGACGCGTATCGGCATAATTCATATAAACCCTCCAGGGAGCCTGGACGATGAAACTGCACCAATAGGGACCGCCGCCTGCCTTGTAGGGATTGGGGGCCGTGTGAGGCAGGCCACCGTCTTCTTTCTGGGAATCGGCCCAGGCCTGGAGCCAGTTCAGGAAGAGCGGGCTCACACCGGCCACCGTCTGAAGGGATTGGGCCGATGCATTGCCGTCTCCTCCGTAGCCCAGCCGTTCAATGCTGGCGCAGTCCACCATATAACCGTCGAAAGCCAGGTTCTCCATGGTCCGGAACACCAGGTCGTGGATGGCGTTGAGTTCACGGTCGGAGCTGGTGAAACTCGCGCCCGTTTCAAAATCGGTACGCATCCGGTAAGCCTGCACTTCCTCGGGAGCCTGTTTCAGGCCTTCAAACAGCACATAACGGAAAATATGATGGTTAAAGCAGTTCTGGAAATGGTCCCCTTCCCCGGCGGCGACAAACTCGTCATAGCCGCAGATGCTGGGGTCAAAGCTGTCGGCCGATGCATCGCTGTAGAAAATCTTTACCTGGTCTCCGGCTTGCAATCCGGGCATTTCCACGTCCAGAAGGGCGTTCACCACCTTGCCGAAATCGACCAGCCACTGGTCTTCCCCCACCCGTTCCATGAATACCGGCGTAACGATTTCCTGAATCCGGCAGGGCTCGCACATCTGCATACTGGCCGTAATATTTTCAATCTTAACCACATCCACGGGAGCCCAATCCGGATCGGCCCTGTTATCCAGGAGTTCGCCCCCGAAGCCGTGCGGCCGCCAGTCACCCAGATCGGAATAGCCGTTCCAGCCGCCTTCCCAGGAGGCATCGGTCCAGACCAGCGGTTCTCCGTCCACATCCAGTTCGGCCTTTACCAGGGCGCCGTCATAAACCGCGTCGAAGGTGGCCTTTTTATACCAGCCTGAACCTATGGCCAAACACAATTCGTTGAAGCCTTTCCTGATCAGATGGCTTACATCATAGACCACAATGAGGGAGCGCTTGTCAAGCTGGGAAACAGCCGGCTGCAGCACGGCATCCGACACCTTTTCCCCATTCAGATAGGCCTCGTGATAACCCAGGGAATTCACGTACAGAAGGGCTGTTCCGGTCTTTTTTACCTCGAAATCCTTGCGCAGGAGCGAAGCCCTCCCCTCTCCGGGAACGGCGCCAATGTATTCGCCTTTGAGTCGGTCGTCGCCAATAATGCCCACTCCCAGGCGCTGCCAGGGACTCCAGGCCGATACCTTGCTTTCCCCATTCCAAACACGCACCCGCCAGCGAGTCTGCTGCCGGGACATCAGCGGCTGTCCGGCGTAAGGAACCATCACCTGCCGGTCACTGTCCACCTTACCGGACTTCCACAGCTCCGGTCCCACTTCTATCTCGTAGGCAGCCTGTTGCATGGGTTGATCAGAAGCAATCTTCCAACTGAAATGCGGCTGGGCGCTGTCAATACCCAGCGGTTCCACCAGTCCTTCACAGCGCAAGTCATACACCTCAAAGGAAGGCCGGC
>JAEEGL010150880.1_pt1 | contig 17647 bp, 13 predicted proteins | sample 9134231 | NCBI WGS metagenome assembly JAEEGL01 (sample SAMN16246548, study PRJNA631951) | gut metagenome | biome: gut microbiome; feature: rumen; material: fiber-attached | host: Bos | place: Iran: Karaj | collected 2018-10 | reverse complement strand
GAATAAAAAGCAAACCGGCCTTTGCGCTCCACATTCACAAGACCTGCCTGCTCTAAGCAGGACATGTGATGGGACAAGGTCGGTTGTGTAAAATCAAATTCGGATAAGATGTCTTTGGCTGTGATCTCGCCTCTTGAAGCTATGAGCGACAGGATCTTAAACCTGACGTTCTCCGAAAGGATTCCCAGTACTTCGATCAACTGATCTTCTTTTTCAGCCATATCGTTCTTTATCAGGCAATGAGCTGATCCTTCAAAGCCTCTTCAAACTCGCCGAGATTTGCACAGGCAATGATCTCTGCATTGTCTTCAAGGAGGATCTCATCTTCGCCTCTGACGAGCACCGTCATAGGGACACCCATCTTACGGAGGAGGATAAGCTGGTATTCCTTAGAAGCTTCGGCTGAAAGGTATTTGCAAAGAAGTCTTAATACCTGCTTTGCATCCTCAAGGTATATTCCGGAAAGCTTCATTAAGTGGTCTACTACATACATTGCAAAAACATCATTAAAATCGAGAAGATCTTTCATCGGGAAAACAGAAGTGAAAGCGGTAAGAGACATTCTTCCGACGATCTCAAGATCTTTGAAATCCTGCATGGGGATCTTGAAACTCTCGACATTTGCGGAGAAGAGCTCCTGCATCTGATCAACAGACAGCTCGCTCTTAAGACCTTTGATGCGGGCGATCCTTGCCGTGATCTTCTCTTCAGGGAAAAATGTGGCCTGACCTATCTCTGTTGCCTTATGAATGAACCAACTCTCGGGGATCAGACCCTGGCGCTTCCAGCGGTAAAGCGTACCGTAAGAGATGCCTTCCTTTGTAAGCAGATCCTTTTTTGAAATAAGTTTGTCTTCCATATGACTGTTTACCCACTTTCCTGTTTACTGATATCTCGATTGTAAATTAACAATGTTACAGACATGAGACATCAGGATAAAAAGAAGGCAACAAAAAACTGCCCGGAAAACTTATCCGGGCAGCAATTATCAACAAATAGAATGTTCTGATGATCAGCCGAACTTTACGGAACCGATGATCTGCTCCAGAGCAAGCAATATATTGCTTCTGATCTCGTAAGGGAGAACGATGCCGACGATGATGACTGCGATAAGGCAGAGGATCAATGCAATGATGTAATATGCAAGGATCGCCTTCTCAAAGTTCTTGATATTCCTGTTGCGCCCGATGATGGCCAGGATCAATGTGATGATGAATCCGAGGACCGGAAGTGCGCTTAAGAATGCAAGCCAGAAATATTTAGATGTGGATACCGGTCTGTACTGGGGAGGGCATGCATCGATCAGGGCCTGCTGAGCTGCCTTCTTTTGTCTCTTCTTCTCGAGTTTTGCTTCAGCCTTCTCTTTGGCTATTTTTGCTTTTTCTGCTTCTTTCTCTGCAGCTGCCTGCTTCTTTGCAGCTTCCTTGGCTGCCTGCTCTTCTGCTTTCTTTGCTGCCTTGGCAGCTGCTTCGGCTTCTTTGGCAGCGGCTTTCTCTGCAGCTGCGGAAGCTGTCACTGCAGCCGCGGTTGCAGCAACTGTTTCTGCTGCCTTCTCTTCTGCTGCTTCAACTACTGCAGCTTCTTCCTTGACGGCTTCTGCTGCCTTCTCTGCAACATCGCTGATCTCAGGTTCCATCTTCTTATCTAAATCGTCTGCCATATGAGAGCCCCCTTCTTGTCATAATAAGTTGATTATATCATAAGCGGCACCGTTAAGCACCGCCGGATAAGGTTTTTCGATCGGTTTTGGAAATATTATCTTGTGTACCAGCGGTGTCTTACGTTATATGCTTTTAATACCCTGATAAGTCCGTCCAATATTGCAAGGGAACCCACGATCAGCATATAGACATTAAGTGTATTTTCGGGCGCGAAAAGGATATATATTCCGCTTACCGCCCACACTGCGCTCATGATCACAAGAAGGACCGCAAATTTCCTGTTGTGCGTCTTCTTTGCTCTTGCCATACAGTTATATGCACAGGCAAAAAGCAGTGCCGCGAAAATTCCGCTCGCCATCACGAAGAGCGCACCTTCTTTTACAAATGTGATAACCGTAGTGGCGACCAGAGCGGACGACACAGTCGCATCAACAACATGCGCCTGGAAATTCCAGTTATCTTTCTTCATCTTCTTTACCGTGAGCACGATGGATGCAATAGTTGCGGCGACTAATAGACCGCCGACAAGAATAAACATGAATCCTTCAGGAATAAGGTATATCAGCAGTCCCGCAAGTATCATTGCAAGACCTTTGGCAAGATCGGACTTTCTGAACTGCCTGTACAGACCGGATCTTGTTACTTTCTTGCCTTCGCCGTCCAGGAACAGCTGGTCAGGGAGAGCAGCGGCAGCAAGCCTTAATCCCTCATCGTCGCCTAATACGACCTTGAGGATCCTCTCCCATCCTTTGGTTCCCTGGGCAGTGAATTCCTCAAGAGTCTGTGTATTGTTCTCGCTCATGGAATCAAAGAATGCATTGATGAATCTCTTTCTCTCTTCGATATCCACAGAGAAGATCCATTTGTCGATCCCTCCGTTTATCCTCTCAGCAAGCGGATCTATCCCTTCCGGAGCAATGAGGATATCGCCGTGATCTATCCCCCAGGAACACAGTTCGTGCTGGTCAGCCATCTGCCTGTCACTCCTGATCACATAACTGTCATCGATCTTAGGAGCGAAAACACTTCCTACAACTGAAAACTGGGGAATTATCCTGGTCGTTTTGGGATTGACTTTTTTTATCAGATCTTCTTCCAGCACTTCCGGACAAAAACCCGGTCCGTCATTGGTATAGATATGTCCTATCCTCGCGAAAAGAACATCGGGAAGAACGGCAGCGGAATATATGGCAAGATTTCCGCCTTTTGAGTGACCGCCAACCATAACAGTGTCAAAGATGTTGAGACTGGATCTGACATATTCCTCAGCCAGTTTTTGAGATGAAGTCAGAGTAAAGCTCGTCATGAAATCCTCTTTCCAGCCGGCAATAGTACAGTCAGTTCCTCTGAACGCGACAAAAGCCCATCCGCCGTTTGGATCAGGCGAGAAAGTCATTGCGGAAAACTGAATGGAATCCTCTTCATTGAGGATGTCCGTAAAAGACGTGATATAAAGATCACCGAATCTTTTAGAGATCGCTGAAGCTTTTACCAGAGCCGTAAATCTCTCACTGTCATCCGGAGCCATCTTCCGTATCGAAAGTCCCATGTTGGTAAGAGTGTTTACGGCATCACGCAGCTTCATTGCGCCGCCTTCGGAATTGATCTCAGGAATATCTTTAAGATCAAGATAGGATAACTGGCAAAGCACGATATTATCGACTCTTGAAAAGGGTCTTCCTTCAAATCCGGTTCCGCCTACCCAGCGGACATAATCAGTTATGTTATCCATGGTTTAAATAAAGTAGATCAATCGGGTTTTTCTATTGAATAGTATACTACTCCGTCCTCAAGTCCGCCCCGCTTGAGAAGTCCGAGTTCCTCAACGGTTACAAGCTGGAATCCGGCATTTACAAGAGACGGTACGATCTTCGTTGTGGCATCGGCAGTAGCCTGATAAAGATCGTGCATGAGAACAATGTCACCGTCTTTTACTTTGCCGATTATCATGTTGCAGATCTTATCCTTATCCCTGCTTTCCCAGTCACGCGAATCCACGCTCCAGAGAATGATGGGACATCCGCATACTTCCTTCAAAGTATCGTTCCAGCGTCCCTCCGGAGGTCTTAAACATGTTGAGGGGTTTCCCGTAACTCTTATGAGTTCATCGTCAGTCTTTGCAAGCGCATCTTTCTGGCCTTCCGCATCAAGGCTCGTAAGCCTGTTATGTCCGTATGTATGGTTGCCCTGCTCGCATCCCATCTCGCTTTCACGTCTGGTGACATCCTCATTCCACGAGATCCTGTCTCCGACAATGAAAAACGTGCACTTCTGTCCATACTCCTCAAATGTATCAAGAATAGAATCGGTATACATTGAAGGGCCGTCATCGTATGTCAGCGCAACACACGGTTTGCTGCCGTCAAGTTCCCTTACTATCTTTCCGTCCTCATCAAAATAATACAGATGACTGTCGGCCATTGCACGCTGGTTTCTTATCATCATGCCGGAGATAAAGCCGTATCTTGCACCGTCAAGTTCTATTATTCCCTCAGCGCCTTCACCGGTATCCCGGTTGAAAAAATACCTGTCACCGTCTATGTCGACCCAGCCTTTTTTCATCAGACCGGTATCCTCATCAAAGCAGTAATTCCTGCCGTCGATCAGTTCAAGCCCTGAAGAGATCTCCCCGGTGTCGGGATCAGCATAATACTGTCCTTCTTCATCTTCGAACATACCCTTGGCGAGTATTCCGTCATCTGTTGAGAAATAATACTTTTTTCCGTCTATCTCGTTCCATCCGGATACTTCATTTCCTGTCACTTCATCAAAGTAATATGTACCGGCATCAGTCTTATGCCATCCGGTCTTCATGGCTCCCGTATCTATGCTGTAATATCTTTTATTTCCGTTTACGGTCTGAAATCCCGTCAGCATGATCCCGTCGGCATCGAAGAGATATTTTTTGCCTTCGATCTCAGCTTCGCCTGTGACCATGATATGAGTATCCTCATCGAAATATCTTTTCGTTCCGTCATCAGGCATTATCTTCATTCCGGAATATTCTTCACCCTCATCATCGTAGTAATATGACCCTTCTCCGGAATGAACCCATCCTCTGTTAGCACCGGATCTTACTTCACAATCCCGGGCCACAATACTCAAGACAGCCGTAATGACTGCCATTATAAAAACAGCAAAAACCGACTTTCCCATAATGTTCTCCTTAAGAAAAGTCCTAAAATCCCGTTTTCAGTTTATCACAGACAAAAAAACGCTTGTGGAACAATTGTGTTACAGATCGTGCAGTTGCTTATGGCCTGAAGCCTGCTTCAAAAGGTCTTTAAGGAGAATATATCTGCCGTATTTTTCCTGTTTTGCAAAATGCGCTTCGCGGCTCTGGGGATTCGTATTATCGTAAGCAAGATCTGAAGCTTTATCACCGAATTGCTCTATCGTCAGGTCGTACTGCTTTCCGTCAATAAAGTTATAGCAGTGATAGTTTCCGTCCGGCAGCAATATTCCGTATACTTCCCCTCCGAAAATATCCTGAACAAGAAATGCCGTTATCGAACATTGACCTAAAGTCCTGTTCCCGGGACTCCAGTCAGTTCTCATTCTCGGCGCACATGTCTCTATCCTCCAGATGCCGTCTGATAAAACATCATAAAGATCAAGAAGTGAACCGATATCGTATTCACTTCTGTTCAGCGGCTTTACTTTATCAGCCGTCTCATGTCCCAAAAACCGGTATTCCATAAATCTCTCCTTACTGTTATATGGTACACATTTACTTTATGCGATGCAAAACACCTTTCACGCATTATTTGTGATCATCTGTGCGTGTCCACACCTGTGATTTTTCATATATAATCAGGTAGAATTAAAACAGTTTATCTTCAGATGCCATAAGGGGAAACATATATGTCTGACAGCATGAGAAAAGATGACGGCAAAGAACATAAGACCGGCGTCAAATCATCTAAGATCAAAGACCTTTTTCCTCTGTCATTCATTATTGCGTTTGTGTTCGATCTTATTTACGGATTCTTCTATTACAGACAATTCAATGCAATATCCCTTTACGACACGGCATCATATTTCACAGCTGCAGACAACATTTTAAAGGGGCATCCGGATCTTTTAAGGACTCCCGTATATCCTTTGTTCCTGCACATATGCAATAAGATCACTTCCGAGCATGTGAATGAACTCAGTGTCGGTATACAGATCGCGGTCTTTTATATCAGCATCTTCATATTTTTCAGGCTCATTTCTTTATTTACTTCGAATCATGTCATCAGAGCTGCCGGCACGATCTTTTACGGATGTATGTCTCCCGTTGCCGGATTCAATTTCCTTATGCTGACAGAATCATTTTCTGTAAGCGGGATGGTGCTTTTCGCTTATCTTCTCGTGCTTTTCTTAAGGGAGTGGAAGATCAGACATTACACATGCTGCATAATCCTGTCACTTATCCTTACTCTCTTACGCCCTTCTTCCGTTTTCTTATTTGTTGTTGCATTTATCGCCGGAATAATATGGCTGGTCAGGATTATCTCCACGAAACAGAAAGCAAAAAGGAATATCATACCTCCTGTTTGCTTTGCATTATGCCTGGCTGTTTTATTCGGGTATATGGAAATGAACAGGCTTTATAACGGATTCTTCGGATTAAGTTATGTGTCGGAAATGAATAAGTTCTATGATGTCGTTCAGGCAGATATATGGCAGGGCGCTACAGATCCGGATATATGCTATACGATCCAATCCAAACTTGATGAAGGAGAAAGTCCTTTAGCTGCAGCGATTGACACTGCTTCACTTTATATGGACTCTCCAATAGAGCGCGAACAGATCATCAGTTTTTCAAAAGAAGCGATCAGTTCCAACCGCTCGCAGTATGCATATTATCTTGCAAAAAAGGTCTTTACCATGGGATATAGCAACATGGAATATAATCTTTCAAACGATTCATATTTTCTGAAAGATGATGCAAACAAAAAACTCCTATGGCCCGGTGATCTGATGGACTTCAACATCAACTTCGTGTATTTCGTTGTCCTATTATCTTTTATTGGCATAACCGCAGCAGCAATAAAAAAGAAGTTCCTGAAGTCCGAACTGATCATAACTCTGATAATAGCAGGTCAGTCAGCTGTCAACATTCTTGCCGGGCCGGCTGAATTTCACAGGCTTAATGTTCCGTGCTATCCTTTTGCATTGCTGATCGTAATGATATGGGCAGGTCTGGCATTTGACCGGATCATTTCTTCGAAAAGCGGATCTGAAAAAGAAGAAGCACCTCAGAAATAAAGAGGCTGCCCTAAGGCAGCCTCCGGGGAATTCAATTGCCGGTTAATATCAATATTCGGGTTCAAGCAGACCATATCCGCCGTCATATCTCTTGTAAACTACGCAGACAGAATTTGTATCACTGTCAAGATATACAAAGAAGTCATGTCCTAACATCTCGAGCTGGAGAATAGCATCTTCGGATGTCATCGGTCTTAAAGCAAACTGCTTGCGCTTTGTGATCTTTGCTTCATTCTCTTCAACGAGATCAAAGTCTGCGCCGCCGTCTTCTTCAAGATAACTTACGATTCCCGGATAATCCTTCTTCTTCTTGAGGAACTTGGTCTTCTGTCTTCTGATCTGAGATTCGAGCTTGTCAACGGTTCTGTCTACAGCTGTAAGGATGTCTTCATCACATGCCTCTGCTCTTAAGATCTTTCCGCCAAACTCCATGGTAATCTCAACTACCATATCGGGTCCTTCAGGTCTGATTCTTACATTGAGGGTACCTTCATCACCGAAGTATTTGTCGAACTTCGACATCTTAGAAGCGATCTTGTCCTCAAGTCTGTTACCGATGCGGATCCCGTTTCCCTGTGTAGTGATCTTCATAAAATCACTCCCTTCCGTTTTGAAGTTTCAAAAGGCTTTGACCTTTGATTTAATTATAAAGCATTGAAGGGAGTATTTTGATTAAATTTGTATTAATTTGTTTGTATCAGTCTTCGTGTTCAGACCAGATATTAGTACCGCCCCGGTCGAGAGCAACGATGCCCGTACGGCACATCTCTATGATCTCGAATTTCTTCATGTACTCGATAAAGGCATCTATCTTCTGACTGTCCCCTGTGGCTTCTATACTGATAGCCTCATCAGTAAAGTCGATTATCTTAGTGCGGAAGATATTGGTAGCTTCAACTATATCCGCATGCTGCTGCTCGGTGTTCCTGACCTTGATCAAAAGAAGTTCTCTCTTGATACAGTCTTCCGTTGAGAGTACTATAACTTTCTTGACGTTATACAACTTACGCAGCTGTGAGACCACCTGGTCCTTGTCATTCTTTTCAGCAGTCAGCGTGATAGTAATACGCGAATACTCAGGCGATTCGGTCTCACCTACCGTTAATGAATCAATGTTGTAACCTCTCCTTGTGAACATAGCGGTTACACGTGAGAGGACACCATACTGGTTATCAACATAGATGGCAATTATTATCTTATTTTTCGGCATCGCTGATATCCTCCCTTCTTAAGATCAGATTATTGAATGTTCCGCCGGGCTTGAGCATGGGAAGAACCAGACTGTCCGTCTTGATGGCAAGGTCGATCACGGCAGGACCTTTTACTTTGTAAGCTTTTTTGAATGCTTCTTCAAAAGACTCTTTATCGGTCGCCTTATAACCCTTTGCTCCGAATGCCTGCGCAAGCTTTACAAAATCAGTTTTACGGTCAAGATCCGTATTCGAATATCTTCCGTTGAAAAACACTTTCTGCCATTGTCTGACCATGCCAAGTGCATGGTTATTGAAGATAATTATCGTAACGGGAATGTTGTATGTTACCGCTGTCGCAAGTTCATTAAGGCACATACCGAAACTTCCGTCACCGGTAATAAGAACGCTTCTTGTGTTTGTCGCGATAGAACTTCCGATCGCTGCACCTAAGCCGAAGCCCATAGTGCCAAGACCGCCTGAAGTGATCCAGGTGCGCTTATTCCTGAACTTAAAGAACTGCGCTGTCCAGCACTGATGCTGTCCGACATCGGTTACAAGTCTCGTGTCAGGTCTTACGTTATCAGAGATGATATTGACCGCATCCCTCGGGAGGAACGGCAGACCTTCATAAGCATCAGCTTCTCTCTTTTGAAGATCCTCGACCTTTCTTATCCACTCTGCATTCTTACGCTGCGGAGCCGCCTTGATAAGACGGTCAACGAAGTCTTTGATATCACAACAGATACCGAGATCCACCGGAACGTTCTTGCCTATCTCGGCACGGTCACAGTCAACATGGATCTTCGCAGCCGAGAGCGAGAACTTCTCCGTCTTTCCGGTTGCCCTGTCTGAAAACCTTACGCCCAAGGCGATAATGAGATCTGCTTTGGCAAGAGCGACAGAAGATGCATATCTTCCGTGCATTCCCTGCATTCCGAGAAATCTCGGGGAATCTGAAGGGATCTCCGAAAGACCCATCATGGAGCATCCGATGACGGCATCTATCTTATCGGCAAGCCTCACTATATCTTCACCGATCGAAGTCCTTACAGCACCGCCGCCGAAATAGATATAAGGTCTCTTGGATTCCTTTATAAGCTTTACAGCTTTCTTTATATCTTCATCATCACAGCACGGTATCGGTTCGGTCTTGATAACAGGCTGCTTTTTGTAATCGAAAACAGCTTCCTGAACATCTTTAGGGATATCGATGAGGACAGGACCCGGTCTTCCTGACTGTGCAAGCTCAAAGGCTTTGCGCACAACATCAGCAAGCTTGGATACCTTATGAACAAAGAAATTGTGCTTTGTGATGGGAAGAGTTATTCCGGTGATATCGATCTCCTGGAATGAGTCTCTTCCGATCATGGAATTTCTTACGTTTCCTGTTATCGCAACAAGAGGGATCGAATCCAGATACGCGGTTGCGATCCCGGTAACGAGATTTGTCGCGCCGGGACCGGATGTCGCTATGACAACGCCTGTATTGCCTGTAGCTCTCGCATAACCGTCAGCAGCGTGGACAGCGCCTTCCTCATGCGCCGTAAGTATATGTCTTATCTTATCCTGTTTGTCGTAGAGTTTGTCATAGATATCCACGACCATTCCGCCCGGAAAACCGAACACGGTATCAACACCTTGTTCAATCAAGGTTTCGACAAGTATCTGTGCTCCGGTCATCTTCATTTTCGAATCACCTCAAAATAATATCAGTCAACAACCTGGCAAACTGCAAGGATTACCCTGTCCTCACTGTCTCCGTTGTTTATGGCAAGGATATAATATCCTGCCTCCATTCCGTTTGAACCGGCCGGATAATCAAAGTGATAGTAGTAACTGCCGTTTTCACTTACAGGACTGCATGTTCCGCTGTAGATGGATTGTGACAATTCTTTTTCAGAGAACATGTTATCGCTGCTGTAGTAGAACGAATAGGAATATTTATCATCAGCTGATGAATCCACTTCAAACGTAAGTGACAGAGCATCCGTACCGGTATAATATACAGAATCCTCTTTCATCTCATCGTTATAAGATATCCAGTCACATTCACCGTATGCAAGATCACATCCCCAATCGTAGATATTAACAAAGCCCACCATGAATGTTGCATCGATAGAGCCTTCATCGTAATCACTGCCGCTGGACGAACCGTCATTATCACCTCTTGCAGCATCGATCTCGTAAGCCGGTGTGCCGGGTCTTAATTTGATCCTGTAGTCGTTGTTATAAACGTCATAGATATCGAATCCGATATAACCTTCAACGTCACCGTAATCAACTCTTGAATACTTATAGAGGCTTACTGCTTCTTCATAGGATACGGCCTTATCTCCGAGTACATCGTAAGTAAGCTCCTCGGTGTTAACATCGTAATATTCCTCAACGAACTGGATCGTATCTTCATCGGTAAACTGACAGCCCTGCGAAGAATCATATGTATCTTCAAGGATATCCGCATAATAGAATCCGAGTATCTCACCGTCGGGGCTGTCGGAGTTAAACGCTATAACAACATAAGCAGACTGTCCGTTTACCAGAGCCTCAGCACCGAGATATTTCGACCACTTGCCGTCATCGGAAACATTGTACTTGAGGCACTCGCAGGTAACAAAACCAAAGCCTTTGAAGAAGACCCACTTTGTGGGATTCTGAAGGATGATATATCCGTTGCTGTCAACCGTATACTGGTTATCCGTACCAAGGTAGTAGATCTTTGAATCCTCATCAGGATCAATGTAAGCAAGCGTCACCTTAACTTCACGGATGATATCCCAATCTTCTTCTGCCAAAGCTATAGCTTCATATCCGTCCATATCAACTATGAGATCGGAAATATCGTAAAGCTCTCCTGTCTCCATGTTTCCGGCATCGGAAGGCTGGACATACCAGTCGCCGGCATAACTGACCAGATTAAGGATATAAAGCTCCTCACTTACAAACTTATCGTAGAATGCGACGGTTGTATCGCTGTAGCCTAATGCTATAAATGTCTGTCTCGCTTCATCGTAGAACTGGGGATAAAGGTAAGGAGCATATGCCGTCATGCCGTGAGCATAAGTGTAGGAGTTGTTGCTCTCGGTAAATACACAGTTTCCTACCTCGTTTATAAGAGTACTTGCAGCTGACTCTATCTCCCTGTCACCGCAGTTGATATATTTGCTCGCAAGAGTCGTAAGATCTACGGAATCCGTTGATTCAAAGCTTCCGCATGTATCTCTTAACTGAATATATTCCGCATATCCGTTCTGATCGAACACTCTCTTATCCAGAGCAGCTATGAATCTCTCATAGGCCTGGAAGACCTCTTCGATATTGTCGGTATCGATAGCAGACATACATGTGTCTATACCGAAATAACCGGTAGCCTGTTCAGTGCTCTCGATAGTATCCATGTAATCCCTTACGATAAATTCGGTATAGTCCTTTGCATTTCCGTCAAAATCCTTGCCGATAAAATTGATGAAGTTCGTGTAATTGATACCGACATCATAGTATGCACTTCCCAATGTAGGGCTCTCTGCGGCAACGATGTATTCCGTATAAGGATCAAGCGCTTTTGCAACCTCAAGAGATCCCATGAGGCATGCATTAAAGATGATGGATTCGAATTCGATATCGCAATTGCCGATTGCTTGAGCGATCTCTATCTCTGTCAGGATTCCGTCATGGAGTTCGTCAAAACCGAAGCCCAGAGGGACTCCGCCGCCGTGATCCCACAAAACAAGGATATAGTTCTCGGCCGGATATTCTTTTTTAGCGAACTTAATAAAATCTTCTAATGACTCCGGTTCGACCATGCTGACATCGCCGAGATTATCAAGTTCATTGATCTCACCGTTAATGATCGAGAAACGCTGTGAAACACCGTTCTCCATATAGTTGTTCCTGAAATAGGAACATCCGCCGGTCTGAAGGACAATATTGACTGACTTGCCCGGATTTGCCGCCATCATCTCCTTAACGTCGGCAGACAAAAGAGATCCCTGTGATTCAAGGTCTGTTCCTATGGCATAGACCATAACCGTCCTGGAAACTTCCACCTCGGCAGGTGTTGTTGTCGCGGTAGTCGCTCTGGTCGTGCGTCTGGTACGTTCAGTTGTCTCAGTCGGTGAAGATATATTGTTGATTATTACTGCGGCTGCAATAATGATACCTGCAAGCAGTACTAGTCCGCCTGCAGAAATGCCGATGATAAGGCCTATCAATCCCTTCTTCTTTTTCTTCGGAGGTTCGGGATTGACTGCAGGCTGAGGATTCTGGATTATCGGCGGATTGAAAGCTTCACCGAAAGCAGAAGCGGAAACAGGTGCAGGAGCAGGACCGGGAGCCGGTGCAGGTGCAGGAGCAGGTACCGAAGCTGCAACGGGAGCATATTCAACAGGAGCAGGTGCAGGAGCAGGTGCAGGAGCAGGAGCCGGTGCAGGTGCTGAAGCGGGAGCAGTTTTAACAGGAGCCAGAACCTCTGTCTCTCCGGGTGCTGTCATAACAGGTGCCGGAGCTGCAGGACCTGCAGCCGGAACTGTTACCGGTTCAACAGGAGCGGGAACAGCTGCCTGCTGCCACAGACCGGAAACATCGCTTCCGCATCCGCCGCAAAACTTCTGATTGTTGTTAAGTTCTTTTCCACAATTAGGACAATGCATTTTTCTACCTCTTATTTCATTAAATGTTTTTCCCTATATCTTCCATGATCGCATCTGCAAGTTCTTCCAGGGCGGTCCTTGTATTACTGTTGCCATTTGACCTGATCGTAACAGTCTGGCCTGTCAGGATGCAGTTCTTCATGCTCTCAATGACAGGCATGAGGTTCTTTGCTGCACCCGGAGCCCATGTACCATTCTCTATAACAGAGAATGTCCTGCCCGTCAACCCGTGAGCAGCCAATTCTGAAACGGCATGCTCTATGGGAGAATAAACATTGTTATTATATGTCGGTGAAGCTATTACGATATGACTGTATTTGAAAGCCATGGCTATAATGTCTGAAATATCAGCAACTGATGCATCCAGAATAACTGATGCAATATTCCTCTTATCAAGTTCGGTCATAAGGACTTCACATGCGTTTGCCGTGTGTCCGTAAATAGATCCCTGAAGGATAAAGACACCTTTTTTCTCAGGCGTATAAGAGCCCCATGTCTTATAACAGCTGATGATCTTTCCGATATCTTTTCGCCACACATAGGAATGCAGAGGACATATCATATTGATATCAAAAGCTGATACTTTGTTTATGGCTCCGATCGTCTGCATGCCGTATTTTCCGACGATGTTTGTATAGTAACGGCGTGCTTCGTCAAGGAGTTCATTATCGAAGTCCTTATCATCAGCAAATATCGAACCGTTGACCGCACCGTAGCTTCCAAAGGCATCTGCACTGAACAATGTCCCCTCAGTCATGTCAAAACTCATCATTACTTCAGGCCAGTGGACCATAGGTGCGAAAACAAATCTGAACTTATGGGAACCGAGTTCAAGCTCATCACCGTCTTTTACAATGACTGCTCTTTCAGAGTAATCCCTGTCCGGGAAAAACTGGGAGATGAATTGCAGTGTCTTTGCATTGACTATTATCTTTGCATCGGGATACTTATCCAATACAAAAGATAAAGTTGCGGAATGATCCGGTTCCATATGATGGATCACGATATAATCGAGAGAGCGCCCTGCAAGGCAATACTCAAGATTCTCAAAAAACACGTCAGAGACTTCCCTGTCAACAGTATCGAACAATACCGCAGCATTGCAGTCGAGGAAATATGAATTGTAATTCATGCCCGAATTGAGTCTGTAGACATTCTCGAATCTTTGGATCTTGCGGTCACTGCCTCCGATCCATGTAAGATCATCTGTAAGTTTTCTAACGTTATACATTTTGTCTCCTATCTGTCTTCACGATAATAATTCCGTCCTATAGCCTGAGGCTCTCCGCTCTTTTTCTTTGATGAAAGAGAACTTGCGATAAGGACGATAAGAGTTATGATAAACGGCAATGCCGAGAAGAAATGTGAAGGGATCTTCGTAAGCCAGCCCAGGGCATTCGGGAATGCATAGGCAAGTGCGGCATTCTGGACACGGAGTGTATTGAAGAATCCGAAAACAAGAGTACCGAGCAAAGCTTTTGCAGGACTCCAGTTCGCGAAAATAACAAGAGCTATCGAGATCCATCCGTAACCGTTGATCCAGCAGTTTGAACCTTCGAATGTACCGCCCATGTTAAGACCCATGTAAAGACCTCCGATTCCCATGATGCCGGAACCAATGATTATGTGAGCATACTTATAGAGTGTAACGTTCACACCGAGTGAGTCAGCTGCACCGGGATTCTCACCTATGGCTCTGAGCTTTAATCCCGGAACGGTCTTCTTGAAATAGAGCCACATCAATACAGCGATGATCACACCGAGATAAACCAGGATACCGTGAGAGAAGAGTGCTTCTCCGATAAACGGTATCTTTGAAAGTCCGGGGATCGCAAAAGCCTGTGACTGGGCATCAAGTCTTGTTCCGCTGAGTCTTGGCCAGCCGCTCTCAGAGTTAGCCAAAGCGTTGCCGATAAAATAATAGAATGCAACACCGAAAGTAGTAATGGTAAGTCCGGTTACATTCTGGTTAGCCTGCAAAGTAACAGTCAAAAACGAGAAGAGCAGTCCTACAAGACCTGATGCTATAAAACTGACAAGACATGCAACAAAGAGACTGTCTGCTTTTACTCCCGCCAGATATCCGACGACAGCACCGATCGCCATCGTTCCCTCAACGCCGAGGTTAAGGGATCCGGATTTCTCGATCATGATCTCACCGGTCGTTCCGTACAGAAGCGGTATGTTATAGACGATTATGTTAAAGAGGAACAATGTCATTACTTCAAGCATTCTTTGCATCCTCCTTCTTAACGATCTTAAAGTTTGCAGCAAAGTCAGCAACAAGAACAGAGAACAGTATTATTCCCTGCAGAAGGTCTGCATAATTGCTGTCAATTGCCGGATACTGTGTAGCGGCAGCCTGGCAGCCGTACTGCAGGATAGAGATAAGGACCGATGTGACAAAAACGGCAGGAACACTGAGCTTTGAAAGCCATGCAACGATTATGCCTGTCCATCCGACGTTATTGGTTACCGTATCTGATATCGTTCCTGATGCTGATACGGTAAGAGCAGCTGCAAGTCCGATCATGGCTGAAGAGATAAACATCGTTCTCAAAACGATCTTCCCCACGCTCATTCCCGCATATTTAGCAGTTGCGCTGCTGTCACCTACCACAGAGATCTCATATCCGTGCTTTGTGTACTTGAGATAGATATAGATGATGACCGTGAGTATAAGAGCGATTATCACAGACCAAAGGAGCTTGAACTGTCCGATCGGAATTCCGGACATTATAGCCGGATCGGGAAAAGTTCCGAACTTGGGTCTTTCCGAATCCTCTCTTAAGAAGAAATTCCAGTCGGCTTTTGTCTCGCCTATATATCTTATGACATAGAGCATGATGTAGTTGATCATGAGCGTCATGAGAGTCTCGTTTGTATTGAACTTGACCTTTAATGCAGCAATGGCGATACCAATGATGCCGCTTGATATCATCGCCGCAATACACATGAGAAATACAGTAACGAAATTCGGCATTCCGGTGCTGTTGAATGCGATGACCGATGCTGTGATCGCTCCTATCAGGAACTCACCTTCACCGCCGATATTCCAGAATCGCATCTTGAAGGAAAGGCTTAATGCAAGTGATGTTATAAGGAGCGGAACAAATATCTTAAGGAAACCCTCGATACTCTTATATCCGTATCTGTTTCCGACAAGACCTATCGTGAACATCCTTCCGTAATAATCGAAAGGATTGATACCCAGACAGGCAAGGATAACCGCACCGATGGCAAGTGAAACCAACAGTCCGGCAGCATAGTAGATAAGAGTCCTCTGAATCTTTGAATCAGCTCTTCTTACCAGATGATACTTTCTCATCAGACTTTGCCCTCCTCATCTGTAAAAGCTGAATCCTTAGCAATACCATCGGTCTTGCCTTCCTTGTTTACGATGTTTATCGTACCCGTCATCATAAGTCCTATTTCTTCTTTGGTCGTGTGATCACTGTTGACAACACCCTGAAGCCTTCCGTGACAGATAACCATTATCTTGTCACACAGAGCGAGCATAACATCCAGGTCCTCTCCGACAAACAGGATGCCTACACCCTTCTTTTTCTGCTCATTAAGGATGTTGTAGATCGTGTACGAAGAATTGATATCAAGACCTCTTACAGGATATGCGGTAACAAGAACGTTAGGACCGGATTTGATCTCGCGTCCGAGCAATACCTTCTGAACATTACCGCCTGATAATCTTCTGACAGGAGTCTCTGTTGAAGGCGTGACGACTTCCAGCCTGTCGATAACTTTCTGGGCCTCCACGCGGGCCGACTTGCGGTCGACAAAGATACCCTTTGATTCATTGTAGTTTTTGAGGATCATGTTATCGGTGATCGACAGTGACGGTGCAAGTCCCATTCCAAGACGGTCCTCGGGAATAAAACTCATGGAGATGCCGTGCTCCAGGATCTTTTTAGGTGACATTCCGACGATACTCTCGCCTTCATGGATCATCTGGCCTTCCTCGATCTTCCGAAGTCCTGCGATGGCTTCACAGAGTTCCTTTTGTCCGGAACCCGCGATGCCCGCAACACCGAGCATCTCTCCGCCTCTTATGTAGAAATTAATATGGTCTATGGCAACTGCGCCTTCATCATTCTTAACTGTAAGATCCCTTATCTCAAGAAGAGGGTGTGTCTTTTCCATTACCGGACGGTCGATATTGAGTTCGATCTTGCGGCCGACCATGAGTTCTGTGAGGATCTTCTCATTGGTCTCTTTTGTAACAACAGTATCGATGTACTCACCGTGCCTCAGGATGGCAACCCTGTCTGAGATCGCCATTACTTCATTAAGTTTGTGTGTGATGATGATTATCGAGTGTCCTTCTTCTTTCATCTTTCTCAATACATCGAAAAGACGGTCTATCTCCTGAACCGTAAGGACTGCGGTAGGCTCATCCAGTATGATTATCTTTGCGCCGTAGCAGAGTACCTTAAGGATCTCCAGTGTCTGTTTCTCGGAAACTGCCATATTGGCAACAACCTTATCCAGATCTATATCAAAGCCGAACTTTGCGGCTGTATCTTCAATCTTTTTGCGGACACCTGCGCCATGCACAAAGCGTCCTTCATCCCTCATGCCGATACGGATATTTTCGAGCGCCGTAAAACGCTCGACCAGCTTAAAATGCTGGTGAACCATTCCTATCCCAAGTTTGCCGGAATCTTCAGGTGAATTTATAGACACCTTTTTCCCGTCAATAAAAACAGAACCGCTGTCGGGCATATAGATGCCCGACAGCATGTTCATAAGTGTCGTTTTTCCCGATCCGTTCTCGCCTATCTGGTCAAGGATCTCACCCTTGGCAAGAGACAGGTTGATGTTTTTATTGGCCTCCACAGGGCCGAAGCTTTTAGTTTTTCCCTTTAGCTCTATG
>JAEEGL015537658.1_pt1 | contig 17650 bp, 16 predicted proteins | sample 9134231 | NCBI WGS metagenome assembly JAEEGL01 (sample SAMN16246548, study PRJNA631951) | gut metagenome | biome: gut microbiome; feature: rumen; material: fiber-attached | host: Bos | place: Iran: Karaj | collected 2018-10 | reverse complement strand
GCAGAGTCACCACCACCAGCTTCGATGCTTACGAAGTAGGCATTTGCAGCTTGAATCTGGTCTTTGTATGAACTTCTGTTTGCGATGATGGTAATCTTAGAGCCATTTTTAATACCCTTTGCGGCAACCAGATCCTGGAATTTCTTTTTCTCGCCTCCCTTTTCAGAAAGCAGACCATATACATAAACAGAACCAGTTTCATCCTCAAGGTCAAAGTTACCATATTGGTCACCATCCTTAAGGTTCTTAACAGTGCCAGTAATCTGATACCAAACATCCTTGCTTTCAGCTGCTGCATTGAACTGCGCTACAGTTACCTTCTTGACATCTGTACTAGGTGTATCACCACCACCAGATCCCTTGGTATATTTTACGATATAGTTACCCTGAGCCATCTCTGGGGTCATGTTGCCATCCTTGACAAACTTCTGCAGTTTGCCTAATACGATAACCTCATCGCCTACGTTGATCTGTCCAGGACCAGTGAAATCGGTATTGTCGAGGTTCTTTCCACGGAACACCTCAATCTCACTTGTACCATCTGAAATCCAATAGTCGATGTTCTTGTACTGGGCAATTTTATCCTCTGCTGTTACAATCTTGGTAATCTTTCCCTTTACGTAGTAAGCATCATCGGTTGTCTTTCCATCCTCGAGTGCATTGATTACGGCAAGAGCCTCTGTACAAGTCTTGGGTTTGTCGATGCTGCCCACATCGGCTGTAGAACTACCACCTCCGCCACCAGGAGCGTCAGACTTGCCATTGAGAGAGTAAATATAGTTCTTGTTAGCAACTGTCTCAGGTGTATTACCCTTATAGTTAACCACCTTTCCACAGATAATAACATCGTCACCCTTCTTAGGCTTGGTCCATGAGTCGTCAGAATACTTCTGGTTACCCAGATAATAGGTGCGGAATACATAGAACTTATCGCCGTTGTCAGTACCATCGTCGGAGATGTAGAATGTGCAGTTGCCATAATTGGTATTGAACTGGTTCTTATCTTCGATATCGATAATCTTACCCTTGATGTAAATATCCTTATCGCTCTCTGTGTCAGCAGCAAGAGTGGCGATATATGCATTGGCTGCCGTTGCATTATAAGGATCAGCAAGAGTACCGCTGCCCTTAGGAGTTCCACCTTCAGATGGCTGGATATCAGAACCCTTGCCATTGATAGAAACAACGTATGCCTTGTTCTGAACGGTCTCAGGGGTACTGCCCTTGAAGTTAATTACCTTTCCGCAGATAATTACAACATCGTCTTCCTTGATGTTTGTGTCACTCTCGTTTGAGTATTTCTTGTTTCCCAAATATAATCCACGATAGAAAGTAAACTTGTTTGTACCCTCATCAGTATCGGAGATAACGAATGATGCATTTCCGTACTGTTTCGAGAAGGATTCTGTAACAGATGTTATCACACCTGTTACATAGATATCTTTATCAGACTCCACATCAGCTCCTAATGTGTTGATGTAAGCAAGAACTCCTGCTACGTTGTATGGATTCTCCTTTGTACCGTCGCCACTAGGATCGATAACAACTACATCTGGCTCTGGTGGGAGTTCCGGATTGTTGAATGGCATTGGAACATCCTCACACGAAGTAAAGAGTGATGAGGAAAGAGGAAACAGGAATGAGATTACTCCCAACCTTAAAGCCTTTTTCAGTCTTTTAGAAATATATGTATTCATAATTGTTATTTTTAATTCAACTGTTAATATAATATTACTTCTTTACGATATCGCTTTCTTGGCGGATAAGTATCTGCCAGGTGTTGTTGTAACGTGTGAAGATTCCGGTGATGTCGACTTCTTCCTGTGGAAGAGGCTTTGCGGCAAAGTCTGCATAGGTGCTTGTACGGACTACCAGATAGTTGGATGAGATTCCCTGCAATGCACGATTAACGCAGTTTGCTGCATCTTTGTCACTTTCGGGCGCAAAAGCCCTCTTGCCATTGGCTCCTTGGAACTTAACACCCTTGATGGTCATCAGACGTCCGCAGTTTTCTGCGATATAATCGCTGTTGGTGACTTGTGTCTTATCGAACTCAATAGGACTTGTACTCTTGACGTCGAGCATCTTGAAATGCTGCTGCCATAGATATCTTGGCATACGGCTGACATAAGACTTGCCATTCCTGTTTGTATAAGGTGTACCGATCTGTGGCTGCTTTCCGTAAGAGCCGAAGTAGAGGTCTTTTAACTCTACGAGAATCTCACGGCCTACCTGAAGCTGTCCGTAAAGTCCTCCTTGGGCAATACAGATGATGACAGAACCTGTACCGTCCTCAATGCCTATCTGATTATAGATATTACCTTCGATATCATTACCTGTCACCACACCCTTTATTTGCATGGATTCATCGATTTGTTTGTAATTCTCGTTGGTAAGAAGTGCAGAGGCATATTTCTGCTTCAGTTGGGCAATGGTTATGACATTGGTCTCAGCCACTCCTTGATTGCCGTATTCTGAGCCGTCTGTAGCTGGGATGTCCCAGTCTTTCTCCATACATGATCCTAAGAGCATGCAGGCTAATACTATAATATAATAATGTATATGTCTCATAACGTCTTAGAATTTATATCCAATATTCAACATTCCGTTTATTCCGTAAGCATAGTACTTCTTCGGATTCTTAGCGAACTGGTAGGCTCTGGTATTGCCGCTTCCTGTGTAGTCGCTGCGGCTCTGCTCATAACCACCAGTAACAATCTTCTGGTTGTTAAGAAGGTTGGTAATCGAGAGATTGATACTAATAGACTTTCCACGCTTCAGTCGAAGACTGCGTCCGACAGAAAGGTCGAGCATGAATCCTCCGTGACCCTTCTGCTGTGCCAGAGCACTCTCAAGGATATTACCATCATTGTCATATACAGGTTCGCCTGTGTATTGGCTCGCTGCCTGACGATTCTTAAGAGTCTGCTCATAGCGGTAGCTGGGAGAGTAGGAGAGGTAGATGCGATCGTACCAGTTGCAGTTGAGATCAACGAACCATCCCCACTTGTGGTAGCTGAGAATAAGGCTTGCAGCAGTAAGAGGTGTTCCTGCCTCGCGCATGTCCTTATTATATACTGTCTCTATCTCGTGGTTGTTGTCATCGTTGAATGTACCGCTGGTAGAACTCATATACCAGACTTTGGCATTATTGGTGTTCTTTGCCTCGCTGATAGTACCGATGGTCTTGATGTTGAACTCATTGGTGATCTTGAAGTTGATACCCCACTCAACACCGTAGTAAACCTTATCAATACCTGTCATTGAAACGTAAGAGAATGAGTTGATATCGTCGAAATAGAAGTTCTGCCATTCTGTAACATCCTTTATCTTGCTGTAGTATCCGTTGATGTTAGCTTTCATCCAAGGCAACTGAATCTGATAGCCAATCTCTGTGCTGAGCACCTTCTCGTTCTTAAGATTTACAACGAAGTCGTTGTTGATCTCAGGAGAAACGAATGCTGTAGATGCCTGAGGAGCACGAAGCTCGTAGCCAGCACCGATGGTGATGACATTACCGCCACCGATATTGTAGTGCAGTCCTGCCTTTGCTCCACCATCGAGGAAGAATGCGGATTTACTCTCACCCCAGGAATTGCCTACGGCCATACCGTTTTCCATCTTTCCGTCGCGTGCTATCTGTGTGCCTCCAATACGTCCGCTGATAAAGCTGTGAATACGTCCGCGATCGTATTTGTAAGAAGCCCACCAGTTGGCTTTGTCAACGAGGATATTATAGTCATATCCGAAACGGTCACCTACACCTACATATGCATTGGCATGTCTTGTGTCATACTGTACTCTTGGGTCATCTGCAGAATATTTACCGAGAGCATAGGTGTTGATGTTATGGAAAGAGAGAGCTCCTAAGAGGTCTTCCATCGTCTGATAGTGAATACCCTTGTTGGTAGCTACGTTGATACCTGTGTTGAATGCTGCGAAACGTCCCAGCTCCTTCTGTAGGACAGTGGAGATGGTAAGATTCAGGTTGTTGTTATGACGTGCCTGAATGTAATACATCGCATCGGAACCCTGAAGAGCTGCCTGCTTGTTTGAATAATATAACTTGTCGAAGTCAATCTGACGATTCTCCTTGCTGCTCATCCAGATGTCGCGTACATTGTTGAAATCGATAAGTCCCTGAGCTGTACGATAATAGACATCATTCTCATTCCATACATTAAAATGGCTGGAAGGAAGATTCTTCCAGTAGTCTGGCTGAGGGTTGTCTGAGTTATTGTAGTTCAGACGTGTACTCTTATAAGAGGAGTAACGGCCTGTGGCTGTTGTCGTCAGCTTTGTTGTGGGATTGATCTGCCAGTCCCATGTGAACATAGCTGTTGGAGCCCAGTCGGTTACAATACGTGAAGAACGTTTCTCACCGTTCTGGTATCCCCAGTATGGGTTATAGTATCTGTCGTTAGCCAACCAGTAGGTCTCGTCAGTACCTGCACCCTGAGATGCGCGCTCGGTGGGATTACCCCAGGTAACGAGTGATAAACGGTGACCACTGTCGAAAACCTTCTCAACACCAAGGAAATAGGAGAGAGAGTTGTAGAATGTTCCCTCTACATATCCTTGATTCGCCCATCTGTAGGTAAGGTTGGCAGAGAAAGCCCAACCTTTGGCATTGACACCAGAGTTGTAGGTATACATTGCTCTCACACGATAGTTACGGTTAGCACCAGCAACTGTGATTCGCTGACCTTGAGCCATAGCCGAAGGACGGAAGTTGTAGTTGTTGGAACCAGCCATCGCCGACATTCCGAAATTATTCATCTCGAACGGCAGAGAGTTTTCCACACCACGGGTCTGCTGGTTAAGACCTCCAACGAGAGAATAACGGAACTGGCCCGACTCCATGTCGTTCATAGGAGCTCCGTTGATGTAAATCTCATTGTACTTCTGGTTAAAAGCACGATACCTGAAGCGTACGGGACTGAACAGATATCCCACCTGAGAGGCGTAGATATTGTTGTTCGAATGGATGATAGTCACGTTTTGCGACATGTCATCATCTTCGCCCAGTTGTGCTTCGGTGAAAGTGAAAGCCTGTTCGTCTTGAATTGCCGTATTAATAATTGAATCAGAATTATTGTCCTGAGCCAATAGTGGAGAGGCAATGACGGAGGCAATAGCAATTAGTTTCAGCCTTTTCATCATAAGCTATATTTTAGTTAATAATAATTTTATGGGGCAAAGATACAAAAAAAAATCCATTCTAGATACAAAGTTTCGAAAAAAATTATTATCTTTGCCCCCATAAAACGTTTTTTATATGAAAAAGTCTGGATTATTACTGCTAACATGCCTTTTTCTTATGGGCGTGAATTGTGCAATGGCACAGAAAAAGTATTCTGTTTACGGAATCGGGTTCTACAATCTCGAAAATCTCTTCGACACATGTCATGACGTAGGTCACAATGACTATGAGTATCTGCCAGAGGGAACCAACAAGTGGACGGGGCTGAAATATAGCAATAAGCTCCGCAACATGTCGCGAGTCCTCTCCGAGATGGGAACAGACAAGCTGCCGAAGGTTGGCTGTGCTGCTATCGGTGTGGCTGAGGTGGAAAACGCCAAGTGTCTTGAAGATCTCTGCAACGAGGAGCCTCTGAAGGCAAAGAACTTCCAGTTTGTGCATATCGAGGGTCCAGATCAGCGTGGCGTAGATTGTGCTCTTCTTTATAATCCTTCGCTATTCACTGTTCGTGACGTGAAGCTCGTACCTTATATATATAAATTACCTGAGGATTCTTTGCGAGCTACTCGTGGATTCCTCGTTGTAAGCGGTACAATGGCAGATGAACATGTCACAATTATCGTCTGTCACCTTCCTTCTCGTGGAGCCACATCTTTCTATCGCGAGGAAGGAGGAGCACAGGTAAAGGTGGTGAAAGACTCGCTTATTGCCGAAGATCCTAATGTTAAATTGTTCGTTATGGGTGATATGAACGATGATCCACAGGACAAGTCTATGGCAAAATGCCTGGGGGCAAAACGTAAGATTAGTGAGGTTGGCGATGGCGATATGTACAACCCTTGGTGGGATGTGCTGGCATCGGGTACAGGTACTCTGATGTATAATGGCGCATGGAACCTCTTCGACCAGATTATCCTTTCTCCAAGTCTGCTTGACAAAGAAAAAACCAAGGACTATTCTACGCTGAAGCTCTTCTCACATCAGATATTCCGTCGTGACTACCTGTTCCAGAAAGAGGGAAAGTATAAAGGCAATACCCTGCGTACACATGCAGGAGGTGTATGGCTCAATGGATATAGCGACCATCTGCCGACAGTAGTTTATCTTATTAAAGAGCAGAAATAAATTCTTTAGCTTATCATGATTATCATCGGAATAGCTGGTGGCTCGGGATCAGGAAAGACCACCGTGGTGAAACGTATCGCAAAGGCGATGCCACCACATTGTGCAGCTGTGATACCTCTGGATTCGTATTATAATGATACAACAGAGCTCACACCTGAGGAGAGAAAACAGATAAATTTTGACCATCCTGATGCTTTCGACTGGAAACTGCTTACTGAGCAGATAAAGAAGCTGAAGAATGGTGAGGCTATTGAACAGCCTACATATTCGTATGTGCTCTCCAACCGTCTTCCTGAGACTGTTCACGTAGACCCCAAACCGGTAATCATCCTTGAGGGTATCATGACGCTTCATTATAAGAAACTGCGTGACATGATGGATCTTAAGATCTTCGTGGATACAGACAGCGACGTGCGCCTTATCCGTAATATCCGTCGTGATGTGGTGGAGCGTGGACGTACTGTCGACATGGTGCTCGATCATTATGAGAATGACGTGAAGCCGATGCATGAGCAGTTTATCGAACCAACCAAGAAGTTTGCTGACCTTATTATTCCTTGGGGTAGAGAGAATAAACGTGGAATTGATATTCTCCGTACTTATATTGAGTTGTTCTCTAAGGAGGTTAAGGAGGAGATGAATAAGTGAAAAGTGAAGAGTTCGATATAGAGGCTCATCCCTTTGAGCCGTTTTTACCACAAGGTGCCCGCATTCTTATGTTGGGCACCTTTCCTCCATCTGAGAAACGATGGTCGATGAAGTTCTATTACCCGAACTTCATCAATGACATGTGGCGTATCTTTGGGATACTGTTTTATAGTGATAAGGATTATTTCGTGGATTCTGAGAACAAATCTTTCCGCCTGGATATACTTGTCCCTTTTCTGGAGAAACAAGGGATAGCGCTCTTCGATACATGCACAAAGATACGTCGTACTACAGGAACAGCATCTGATAAGGACCTGGAAGTAATCGAAGAGACCAATCTTAGAGAGATGCTTCGTAATCTGCCGGAATGTACAAAGGTGGTCACAGCAGGACAGCTGGCCACAGAAATAGCATGCCGACAGTTTGGTGTCAATCCTCCTAAGGTAGGGGAATATTCTGCCTTTACCCTCGGAGAGCGAGAGCTTAGGCTATATCGCATGCCAAGCAGTTCACGGGCTTATCCCATGAAACCAGAGCGCAAGGCTGAATTCTATAAGAAAGTTCTGATTTAAGACTCAGAAGAGGGCACGGAAGGCAACTCGGCTACATCAGAGTCTTTTGGCGTCTCTGTGATTTCTTCTTTTATCTCCTCTGCTACAGGTATCTCCTGAGCCTTTGCGAACTTGCGCTTCTCTCTATGTATCTTTAGGGCGTTAATGAGTTCAGTAACACCATAGAGCAGGGTGCACCATCCCAGAACCACCATCGCCATCTGAATAGGAGCAAGAGGTTTGAGCATCACGAAAATGCCAGCAAGCAGAATAACGCATGGGAATATCCAGTATCCAAACCCTATCTTACCAAAGCTACGGGCACTAAGAAGGTTCATAAACTGATTGATGGCTCCCAATATAAGGATACCGCCGATGATATACATCAGGGCTGTGGCAAACACATTGGGGGTAAGGGCAAGCAGAAGTCCGAGAATCAAACTTCCTATTCCTACGATGGGGAATGTAGGTTTTATAATCGTCATGCGGTTTCCTTCTGCATCTGTAAGGTATGCTCCGTCAGGCATCACCTCTTGTTTCGCCACTTGTTTGAGTGTGTGTACGTAAACCACAACTGATATGATACCTGAAAGGAGAAACAATACACCTATTGCGATAGTAATCCAGGTGACAGTGTTACCAGGATATTTTACAAGCATTATACCAACAGCAATGGCACATATTGCACGAAAAACGGAACTCTGTAATATCTTCATTTTAATGTATTTCTAAATTTTATGGTGCAAAGATAATAAAAAAATGATAAACGATAAATGAAAAATGATAATTATTATGTAATTTTGCAGGAAAAACAGGAGAATATGACCACTTTATACTTAGTCAGACACGGAGAAACCATCGATAACGTGAATCAGATAATGCAGGGGCAGACTCAAGGCCAGCTTACTGACAATGGCATCCTACAGGCCAAGGATGTAAGAGACCAGATGGCCTCAGAGCGATTTACTGCAATTATCTCCAGCGATCTTAGGCGTTCAGTAGATACTGCCAGAATTATCGCAGAGCCACATCATCTCGAGGTGATACAGATACCGTTGCTACGTGAGAGAGACTGGGGAAGCTTTACTGGCAGATATATTCCTGATCTTAAAGGCGAGGTGTGGCCTGATGACATAGAAACATTAGAAAACCTTCTTTCCAGGGCTCGCGAATTCATCGCTTATGTCAAGGCGACATTTCCTGAAAAGAAGGTGCTTGCCGTAGGTCATGGCATTATGAACAAAGCCATTCAGGCAGTATATTATGGAAAACAGATGAACGAGGTACAGCGGATGACCAACGCTGAGGTCAGGATACTCGAACTCTGAGTATTTGCTTATCTGCGGCCTCCGAAACTTCCGTGACTGTGAGAACTGCCACCATGTGAGCCTCCACCAGAGTGAGAACCGCCTCCTGAGTGTGAGCCTATAGTGCTACGTGATCCACCACCTGAGAAAGAACCTCCACTGCGAGAGGGGGCAGAGCTGCGAGAGTTGTAAGAGCCTTGACTTGAACTTCCGAATGAACCTGTAGATCTTGAAGAACGATTGCCTCCAAATGAACCATTGCTGTTACGCTGTGGTACTGAGCGCTCCATGCCGCTGTGATTGTTGCTGCGTGATGGCATGTTGTTCTCATAAAAGCGGTTGTTACGGCTGCCTTCGTATCCCCCATTACGACGGTTGCTGTCATAACCTCCTCTGCTGTTACCTCCGAATGTTCCGCGACGATTATTCTCTAATCTTCCACGATCATTTCTGCCAGTAACTCGTGTAGAGCTGTTGTGATGGTTACGGAAGTCACCACGATTCCAGCGGTCGTGCATTCCGAAATGGGTTCTGTGAGGTGCACGGAAATGCTCTCTGTGTCCATAGTAATATCCGTGTCCGCCATGAATGTGCCAAGCATGACCTCCTCGATATGTGGCATAGAAGTGTGGACGTCCGAAATAGAAGTAGTCACGATGCGGGTAACGGCGATAGATGCCGAAATGCCAATATCCTGCTTCCCAATATAGTGGACGATAGAAATATGTGGCAGCTATATAGGCATTCCATTGCCAGTCCAGCAGGATGTAGCTGAGGTCCAGGTTTCTGCGCTCCCAATATGTGCCGAAAACGTCAGCACGACCTGTTACTCCCATCAGATAGTCGAGGTTTATCTCGTAGGCAGCCTCATATTGCTCATCTGTGAGGTTGAGCTCATAGGCCATCTTGTCAGTCAGGAACAAGGCTTCATTACGAGCCTGCTCATAACTCATCGCATTTGCTGAAACTGTCATTGTCAGCATTGCTATCAGGGTCATCATCAACTTCTTCATAATCTTATCTCTTTTTATTTGTTCAACATTCAGTTGTTATTTCGACTGCAAAATTACGAAGAAATAAATGCATAATAAAGGGATTTTCCCTAAACGTATCGGGGAAAATCCCTAAAGCTATAATATGGTGATAATTCAATACTTAAAAAAGCTCCATATTTTTCCCCCTTTGCTGATTACAAGATTATCATTATCAATGGATTCTATCTTAAGGCGGATATTATTGAAAGGCTTGAAACCATATGAGGATTCTATCATGATAGTATCTGACAGCAGATTGTCTTTAGAATAGCATTGTATGAAAAGGCTGTCGCCAACATGTTGAAAGTTGCCGAATACTTCGCCTTCAACGAGATCCTTGATAGACGTAATAGAGCCCGAGAAACTGATATATTTCGTGTCACTACCAGACATACGCCACTGACCATACAAGTTGCCTGCTTCTCTACCTTCTTCACATGAAATGAGAAGTATAATTGAAAAAAGTGATATTAATTTATAAAATCTTGCCATGATAACCGATTTTTAAGTTAAATGTAGAACAGTCGCCATATATGTTACCTTTGTCTATAGCATATGCTCCGGCAAACTCCCAATTGCCAAATTTATAAATACCTTGAAGCATAGCATCAAAAGAATAATGCTTTTGTGCCAAAGGTCTTGTATAAGTGCCCCAGCCTTCGCGATACGAGCCCTTAACGAGGTAAGAAAGACGGCCTGTGATTTCACCATTAATGCCTATATGCCAGGCTTTGACTCTGTTGTCGAGAAATCTAAGGCTCCCGTTCTTATTATATGTAGGTGAAGTGATAAGTGCAATGCCAGGAGTCATGCCATAATGCGAGTAACTTCCGTAGAAATTATGGTTATAATAATTATCGTCACCTACAACTTTATCTGTTATCTGGCTCCTTAAAGGCTCTGGATAATCGTTGGGGTCCCAATGGATAGGACCACTCTGGTTAGTGCTCTGGAAATATTCTATCACAGCACCTCGAATATATTGCCTTTCTGGTGAAGTGTTTTTATATTGTATTCCCCAGAGGCCATCTCCACCATTACCTTTACGCACTCCCGAACCATCTTCGAAGGGGTTGTCAAGATATGCCTGCAACTGATGGTGCTTGTCGATATTAACGCCAAATTGATAAGTCATAACACCTATATGATTGCCATAGCTCCAGTCTTCAGGTGTGTCGTTTTCAAAATAGTTTCTGTCACCTATAGGCAGTATTACATTAAAAAAGTCCTTTAGCTTCGCTGATTTCTCCTTTGTGACAAGTATACCATTTTCGTAAATATGGCTTGTACCTCCGAAGATTGCCACGTGTTCAATTCCTACAAGTACGAAGAACGGCTTTGTGGGATTGGTGCGGAAATATAGATGCTTTTGGTGATAATACTGGCCTGTAGCATACAATGGGTTGATGCTGGGGTCGGGGGATTTATAAAAGGTTTTTTCTTTATAATCGTTATCAAGCAATTTTCCGTATCCGCCAGCAAAGTTTGCCTGCACCCATCCTTTGGTATATGGTAAATCCCAAAAGCCCTTGGTGCCTAATTGTATCTGGGGTATAGGTTTCGCATTAGTGCCTTTGACAAACGAACCTATTGAGAGCAGATTATCTCGTACGATCTGATTCTGTTCTCTGCTGCCTGCCTCGATGAAGAATGACTTATACGAAAGATTAGCATAACATTGTTGCAGGTAGACTTTGTTGTCTGCATGTACTGATGCTATTACATCGACAACACCTGACAATACAAGATCTTTAGCCAGACTGTGATCTATATTGACTGCTCCCCGTAAATAGGCTGTGTTGGAACGTGTACTTACGGCATGATGCCGATTTGTAACCAACTGGTAGGCATTATAATCACCTGTGCCTGCAAATACTTCGCCAGTCATATCGTAGTTGATATGTGTCTTGAGCGAGTCCTGAGCTGCTATGGCTCCAGAATACACCAGAAAGGCAACTGGAAGAATATATTTATATCTCATATAACATACTTTTTACAATTAAAAGATTCTGCCAGAGACGATGCTCCAAAATGTTTTCACCAATATCTTTAAATCCATCCATAATGACATGTGGTCAAGATAGTAAAGATCCAACTCCAGGCGACGTAACATTTTTTCCATAGTGTCAGTATAGCCATTGTGGAGAGTCGCATAACTTGTTATTCCTGGACGTATTTGATATAATTTCTCATATCTGGGATCAATATCCATAATCTTGTCGATATAATATTTTCGCTCTGGTCTGGGACCAATAAACGACATATCGCCAATGAAGACATTCCACAATTGTGGTAGTTCATCAAGATGATGGGAACGAAGAAATTTGCCGATCTTGGTTAGTCTTGGGTCATTGTCTGTCTGGAGCAGTTCGGCTCCTTCCTTCTCAGCATCAACAACCATACTGCGAAATTTGTAAATGAAAAACGGCTTACCATGCAGGCCTATGCGCTCTTGCTTGTAACACGCAGGCCCACCTCCTATTTTGATTATAATATAGCAGGATATTATCAGAGGTGAAAACAACACCATGCACAAGGCAGATATGATGATATCAAAGAGACGTTTCATGCTTCTTATAATTGACACAAAAGTTGAGAATAATGTAGATTATGATATCAACAAGTAAGGTTAATGTGCCTCCTATTTGTGTAAACAGACAATAATTGACGATATCTATAAGTAAAGCTAGGAAGATGATACTTCCTAATGCCTGATGCTGAGTCATACCGGTCTTCATCAGTTTATGGTGTATATGATTCTTATCGGCTTTAAATAGTGGCTGATGATGCCATATACGATATATTGTCACTCTAACGACATCTGCTGCGGGCACAAAGAGAAGTGACAGAGGTACAATGATGGCTTCTGGTCGTGTAGGCCATATTGCTGTGTTATCCATAGCGCACTTTATGGCAAGAAATCCTAAAGAAAAACCAAGTGTAAGACTTCCTGAGTCACCCATGAATAGTTTGGTGTTCTTTTCTGTTTTACCATAAAGGTTGAAGTACATAAAAGCCATCAGCGCACCGATAAGGCCAGCTGCCAGTATGCAATAAGAGTGCATAAAGACATCATAATGTATAAAATAAGCCAAGAATCCTATCAATGCTAATACTGATAATCCGGATGCAAGGCCATCTATGCCGTCAATTAAGTTTATTGCGTTGTCGATAAATACGATTATGAATATTGTCAGCGGGATGCCGATATAATATGGTATCTCATGAATACTAAACAGTCCATAGAAGTTATTGATATATAATCCAGCAAATGGAAGAAGACAAGCGCTTGCTATCTGGGCGGAGAATTTCGTTTTTGCATTCAAACCAATGAGGTCGTCGATGATTCCTACGATATATAATATCATCGCTCCTATCAGAAATCCTGCACTCCAGATATTCACCACTATCTGCTGTTCTCTGGAGTATGCGAAGAATGCCAGCATGACAACAAAAGATGTCATCATACTTGGAATGAAAGATATGCCTCCAAGACGTGGCACATATGCCTTATGAACCTTTCTGACACTTGGAACGTCGTATAGGTTCTTTCGTTTGCAGAAATCAAGTATTGCGGGCGTGAATACAAACCCGCAAATTGTACTTAATATGAATGCTCCGAGTAGATATATTATCATAAGCAATATCAAACTACGTTTCTTTTTTTATACGTCTTTTTCGATGTGGCTTCAGGGAAGAGGCCTTGAAGAACTTTATCCATCTCAATATTTGATTTCTCTGACGTAAACATATCTATGATACGATCCTTACCAGCACTTGCGTATTTGTAATATAAGTCCTTTTTCCTTAAGAGCTTATCGATAGCTGCGGCATATGCTTTGACATCGCCCAATGGAACCTCTTCGCCTGTTTGACCATTAATAGATACCCAGTTTACTCCAGAACCTTCAATGGTAAAGGTTACAGGCACACTACCACAATACATAGCTTCTGCAAGTGCTATGCCGAAGGCCTCTTGCTTTGTGCAGGACGTGAATGCAAAAATATCAGAAGCATAATAGTAGCACCTTAGGTATTCATTAGGGATACGTCCAACGAACTTTATCCTTTCTGATTTGGTGGATTTCTTGAGGTTCTCAGTCTCTGGCCCTCTACCGCCAATAAGGATGATGCAGTCTGATTTGATATACTTCTCTGCTTCAATAAGATAGTTGATGCCCTTATATGCGGCATGACGGCCGACAAAAAAAATAATCTTCTTGTGATGATACATCCTTCTGATATCCTCTACGGCTGACTCGTCACCTAACTTCCATTGGAAATCACTTTTTATAATACCGTTTGGTATTACTTTCACCTTGTGACGGTATGAGTATATCGGACTTGAGGGATGGATGTAGTTTGGACTTGTTGCTAATATCAGGTCTGCCTTTTTGAGAATTCTTTTCTCAAAGATGCTGGTAAGATGATATATAAGTCCTTTTCCTATAATGTCGGAATGCCAAAGCAGCACTAACTTTGTGTCGGGAGGGGTTAACTTCGACGTGATAGGGTAGAGGTAGGGGTTAGGACAATGCAGCAGGATGATATCCGGCTGAACCTCGTAGATGATCTTCTTCAGATAATAATAGTAGCTGAAGGCTATGTCCTGACTGGAGATCTTTATTGAGGGTGCGATACGGTAGACCTTCACACCGTTGACGGTATCCATTCTGGTGATACCGTCCTGACTGAAACAGACAACATAGTTGTTGAAGGCAGTAAGTCCCTCAGCCATGTATTTTGTTACAGTTTCGATACCTCCTTCTACGGGATAATAGTATTTAGCAATCTGGAGTATAGTTTTCTTCATTCGCAATTCTTTTATATATTATAACGACAATTGCGGCAGAAAATTGTGCTGTAATAGAGCTTTTATTATATATAAGCGATATTTAATCTTAAAAGCCATAGAAGTGTCATTTGATTTCCCGCTTGCAGTCACTGTGTTTGCATGTCTTCGGTATATAGATAATGGTTGTGATATGTATTTTACATTGAAGAACTGCTCTGCAGTCATTCCTAACCATAAGTCATGAGCAACGCCATGTTTCGGAAATGGCAACGCTTTTATGAGAACCTCTTTCTTAAAGGCCATGCAACATCCTAGATAGTGAGATTGTAGTAAGTTGTTAAGCAAACCGGTTTTAAATGCTCTCAGATCAGAATATAAGAGTTTTGTTGGCTGGAGCTTTTCATTTCCGATGATGCAATCAGATATTGCTAAATCTGAAAACTCTAATGCCTTTGACATTACCTGTATTTTTTCAGGTAGCCAATAATCATCCTGATCTGACAAAAAGATGATGTCGCCTTTTGCGTGGAGTAATGCATTCTCAAAATTATGTGTGCTATGATCAATGGTGAATCTGGCATCGATATCTGAATCATGGAAATACATATGGATTCTTGGATCTCTTATGGAAGAGATAACTTCAATTGTCCTGTCTGTTGAATGATCATCAGATATGATAATCTCACCATCTGCCGACAATTGCGGCAGGATAGACTGCAATTGCTCTAGAATATATTTTTCTCCATTATATGTTGCTATGCAAACGGATATCATGACTTGTTTTGGCGTTTGTAGATTCGATATTTGTATCTTGCTTTGTAAAAGATATATTTCATCAGTGAGCCATAGCCAAGGGCTTTAAGCATTCTGTAAGTGTTTTTATTGAGTGTGAGAACATGTATCAAATGTTGAATACGGTATCCTAAAGTCAGCTCTTTTATATTTACGGCTCCTAACGTATTATGTTCATGCTGGCGATAATATATTAATGGTTCTGCGATATAACTGAGTATGCCATTTGCTCTTGCTGTACATAATGTTATCCAAGAGTCGTGCATCGTTGCGCTGGTATAAGGAAACTGAATAACGGATTTCGCTGTCTCATTGAAGAGCATGGTACATCCTGTAGTCAGATTCGATGCTCCCAATTCATTAAAAGTAGTAAGATATTCAGGATAGATACCTGAAAAGACACAGAAGGAATCTGCAGTTTTGTTTAATATGCAATCAGTAACTGTCAGGTCGGAAAAGACGATTATAGGATTCTTACCATGCTTCTGTTCTTCTGCATCCATCCTTTCTTTTTCTTTCTTTATCTTGTCTTTAAACCACACGTCATCCTGATCGGAAAACATATAATACTCAGCGTCGACTCTTTCCAGCAGGCTCATGAAGTTGTTAAGGGCTCCTCCCTGTGGTGGATAGTCAAGAACGGTGATCTGTTCTGGGTGTCTGCCAGCATAGTCATGCAGTATTTCTACGGTATTGTCCGAGGAACCGTCATCATGGATATACAAATGCCACATGTCATATGTCTGTGACAATATGGACTCGATCTGCTCGCTGAGATACTTCTCGCCATTGTATGTTGCCATCAGGATGGCTATGTGAGTGTCTTTTATTGGTTCCATATTCCTTTTGCCTTGCCTGTGATTAGTTTGCTGAACTGTATTCTGTTGGCAATAAGCCCCGGGATATTGATCAGGCTCATAACTGCCATGAAACAGATAATGTCGTCAGTCAATTTGACAACGATATATACTATTGGAATAAACAAGATAGCAGCAGCTGAGGAAATAATCAGTTGTAGCTTGAGTTTCCCTATTCCATTAATGAAGTAGCTGTATCTCATACTGTAAATCAAGATGAAGATATATACTGCCATCATAGCACTCATCTTGAAGTCTATATGAATATCTGTTCCAACCCATATCGCATAAATATAATCTGACAGGATAAGCATCGTAATCATTCCTGCCATTATGAATATCGTCATTCTACGGAGTCTGCCGGTGGCTTCATGTATCCAATTTAAATCTCCTCTAGCGTATGCATCTGTGGTGGCATTCCAATATGGCATACATACAATAGTAAACACTACCAGGAACAGGCTGAAAAGACGATATGTTATCTGGTATGGAGTGACCATCGATGGAGAGAAGAACTTGGATATCAGGATATTGGAAGTCATGAACAGAATAACTCCAGATATCTGGATGACAAAGAATTTGAAACCAAGACTCATAACGCCTTTCGCCTTATTGATGTCAATCAGTTTTACAATAGGCTTCAGCTCTGGATATTTGTAAAAGAAGGTGTATGGATAAGCTCCTACATATATTATTAATGGCGAGAGCGTGTTGGCCAGAGCAATATGAAACAGCGAATGACTACCTGAAAGGTATATCATGTATGTTGAGATAAGGGTTAATGTCTGTCCGAGGGCAATCATCAGGTTACTGACAGCAGGTAGTTGCAATCCCATATAGAAATTGCCTGTCAGTTTGAAGATGAATGTGGAGCATACGAGGATAACTGAAGTGATAAGAACCTGATCCAGATCGGATATCTCTTCTATGGAAACATTAAGGATCTGGTAAGAGTCAAGTCCCCAAATCATACCGACGAGTATGCCGGCCGTAGGTATCATAATGCATGTGAGCATGGCGAATGTGGATGATATCAGCGACTGGGCTCCCTTTTTGTCGTTCTGAGCCAGGAGGGTGGCAATTTCGTTTCGCATGCCGTTGCCCATTCCGATATCCATATTGTCAATCCATATCAGGAGACTGCTGATTGTAAGCCACACACCATTCTTGTATTCACCAAGGCAATGTAGAGTAACTGGCACAAGTAATAACACCACGATAGCAGACCATGCCTTAAGTAAGAAAGATGCTATGATGTTCTTTCTTAACAATGTTGATCGCCTATTGCTATTGTTCACTTCTGCCATGTCACAATGATAATTTTATTCTCTTCTGGGT
>JAEEGL016750463.1_pt1 | contig 17651 bp, 18 predicted proteins | sample 9134231 | NCBI WGS metagenome assembly JAEEGL01 (sample SAMN16246548, study PRJNA631951) | gut metagenome | biome: gut microbiome; feature: rumen; material: fiber-attached | host: Bos | place: Iran: Karaj | collected 2018-10 | reverse complement strand
TCCATTTGTTGGTATGCTTTCAGGACTTTTTTTATAGTGCGCTTATCATTTTTGCTAAATGCTACCAACAGTACAATCAATGCAATAATAACACAAACCGCTGCGATAATCGGAATCACCGGCAAAGACTTTTTCTTTGGCGTCTCAATGGAAGGGACCGAATGAAAATCATCATAAAAGTCGTTGGTCCCCTCAGACTCATTGAAAATATCAAAATCTTCGGAAGTGTCATAGGATTCCGGAGTGGTTTCAACTTCATCCTCTTCTTCTAATATTTTATCTAACAATGCATCCTGTTCTTCTGAAATTTCAGGTTGCTCTTCTTTCGGATTCGAACTCATAAGTCAATCTCCTTTGCTGTTAAGAAACTTCTGTTTTATCGTGTACAGATATTCATATTTTATCAAATATTATTTCCAACGACAAGATTGCAGGCAGGGAATTTGTTATTTTCATACAGGAAAAAAGGTGTATAATGGAAGTAGTGAATTTTGAAAGGAGACAAGCTATGAAGAATTTTTTTAATGAGTTCAAGAAATTCATCGCACAGGGAAATGTAATGGATATGGCTGTTGGTATTATCATCGGCTCTGCATTTACTGCAATTGTTACTTCTTTGGTTGAAGACATCCTTACACCAATCATTACGATTGCTACAAAGGATATGAACTTCAAAGAGTTAAATTTCCATGGATTAATGTATGGAAACTTTATCAATGCAGTAATCACATTTATCCTTACAGCTTTTGTTCTTTTCCTTATTGTGAAAGCAATGAATAAGTTTAAGAAGGAAGAACCAAAGGCAGATCCTACTACAAAAACTTGTCCTTATTGTAAATCTGAAATCGACATTGAAGCAACAAAATGTCCTCATTGTACATCTGATTTATAATTCGGAAATCAAAGCAACGCCAAAGGGTGTTGCTTTTTTTGTGGGGATTTCTTATAAAATGAAGAAAAAAATATTGAAAGTATGAAAAGATTGATTTATAATTAATACGTTTATGCGTGCTTTTTGTCTGCACGTAAATTTATTGAAGACGGAGTACAAAAGTTATGAGTGAAAATGTGAACACACAAAAAGGCTGGAGAGCCAACAAGTGGATTCGCGCAGCGATTCCTGCTTTGTTATTACACTTTAGTATCGGTACTGTTTATTGCTGGTCATTATTTAGTGAAGCAATCTCAAACGACATCGGTTGGGATAAGCCGGCAATTGAATGGGCATTCAGTTTTGCAATTTTCTTCCTTGGTATGTCAGCAGCATTCCTTGGTGGTATTGTAGAAAAGAATATTCATTTATCATCCTTGATTACAACAATCTGTTTTGCGTCAGGTATGGCCGGAACAGGATTTTTCATTTGGTATGGTACAAACCACACACATTCTGTTCTTGCATTAATCGGTATCTATGTATGTTATGGTTTCATCATGGGTGTTGGTCTTGGAACAGGTTATTTATCACCGGTTAAGACTTTAATGCTTTGGTTTGAAGATCGTAAAGGTTTAGCAACAGGTCTTGCCGTTGCAGGATTTGGTGGAGCAAAAGCGATTGCCAGCCCAATCATGGAATGGTTACAGCCAAAATTCGGTACAAGCAAAATGTTCTACATTCTTGCAGTTGTATACTTTATCATGATGTTCATCGGACATTTACTTCTTAAGAAACCTGAAGGTTGGGTTGAACCGGCTAAGAAGGATAAGAGCGAAGGTATCATTGCTACAATCAAGACAAAGGGTTGGGCAAACTACATTGGTATCTGGGTAATGTTCTACATCAACATTACTTGTGGTCTTGCATTAATCTCACAGGAAAAGATGATTGTTAAATGTATTGGTCTTGCAGCATTCGCTGGTATCATCTCTACATTCTCAGCAATCTTCAATGCAGGTGGACGTTTAGGTTTCTCTGCATGGGCTGATAGCTTAAAAGATAGAAATACAATTTACAAGTTAATCTTCATTCTTTCTATTGCCTTAACAGCACTTGTTATGGTAACAAACGGAATCAAGAACGCAGCAAATCCTGCAGAAGGATTTACAGCAATCAGCGTTCAGAATGCAGTTCTTGTTGTTTTAGTATTAGCATTAATCTTCATGGTAAATGCAGGATACGGTGGAGGTTTCTCTAACGTTCCTACATTATTATCAGATCACTACGGAATGGGTAACATCAGTGCTATCCACGGAATTACACTTTCTGCATGGGCATTTGCTGGTCTCTCAGGAAACCAGATGGCTACATGGATTGTAGGTAAATTCGGAAAGCCTGTAGTTGGTACATTACACGGTGAAGAAGTAATCGTTAACCCAACAGGTTACCAGTACGTACTTTACGCAACAATTGCGTTATACATCGTAGCTCTTTGCATGTCATTATTCTTAGTAAAGAAGAGCGACAAAGCAATTGCAGCAAAAGAAGCAAAATAATAATTCATGATTAGAATGACCCCTTCATTTCTTAGGAAATGAAGGGGATTTTTTGTACTTTGGGATCCGGTGGAGGGGGGATGACCCTATAATACGTGATTTGGCGAAAGCTAAGGTACAGTTTCTGGAGCACTGAAAGGTGCCAATACCTTATGAATGTCATTTTTGTAAAATGTAAGGTACAGTTTCTGGAAGATTAAAAGTCGGCGATACCTTATGAATGTCATTTTTATAAAATGTAAGGTACAACTGTGGTTTGACTGAGTGCTGAGATGTACCCTATATATTGAATATTGGCAAAATACATGGTAGAAGTTGTGCACAATCGGATTTTTGGTGTACCTTACATATTGTAAGTTTGTAAAAGATAGGGTAGAAGTTGTGCGCAATCAAATTTGAAGTGTACCCTATAGATTTGTTTTTTTAAAAGGATAGGGAAATAAGAGTAGAACTCCCTATACATATAAAGGGAAAAAACAGGCTGAGGTTGCAGAGAAAGCCGTGGTCATAATTTGTTCATAAAAATATAACAGAAAATTATTAGCACTCACTATTGACGAGTGCTAACAGAAGTGCTATAACATAATCAAGCGAAGGAAAATGATAGTTTTTCCAAAGCTGCATATAATAAAAACGACGTAGAGCCGTTCATAATAAAGGAGGTAGTGATTATGTTAACACCTAGTATTTTTGGAAGAGGATTTTTTGATGACTTAAATGATTTTTGGACAGTGGAGCCTGCTTATAAGCATCGCGTGCCGGAGTTCAAAAAGATGAACACGGATGTAAAAGAATTAGAAAGTGGTTATGAAATTGACATGGAACTTCCGGGATTTAAGAAAGAAGAAGTCCAGGCTGAGTTGAAGGACGGATATCTTACCATCTCCGCTGAGCATAAGGCAGAAGAAAAGGAAGAAAAGAAGGAAGGAAAATACATTCGTCAGGAAAGATATTATGGAAAATATCAGAGAAACTTCTTTGTAGGAGATCAGATTGAGCAGGAAGATGTTTCTGCAAAATTTGAAAATGGAATCCTGAAACTGTTTGTTCCAAAGAAAGAGGTTAAGCCTCAGGTAGAGGAAAAGAAGTATATTACAATTGAATAAATGGTGGTCTGAAAAGATAACTGGTACCCGCAAAAGATAGATGTTCCAAAAGGAGCATCTATTTTTTTGCATGCCTGAAATAAAATTAGGATTGCTTTCGTTTTAATACCAGATATGACAAAAGGAGGATTATTAAAATGAGAATTCAAACAATGGTAAAAAGAGGATTCAAACCGTTATGCGTTGCAATGGCAATGGCGGTTTCAATGACAGCGATTACTTTTCCACAGAATGTGAAGGGGGTGGAGACGAATTCTAAATTGGAATATGTTGGAATTATAAGAAATGGAGAACTTGTAACAGGACAAACTTATTGGATTATAAATAGAGAAACCGGTGAATATCAGATTTGTGGACAAGACTTAGAACCATTAAGTCGTGATACACCGAACAAAAAAACAATCAAAGGAGAAGAATACAAGGATAGTATTAAAAAAGGGAATGCGTACTATTCAAAAGATGGGAAAACACTTTTGTTCTATATGGATCAAGATGAAAAAGAAAAGGAATTTACAATTCCGGATTCTGTAAAGAAAATAGGACCATATGCATTTTTTGGGTGCGAGAATCTAGAAAAAATAACAATTGGATCCGGTGTAACTGAAATTTCAGAATATGCTTTTGTGGATTGTAAAGGATTGAAAAGCAATATTCCTATTGGAAAGAATGTAAAATATATTCGCAAAGGAGCTTTTTATGATCGAGTTCATTCGAACACATTGACAATTCCGGATTCTGTTGTTCAAATTGATGAAGGAGCTTTTTGGTGTTCCTTCGGCATGGCTAAGAAAATTCACATTGGAAAAAATCTAAGAAAAGGTCTTGAAAATATTGAATTAAGAGATGTGGAGAACGTAACCATCGCCAAGGGAAATAAGAATTACAAAATTAAGAATAATTTGCTTGTTTCTAAAAATGCTAAAACAATTTACCGATATTTAAAGGCGATGGATCCGGCGAAAAATGCGAAAAGTAAAAAAACAGTAAAAATTGCAAAAAGCTATAAAACAATTGAAAGAGAAGCTTTTATGTATACTATCGTTGAAAAGGTTGTTGGTGGAGAGGGGATTACAACAATCAAGGAAATGGCGTTTAGTAATTCAAACCTGAAATACATTTCATTTTCTGATAAAATCAAAAATATTGAGCAGTTTGCATTTAGACAGACAAAGTTGAAGAAAATTAGCGCGAAAAATAATTTAAAGATGAAAGGAATTTTTGCAACAACAACTTCTTATAAGAGAAAAGAACTTCTGCAGAAATGCTTGCCAAAGATTCAATATGATTTCAATTTTAAGAAAATCGTACCGGTAAATGTTGGAGAATGGACATGGAGCCCGGTTGCAGGTGCAAAAGGATACGAAGTTCAGTATAAGGTGAATGGAAAAACAAAGAAATTAACTACAAAAACTGCAGGAATCCCAATGAAAACTTTAAAGAAGTGTGCATCTAACTATCCAAAGAAATACAGGGTAAGAGCTTTCAAACTGAATAAGAAAGGAAAGAAAGTATATACAAAGTGGTCAAAATGGTCAGGACTGTTAGGTATCTTTGTAGATGATGAAAAATATCCACAGGCACTCATCGACTATATCAATGGAATTGATGATCCGGATTATCCATATGAATAAAGAAGCCGAGGCAGAAAAGTGGTGGAAATGAATGAGCAGAATCAGTGCGGATGCATGCAAAAAAAGAGAAAAGTCACGGAAAAGAAGTATATTACAATTGAATAAGTGAAAGAAATATTATCGGTACCCGCAAAACAAATGATGTTTCTGGAAGCAGAAGTCTCCTTGGTTTCAAGGAGGCTTCTTTCTTTTCATATAGGATGGAAAATGATATAATTGTAGGAAATATAGGCTATGTAAAAGAATTTTTACATGGAAAATGAGTCAATGTAAAAGACCTTTGATTGAATCAGGGGCTTTCGGAGAATATAATTTGACAAAAAAGGGGAGAGGTTAATGGAACTTGGAAACAAACTAAAAAACGCTAGAACGTCTGCTTCATACACGCAGGAACAGGCTGCAGAATTATTGGGAGTCAGTAGACAAACAATATCGAACTGGGAGAATGATAAGACTTATCCGGACATTGTCAGCGTGATTAAAATGAGCGATGTTTACAACATTAGTCTTGACCTGCTATTAAAGGAGGACAAAAAAATGTCAAGTTATGTATCTTATTTAGAGGAAAGCACCAATGTAGTAAAAAGCAAGAAAAGATTACTGAAATTACTGGAGGTGGGAATTTATCTCGCGGTATGGTCTCTTGCACTGTTAATGTTTTGGCTTGGAACACAACCGGATGATGCCATGGGTTATTCATTGCTGGTATTCTATCTGGTGTTGCCGGTAGTTACCTTAAATGTTTCACTGTTTATCGGTCTGGATTCCGGATGGGGAAGGGGAAAATGGCTGATGCCATTGTTCTTTGGCGTTATGTATATGTTGGCAGGATACGGAACATTTAGTCTTGCAAATATGAAATCATTCCATAAATTTAATTCGCCGGAGTTTGGAATGATTATTCCGGGATTGATCATTTCGTTAATTGGAATGGGAATTGGTTCGGCGATTGGCTATTTTAGCAGAAAAAAATAGATTACAATATAAAAAAACAGCAGAAACTCGTTTGTGAGTAAACCCTCAACGAGAATCTGCTGTTTTATTTTTGTACCGCTTTTAGTGATGGAATAATCTTAATCCTGTGAAGCTCATTACCATACCGTGCTTGTTACAAGCGTCGATAACGTCCTGATCTCTGATAGATCCGCCCGGCTGTGCAACATATTTAACACCGCTCTTAGCAGCTCTTTCAATGTTGTCGCTGAATGGGAAGAATGCGTCAGAACCAAGAGTGATTCCTTCAGCCTGAGCAAGCCAAGCCTGCTTTTCTTCCTTAGTGAATACTGCCGGCTTTTCTGTGAAGACTCTTTCCCATTCGCCGTCAGCTAAAACGTCCATGTAGTCTTCGCCGATGTAAAGGTCAATTGCGTTGTCTCTTTCAGCTCTCTTGATGTCATCTCTGAATGGAAGGTTTAATACCTGTGGAGACTGACGAAGTAACCAGTTGTCAGCTTTCTGTCCTGCAAGACGAACACAGTGGATACGAGACTGCTGTCCGGCACCAACACCGATTGCCTGTCCGTTCTTTACGAAACATACAGAGTTAGACTGTGTATACTTTAATGTAATCATAGAGATTGCCATATCGATTTTAGCTGCTTCAGAAAGTTCCTTGTTTTCTGTAACAACATTTGCGAAGAATTCATCGTCAATGTTTAATGCGTTACGTCCCTGTTCGAAAGAAATACCGAAAACTTCTTTTGTTTCTAATTCTTCCGGTTCGTAATCAGGGTCAATCTGGATGATTGCGTAAGTACCTTTCTTTTTGCCCTTTAATAATTCAAGAGCTTCCGGTTCATAACCCGGTGCAATGATTCCGTCAGAGAATTCTCTCTTAATAACTTCTGCAGTAGAAACGTCACATACATCAGAGAGAGCAATGAAGTCACCGTAAGAAGACATTCTGTCCGCACCTCTTGCTCTGGAGTATGCACAAGCAAGTGGAGATAATTCTCCAAGATCGTCTACCCAGTAAATCTTTGCTTCTGTTTCGCTTAATGGAAGACCAACAGCAGCACCGGCTGGAGAAACGTGCTTAAAAGAAGTTGCAGCAGGAAGACCTGTAGCTTTCTTTAATTCACGAACTAACTGCCATCCGTTGAATGCATCAAGGAAGTTGATGTATCCAGGCTTTCCGTTTAATACTTCGATTGGAAGTTCGCCATTCTTCATATAAATACGAGATGGCTTCTGATTAGGGTTACAACCATATTTTAATTCTAATTCTTTCATTGAAAATCTCCTTTTATAAATTACTGATTTTTGTTAACAATCTTAGTTTCGTATTTTCCTGTTTCAATATCAATGTAACGAACGAAGAGAGAAACTTTGTTGTCTTCGTTTAAGCTGTTCCAAACTAAATCTGTGAACTCGTTGATATCGTCTAATACAGAAACGAGCTTTGGTTCGCCTTCGAAACTTGGAAGTGGATTTCCATCATGCATATATGTGTGGATGAAGTGTGCTTCACCGTTTACCGGTTTGTCGTATGAGAATGTGTATCTGTTGCAGCAAGATGGATCTCCGTTGTTGCTCTTTAAGATAGACATGCTGTAGTTGTATTCGCCACCTTCAACATTCATGATTCCTGAAATTCTAGGGGTGTAGTTTGGACCGTCCGGTTCAAATTCACGAGTGCGAAGAGACTGTTCAAAAGTCTGTCCTTCTTTCATTAAGTCATAAATGGTGTCTGTCTGATCGCCGTTTGTTACGATTGTGTCGTTTCCAAGAACACGAACAGGTGCGTAAATAATCAAACTTGGATCTACTAATTTGGAAGGATCAAAAGCTTCAGTACGAATTCCTTCTCCTTCTGTTACAAAAACACGGTTTCTACTGTTTTCGCTTCTTCCCATAATGAAGTAAGCAGTAACAGCGTACTTTCCGTTTGGTGATTTTCCGATGACAATACCACGTCCCGGATATGAATTTTCCTTCAATTCATTTTCAAGTGACAACATCTTCATAATAGAACCTCCTAAAAATAAATAAAATAAGCCGCCTGAGAAGCCCCCATTTGGCTGCCCAGGCGGTCGACGTTCTTACCTTCGTGCTCCCCGTGGTTACTCCACTTATCCGCCAGTCACACGAATCATAACATTAGGATAAACGATTTTCAGATTCTTTTCAATGTCTTTTTTGTCAAAAAAAATCAAAGTTTCCAAGAGAATACTAGGCAGAATATCTGAAAAAACAAGGAATGTAAGCGGAAAGGGTGCAAAAATAAAAAATTAGTGGTATAATGCTTTTTGTTGTAGTATGCGTTTGTACAAAGAAAGGGTTAAAATGGAAAGAATCTATAAGATACTTCCGAAGTATGCATTTCTTCCAATTATTGTATCAGTAGCATTTAATATGTTCGCATATTTTGGAACGAGACCGTTCACAAATAAATTATATCATTATGACTTAAGCATTCCACTGGATCATCAATTGCCGATGATTCCGTTTTTTATGATACCGTATGTTTTGGCGTACGTTACATGGATTGTGGGATTTATTGTGATAGCAAGAGAAAACAGACAGTTGTGCTATATGGTAATGACTGCGGAGCAAATCGCGAAATTGATTTGTGTGACATGTTTTATTTTCCTTCCGACGGAAATGGCCCGACCGGAAGTGGTGGGAAATGGATTCAGCGAATGGCTGACCCGAATAGTATATGCTATGGATGAGCCGAATAATCTATTCCCGTCGATTCATTGCCTGTTAAACTGGATGGTATTCCGAGGTGCAATGAAGTGCAAGAAGGTAGGAAATGTATACAGAGCAGTAATGTTTTTGTCCGCAATCCTTATTTTTGCTACGGTACTTCTGACAAAACAGCATTTATTTGTGGATATCTGGGCAGGAATAGCAGTGGTAGAAATCGGATTATTCTTATCAAGAAAATTCAGACTTTACCGTTTTTATTATTATATCGGAAGATTATACCGAAGAAACTGGTTAGAACCTCGAACCAATATTGCAGAGAATGCAGAACACTAAATGAGGGAAATTAATTTAAAAGTGAGCAGAATATGAAAAGTTTAAAGAAGAAAATCATATGGTCGGTTGTGTTTATTCTGCTTGTAGTTGTTACGATTATGACGATTACAAAGCAAAGCGGAACATTCACCATCGGCGGGTTCATTGATTTTGCAAAAAAAATAGAATGGTATTGGATGGCCTTAGCTCTTCTGGCAATGTTTGGGTTTGCTTTCTTTGAAGGTATGGCGATAAGGACATTGTGTAAAATGTTTGGGTATAAGAAAAGCATTGGAAGAAGTGTGGTTTATTCTTCAGCAGATGTTTACTTTTCTGCAATTACCCCATCGGCATCCGGAGGACAGCCGGCATCTGCATTGTTTATGATTGGAGATGGTATTCCGGCCACCGTTACCACAATTGTACTGCTGATTAATCTGACACTTTATGCAATGTCAATTATTGCAGTGGCATTAATCTGTCTGATTTTCGGTTTTACTGAAGTGCAGAATTTTGATCCATGGTCTACAACACTGATTATCTTTGGAATTGTCCTGCAGGTAGTATTGGTTGTTGTATTCCTGATGCTTGTATATAAAGAAAAAATAATTATGAAGGTGGCGGATTTTGCAATCAGAATTTTAAGCCGTCTTCATATGGTAAAACGAGGACATGCCTGGAGACTTCGTCTGGTACGAGCTGAAGCACAGTATAAGCAGTGTGCGCAGGCAATTCTTCAAAATAAACGTTATGTGTTTAAGGCATTTATTTACAATTTCCTGCAAAGGGCATCTATGATGATGGTTTCCGTTTTCGTATTTGCAGGATATTACGGAAGATTACCGGAACTGGGAAAGGTATTTATTACTCAGGGTTATGTGGTAATCGGTTCCAATACAGTTCCGATTCCGGGGGCTGTCGGTGTGGCAGACTACCTCTTTATGGACGGATTTGGAGAAATGGTAAATGAGGCAACAAACTTCGAATTGTTAAGCAGAGGGATTTCCTTCTATGGTGGAGTTTTAGTGTGTGGAATGATCACACTGGTTGCATATGCGGTAAAAGGGTTGAAAGAAATGAGGCAAAAGAATAATGAAGAATAAGTGGATTGGCATTTGGGATTATACGGTTATATTAACATACTGTTCTTTAGTTACGGCAGTAGTAGGAATTATTGTATCACTGAGCGGAAAGGGACATCCGTATGTTGGTGCATTACTTTTATTACTTTGTGGATTGTTTGATACATTTGATGGCAAGGTTGCCAGAACAAAAAAGAACAGAACAGAAATGGAAAAACAGTACGGAATTCAGATTGATTCTTTGGCAGATTTGGTTGCTTTTGGGGTGTTCCCGATATGTATCGGTTTTGCATTGTACCGCAGAGACCTGTACGATATTCAGGAAATTGACTTAAGAAGCCGTCTGGCAGGTGTGCCAATGTGGATGTTGGTTGTAGTAAGCGCATTGTTTGTACTTTGTGCCTTAATCCGTTTGGCATATTTCAATGTTACTGTGGAAGAAACACAGGGTTCCGGTGTGGACGAAAAGATTTATTGGGGATTACCGGTGACGATTACATCATTGATTCTCCCTTCATATCTGTTAATCAGACATGCATTTTATGTACACCACATTAATATTTCCTGGGTGTACTTCGTATTAATTATTATTATTGCAATTTTATTTATTCGGAAATTCAAGTTGAAAAAGCCGGGCAATTCTCTGATTTATTGGGCAATTGCAGTTGGGGCAATCGAATTTATTGCCGTTATTGTTGTTTGGGCAGCAGGAATCACAGGATAGGAAAGATTGAATGAGCACATATACAGATCATAAAATAAAAATAGAACCGGATTCGAAAAGTCTCCGGTTTTTATACCATACGGTTCCGGGAAGAGTCCTTTTGAAACTGTTGATTCGTCCGGGATTATCAAAAATTGCAGGGAAATACATGGACACCGGATTGTCCAAAATCCATATAAAAGGATTCATTAAAAATGCAGGAATTGATATGAGTGAATATCAGGAAGAAAACTATACCTGCTTTAATGACTGCTTTACCAGAAGGATTAAACCGGAAATGCGTCCGGTTTGTATGGAAGGGAAAAAACTGGTTTCTCCGTGTGACGGCAAATTGTCTGCTTATCACATTACGGAGGACGCTTCCTTCTATATTAAGAAAAGCAGATATTGTATCAAGGATTTATTGGAAGGCAGTAAGACCGCTCCGGATTATCAGGGAGGAACTTGTTTGGTTTTCCGCCTTTGCGTAGACAATTATCATCGTTACGGTTATATGGATAACGGTGTGATTTTGGAAAATAAACCATTAAAAGGAAAGCTTCATACCGTAAGACCGATTGCGGTAAATCAATACCCGGTGTTTATCCAAAATGCCAGAGAATATACGGTGATAGAGACCGAGAATTTTGGTACCGTGGCTCAGATTGAAGTGGGAGCCATGATGATTGGAAAAATTAAAAACCATCAGACTTCCGGTAGCGTACAGCGAGGAGCGGAAAAGGGAATGTTCCTTTATGGTGGTTCTACTATTGTATTGCTTTTGGAAAAAGGCTATGGAAATCTTCCGGAAGAATGCTTCCGGGCGACAGAAGAAGGATATGAAATTCCTGTTAAATTTGGACAGGTATTAAATTAGAAATGAAAGTGAGGATGATGTAATGCCAATTAAAATCAGACAAAACATCCAGGCAAGAGATATTCTGGAAAACGAAAATATTTTTGTAATGACGGAAAAACGCGCCATGACTCAGGATATCCGTCCATTGAAAATACTCATTCTCAATTTGATGCCTACAAAGGTTGTGACAGAAACACAGATTTTAAGAAAGTTATCCAATACACCATTACAGTTGGAAGTGGAATTTTTGCAGACTGCAACATATCAGTCGCAGCATGTGGATAAGAATTATCTGGACGAATATTACAGAACATTTTATGAAATCAAGGAACATTACTATGACGGATTGATTATCACCGGTGCTCCGTTGGACTTTATTGATTATACGGAGGTAGAGTATTGGGATGAAGTCTGTGAAATCATGGAATGGTCCAAGAAGCATGTTCATTGTACATTCTATTTATGTTGGGGAGCTTTTGCGGGACTCTATTATCATTACGGAATTCGTAAGAGAGACCGTTTGCCAAAGCTTTCAGGAATTTATGAACATAAGATTTTGAATAAACAGTCTCCGTTGTTCCGCGGATTTGATGATGTGTTCTTTGCACCACATTCCCGTGCAACGGAAATCACAAGAGAACAGATTCTGGCAGTTCCTGAATTGGAATTGATGGCAGAGTCGGAAGAAGCAGGCGTGGCAATTGTGAAGACAGAAGACAGCCGCCAGTTCTACGTATTTTGTCATTCAGAATATGATGCAGATACTTTGAAACTGGAATATGACAGAGATGTCAGCAGAGGTCTTGATCCAAAGCCACCGGTGAACTACTTCCCGGATGATGATCCTACAAAAGCTCCGATTGTAAACTGGAGAGCAGCAGGACAGCTGTTGTGGACGAACTGGATCAATTATTATGTTTACCAGACAACACCTTATGATATCAATGAGGTACAGAACGAAAAATAATCAGAGGTAAAGATTATGGTTAAAATTATTGCAGACAGTACCTGTGACTTGTCGAAAGAATTAATTGAACAATATGATATTGAAATTCTGCCCCTGTACATTCGATTAGGGGAACAGGAATATCGTGATGGCGTAAACATTACAACTCAGGATATTTTTCAGTGGTGTGAAAAAAACGAAGCCACTCCGCAAACCTCTGCACCATCCATTGCAGATGTGATAGAAGTGCTGAAACCGTATGCGGAAGAAGAACAGGAGGTTGTATTCTTTACCATTTCTTCTCAGATGTCTACAACAAACAATGTTGTCAGAATGGCTGTAGAGGAATTGGAATGTGAAGACTATACATATGTGGTGGATTCGGAAAATCTTTCCACGGGAATTGGTCTGCTTGTAGTGGAAGCGGCAAAAATGGCAAAGGAAGGAAAAAGTGCCAAAGAAATTGCCAGTGTGATGGAAGCGCTGAAACCTTATGTTCGTGCCAGCTTTGTGGTGGATACTTTAAAATACCTCCATCGTGGAGGACGTTGTTCAGCAACCTCTGCATTGGTGGGCGGAATATTTAAAGTAAAGCCGAAAATTTTCGTGAAATCAGGAAAGATGGAAGCGGGGAAAAAATATCGTGGTGTGATGGATAAAGTTTTAGTGGAATATGCAAAAGAGATGGAACCACAGTTATTAACCGCTAGAACCGATGCCGTGTTTATTACTCATGCAGATTGTGATCAGGATCTTGTGAACTCATTGAAATCATACTTGGAACATCTTGATCGATTTGAAAATGTTTATGTGACGGAAGCGGGTGGAGTAATTTCCAGCCATTGTGGACCGGGGACACAAGGAATACTGTTTATTGAACAAGAAAAAAATTATGGTCCCTATGACAGTAAGTTCGATATAAACCATAATGGCATTATGGAAGCTGAAGAAAAGGAAGCAGAGAATGCTTATATCCGACGCCTTGCAGAAATCGATAGAGAGGCAGATGATTATGAGGAAGAAGAGGACTCGCGGGAGGATTTCTAATGGCTAAAAAAACAGCAAGAGAAAAACATAATAGAATGGTAAAAATCATTGCCGGAATTTTGATTGCGATTTGTGTTGCTTTTATTGGCATGCTTCTTCAAGCAGCTAATGAAAAGAGCTTTTTAGTAGTTTTTGTGCTTGCATTTATCGTGGCAATTGCAATTATTGTTTTTACCGCAAGAGACATGTTGAAGTGATAACTGAATTGTGACAGTTTCACAATAAATTTTTGATGAAAAATTGTGGATTATGACTATGACATTTTTTTCACAATTGCGATATAATTATGTGTAGAGTAAAAAGAGTTCATAATTAATTATATAAAGTGAAGTTATATCGCAGGAGGAAATCATGTTTAACGTTGGAGAGTATATCGTTCATGGAAGAAATGGGGTTTGTCAGGTAAAGGATATTACACATATTGATATTTCCGGAGCAGATAAGGATCAGCTCTATTATACATTAGTTCCTGTTCATTCCGAAAATAGTAAAATCTTTTATCCGGTAGACAGTGACAAGGTAGTTATGAGATCTATTATCAGCAAAGAAGAGGCTGAAAATCTTGTAGATCATCTGGATAATATTGAACCAATGTGGATTGAAAATGAAAAACTGAGAGAAAATTCTTATAAAGAAGCAATCAGTTCCGCAGATTGTCAGAAATTAATCGGTGTAATCAAAGCATTGTACGAGAGAAACCGCGAACGTATGGCTCAAGGAAAGAGAATTACATTTGTAGATGACCGATATTTGAAAGAGGCAAAGAAAAATCTTTTTGATGAATTTGCCCTTGCATTGAATATTGAACAGGATGAAGTAGAAAATTATATTATGGCACATAAATAAGGGATGCGAAAGCATCCTTTTTTCGTACCATAAAAGCTAAAATACTTGCATTTCGCGTTATTTGTGAATTATAATGGAAAAGATTGAAATATAATCGGAATTATAGTCGTTTCTATATTATAGAATGAAATGTAGAGATGATGAAAGGAGAAATCGAATGGATGAGAAGAAAGAGTTTGGTCAGGGTGGAACCTTTGACGAAACAAAGATTATTCCGGATATAGATGACAAAAATCTTGAGGAAACAAAAATCATTCCGGACTTAGATTTAGAAGAAGAAATTGTGGATTTGGGTCAGACAGGAGAAATTGTTCCGCCGATCCAGATTGATGATTCTGACTTTGTAGATGAAGTGGAATTCGTCGATGACAATGAATTAAATTTTGACTTCCCGGAAGAGGAAGAAGAATACTTTGAAGATGAAATTGTTATTGAAGACGAAGAAGATGAGGATGACATCGAAAAGATGGAACTCACAAACAAGAATAAAAAGTTGAACATTATTGCAATTGTGGTGGCAGTTGTTGTGATTACAGGAATTGTGACAGTGGCTGCGGTAATGTCCAAGAACTTCAGTCAGGAAGAAGATACAACCCAGGAAACAACTGCGGTTGTTACGACTACAGAAAAAGAAACCACAACAGAAGAAGATACTGAAGAAACCGGTGAAGTCTGGACAGATGAAGAGGTAGATACCACTGAAGAGGTGGGGGAAGAAGATGACGATTCCGACTGGGAAGAAGACGACGATGACTGGGTGGAAGAGACAGAAGCAAAAACAAAGGCAGTAAAACCGACAAAAGAAATCAAGGAACCGGAAACGGATGCTCCGCAGACAGAGGCTCCACAGACAGAAGAACCGGAAACAGAACCTTTGCAAACAGAAGAAGTAAACGGGGTTGAAGAATAAAATGGAAATCAATCAGCACACCAGTGATTACCTGATTGCATTACTGAAATCAATGGTTCAGAGTGAACAGCCGCCGGAAAAACCGGAGACTGTTGATTGGAAAGAACTGATCAATTTGGCAGTATATCATCAGGTGGACGAAATGGTCTACGAAGCTGTGAAGAAATTACAGCAGGGTCCGAATGAAGAATTACAACAGAGTTGGGAAAAACTTCACACGAACAACCAGATGGTTAATCTGATGCAGCAGGCCGAAGCAAAAATGATTATAAAACAGGCTACAGAGGGAGAATTATATATTCTCCCTTTAAAAGGTGCGCTGATGAAGGCTCTGTATCCTAATCCACTACTGCGTCAGATGGGTGATTTGGATTATCTTGTGGATGAAAAAAAGATTAATGATTTTATCCCACTGATGAAAAATTTAGGCTATGAAGCCTATGATGTGGGACTGGAAGACAGCCATGATGTTTATAAGAAGCGTCCGTATGTTGAGGTGGAAATACACAGACGACTGTTGCCACCTACGGAAGAAAACCATTGGCATACAGATAATATATGGGAACGATTGATTCCTGATGAGGAAAATCCGTATCTCCTTCATATGACATTGGAGGATTTATATCTTTTCCATCTGCTTCATTTCGAGAAGCATTATTCCATGGGAGGCAGTGGAATTCGTTCCATTCTGGATCAGCATTACCTGATGAAAGCCTATCGTGAACAATTGGATTGGGACTCCATTGGAGAAATCCTGCCGAAAATGAACTATGTGGAATTTGAAAAAATGTGTCAGGGACTGGCAGAGTGTTGGTTTGGCGAAGGGGAAATGACAGAAGAACTTCGAGGCCCTGCCGAATATATTATTAACAGCGGTGTGTTCGGAAATTTTGAACAGTACCAACAATGGTCCTTTGAACGATACAAAAATGAACAGGGAATTAAAACAAAGAAAGGCTACTTTTTCCGAAGAATGTTTATGGAAAGAGAGCGTATGGAATATATTTACCCGTCCATTAAGAAACACGGATGGCTCTTGCCGTTTTGTTGGATCCACCGACTATTTAAATCGGTATTTTGCAATTGGGGCAGAGTGAAAATGGAATTAAAGGATTTTAAAAAGAAAGATTAACGGATTTAGAAGAATGAAGTTTAACAGGGAAAAATTAATTACAGACATCAAGAGAATTAAGAATCCTGCCATAGCAACGGTTCTTTATATCATAATATTTAATTTTTTGTTTCACAAAATATGTCCGGTCCGGTTGTTTTGGGGAATTCCCTGCCCAGGATGCGGACTGACAAGATCCTTTCTGCTGGCGTTCCGAGGACGTTTTGCGGAAGCTACAACAATGCATCCTTTCTGGATTCCGATTCTTCTCGGAGTGATAGTTTATCTGTTTGAACGATATTTTGTCCGGGATGAAGAATTATACAGAAAACTGCAGAAAATCAACCAGATTGTTTTGTGTGTGTTTTTTGCGTTGTTGTTTGGATACTATATTTACCGGTTGAAAACCTGGTATCCTAACCGGGAACCGATGCTTTATGAAAGCGACAATTTCAGAAATTATGTCAGCAACTTTTTCCGCTGGCTTGTGAATCGATTTACTAACGTGTAGTTACGTTTTTGTGACTACACGTTTCTTTTGTTTGGAAATGACTTTACAACTGTCTTGTCAGTTCTTCGGGAGTGTGATATAATGACAGAAATTTTCACAAAAAATTGCCAAGAGGCAGAAAGAGTTATTTATGAAAACAGATATATTGATTATTGGAAGTGGTTGTGCCGGTTTATACTGTGCACTGAACCTGCCAAAGGACAAAAACATACTGATGATTACAAAGGACATTGTAGAACACAGTGATTCCTTTTTGGCACAGGGTGGCATCTGTATGCTTCAGGATGAGGAAGATTTTGACAGTTTCTTTTACGATACTATGAAAGCGGGTCATTTTGAAAATAATACCGCTGCAGTAGAAACAATGATTAAGGAATCTCCTGATTTATTGAAGGACTTAATTTCCTACGGAGTGGATTTCCAGAAGGATGAACAGGGAAATCTTCTGTATACAAAGGAAGGCGGTCATGCGAAAAAGAGAATTCTGTACCACAAGGATATTA
>JAEEGL016006841.1_pt1 | contig 17651 bp, 19 predicted proteins | sample 9134231 | NCBI WGS metagenome assembly JAEEGL01 (sample SAMN16246548, study PRJNA631951) | gut metagenome | biome: gut microbiome; feature: rumen; material: fiber-attached | host: Bos | place: Iran: Karaj | collected 2018-10 | reverse complement strand
CTCAATAGAAGAAAAGATAATTGATTCTACACCAAAAGATGAAATAGTAGAGATTAGTTTAGATGAGTTAAGATCTAATCCATATCAGCCAAGAAAAGTATTTGATGAAGAAAAACTTCAAGAATTAGCTGATTCTATTAAAGAACATGGTGTATTTCAACCTATTATAGTTAAGAAGAGTACAATAAAAGGTTATGAAATAATAGCAGGTGAAAGAAGAGTAAAAGCTGCTAAAATAGCAGGACTTGATACTATACCAGCTATAGTAAGAGATTTCTCAGACCAAGATATGATGGAAATTGCACTTCTTGAAAACTTACAAAGAGAAAATTTAAATTCTATTGAAGAAGCAATGGCATATAAGAGCTTATTAGATAGTTTAGGTATTACTCAAGAAGAATTATCTAAGAGATTAGGTAAGAGTAGAAGCCATGTTACTAATATGATTGGACTTCTTAATTTACCTGAAGAAGTTAAAGATATGATCATCGAAGGTAAGATTAGTCAAAGTCACGCTAGAGTACTTAGTAAAATGGAGAATAAAGAACAAATTACTAAGCTAGCTAAGAGAATTGTCGATGAAGGTTTAAATGTAAGAGATATAGAAGAAGCATCTAAATCAGAAGAAATTCAAAAGAGTCATAAAGTAAAAAGAAAAGATGACTATGATTATTCTTATGTAGAGAATTTATTCTGTGATAAGTTAGGTACAAAAGTAAAAATAAGAAATAACAAAATTAATATTTCATTTAATAATGTTAGTGATTTAAATAGAATATTAGAGTTACTTAATATAAGTGAGTGATTTTATGAATGAAAAAGAGTATAATATTGGAAACATCGTTACTATGAAAAAAGGACATCCTTGTGGCGCTAACGAATGGGAAATAATTAGAGTAGGTGCCGATATTAAACTAAGATGTACAAAATGTAATAGAATTATTATGATGTCTAGAATAGATTTTAATAAAAGATTAAAAAAGATTGTTAAGTAGGTGAATTATGGCAAGTAAAAAGTTTAAACTAAAGAAGTTTCACTTTCATCCAGTAACTACGTTTATATTTTTAATACTTGGAGTAATGATAATAAGTAATATATTACAAGCATTAAATGTACAAGTATCTTATTCTAGAGTTACTCAAGGAGGTAACTTAGAAAATACAATTGTTGCAGTTAAAGGAATGTTTTCTGGTGATGGATTTAAGTATTTGATTAGTGAATCAATGAGAAACTTTGCAACATTTACGCCTCTTTCTTCTTTATTAGTAGCCTTGTTAGGATTATCAGTAGCACATGCTAGTGGACTAATAGATACTTTTATAAAAAGAGGAACATTAAGATTAAATAATAAAGTAATAACATTTACGATTATATTTCTTGCAATAGCATCAAGTGTTATCAATGAAGTTGGATATGTAATATTAATTCCACTATCTGCATTAGTATTCTTAGCTAATGGAAGAAATCCGTTATTAGGAATTACAGCAGCTTTCTGTGGAGTAGCATTTGGTTATGGAGCTACAATATTTGCAGGATCTACAGAAATTGCACTTGTACCACTTACAGAGAGTGCTGCAAGATTAATAGATGGTTCTTTCCATGTAAGTTTATTATCAAATTTAATAGCAATAATATTTTCAACAATAGTAATATCTTTTGTTGGAACTTATGTTATTGAGAACATAATAGTTAAAAAGATAGGTAGATATAAACTTTCAGAAGAAGATTTAGCAACTGAAACTAAAGAAATTAGATTAGATGCAATGGAATTAGAAGAACATAAAAGATTAGAGAGAGAACTTGCTGAAAGAAAAGGATTAAAATATGCTATGATAGCACTTATTGTTTCAATAATTGTAGTAGCGTATATGATTATTCCTAATCTTCCAGGATCAGGGATTCTTCTAGATAAGAATCAATTTGCGTATACAGACCAATTATTTGGAGATAACTCATATTTCCAAAAAGGATTTAATGTTATTGTTTCATCTATATTTGTAATAGTTGGAATTGCATATGCAGTAGGAGCTAAGTCATTAAAGAACGACAAAGATTTAATAGAGAAAGCTACATTATATTTAAAGAATGTAGGATATGTAATAGTACTTTTATTCTTTGCTTCAAACTTTATTGCAGTATTTAAGGAAACAGAAATTGGTACTGTTATCGTTGGTTTTGTAGCAAATATGATTAAGGAGATTTCTTTCACAGGATTCCCTTTAATAATTGTAGTACTTCTTGCAATAGCTTTTTGTAGTTTGTTTGTTACTACACAAACTGCTAAATGGACTATGTTATCGCCAGTTATAGTTCCACTATTAATGCAAGCTAACGTATCACCACAGTTTACTCAGTTTATATTTAGAGCAGGAGATTCAATGACAAAAGGTATTACACCACTATTAGCATATTTTGTTATTTATCTTGCATATTTAAATATATATAATAAGGATGAAGAACCAATTACTATAAGTAAGGCTATATCATTTGTATCTCCTTACTGCATAATAGTTGGAATTACATGGATATTTATAATATTGTTCTTCTATATGATTGGACTTCCAATAGGGCCAGGAGTATCAGTAGGACTATAAGGGGGATTAATTATGAGCTTAAAAGCAGGTATAGTAGGTTTACCTAATGTTGGTAAATCTACATTATTTAATGCAATAACAAAACAAAATATTTTAGCAGCAAATTATCCTTTTGCTACTATAGAACCAAATGTTGGAGTTGTTATAGTACCAGATAAAAGATTAGATAGATTAACTGAGATCTATAATCCTGAAAGAACTATACCAACTGCCTATGAATTTACTGATATAGCTGGTTTAGTTAAAGGTGCTAGTGAAGGTGAAGGATTAGGAAATAAATTCCTATCTCATATTAGAGAAGTAGATGCTATTGTAGAAGTTGTAAGATGTTTTGAAGATTCAAATATAATACACGTTGAGAATGGTATCGATCCAATAAGAGATATAGAGATAATAAATCTAGAATTGTCTTTATCAGATCTTGAACTTGTTAATAGTAGAATAGATAAGATAAAGAAAAAGGCAGAAACTAATAGAGATAAAGAAGCATTAGAAGAATATGAATGCTTAAAGAAAGCTAAAGAAGCACTAGAAAAAGGTGTAGCACTTAGAAGAGTTGATTTTACTAAAGAAGAGAAAGCATATTTTAAGAGTTTTAATCTTCTAACTATGAAACCTATAATATATTTAGCAAATGTTCTTGAAAGTGAATTATCTGAAGATAACAAATACGTAAAGATGGTTAGAGAATATGCTTCTAAAGAAGAAGCTAAAGTAATAACTATTTGTTGTAAGATGGAAGCTGATCTATGTGATTTATCTGATGAAGAAAAAGATGAAATGCTAAAGATGGCTGGAATCGAGGAAAGTGGTTTAAATAAATTAATTAAAGCTACTTATGATTTACTTGGATTAGCTACTTACTTCACTAGTGGAAAAGATGAATGTAGAGCATGGACATTTAGAAAAGGAATGAATGCTAAAGAGTGTGCAGGTATAATTCATACAGATTTTGAAAAAGGATTTATTAAAGCTGAAATAATGTCTTTCGAGGATTTAGATGAACTTGGAACTGAGCTTAAGGTTAAAGAAGCTGGTAAAACAAGACTCGAAGGGAAAGATTATCTAATGCAAGATGGGGACATCTGTTATTTTAGATTTAATGTATAAAAAGTATTATTAATTAATACTTTTTTAATTAAGGAGGTAATATGAAACCATTAATAGGGATAGTATCTAGAGTAGAATATCCTGGAAAGACAAAAAAATATTGTTTTAATTTAAGTTATAGAGCAAAACTACTTGAACTTGGAGTAGATGTAATAGGTATTCTTCCACCACAGACAGTGGATCATACAACTCTTCAAATTGGAGAACAACCAGATTTAACTGAAGAAGATAAAGAAACAGTTAGAAGACAATTAGATCTTTGTGATGGAATATTACTACCAGGTGGATTTAAGACTAATAAATATGATAGATATATAATTGATTATATTATTGAAAATGATATACCTACGTTAGGTATTTGTTTAGGTATGCAACAACTATCTAATTACAAAAGAGAAATGTTTCAAAACGAAAAGAATGAATCTGAAGTACAGCATATTAATGAAGATAATACATGTACTCACGAAATAGATATAGTTAAGGATACTAAATTTCATAGTATTGTAAATAAAGATAATGCAGTAGTTAATAGTAGACATAACTATCATATTTTACCTAATGAGAATTTTGTTAATTCTGCTTACGCTAAAGATGGCTATATAGAAGCAATAGAAATGCCAGAAAAGAAATTTATTCTAGGAGTACAGTTCCATCCAGAGGATATGGATGATGATACTTCATTAAGTATATTCAATGCATTTATAGATGCAGCAAGAAAGAAGTGAATATTATGCCTAGTGCAGCCGGGCATTTAGGTGGAGCTGTTTATGTTAAAAATAAATTAAATATAAAAAGTAATGATTTTTTAATAGGAGCACTTTTACCTGATGTTCTAAATATGGATAAAAAGAAATCTCATTATAAGATTCAAGGAACATATTATTTGATTCCTGACTTAGAGTATTACAAAAATAGTTTTGATTTAAAAAATCCACTTAATCTTGGATATTTTTATCATCTATATATGGATTATTACTTTTTAGAAGATTATTTAGAGAATAATACTACTAGAAGAGATGTTTTTGATAGTAAAGAAATATATAAAGATTATGATATATTAAATAAGAAAATACTAGATTACTTTAATGTAGATGTCGATGAATTAATATCTATAATTAAAGACTATAAAAGTGATGAACTTAATTATTCTAAACTAAAGACAAATCTTGATTGCCTTAAATATGAATTAAGCGGAGATTTGGCTGTTTTAGATGAGAATAAGTTCATTAGTTTCATAGAATCTGTATCAAATAAATTTATAGAAGATATGACTAATTAGAAGTTATATCTTCTTTCTTTTTAACAAAATATTAAAAAGATATTGACAATAGTAAATAAACCATTATAATACTTGTCATAAATTGTTATTAACAAATTGTTAAAAACATATTGACAAAGGAGAAATATATGGTATAATTAAATCAACAAGGAGATAATAACAAAATGTTAATAACAGAAAAGAGGGAGTATAAAAATGAATAAAGAAAAATTAGAAAATGTAAGGGATCTACTAATTGTAGTAGACATGGTCAACGGATTTGTTAGAGAAGGTGCGATGGCAAGTCAAAATATTGAACATATCATTCCTAGAATAGAAAAACTTGTAAATGAGTATATGGGTGATGAAGATGCAATAATGTTTATTAAAGATTGCCATGAACCAGATGCAGCAGAATTTAAAAGATATCCTGTACACTGTGTTAAAGGAACAACTGAAGCAGATTTAGTTGATGAGCTAAAGAAATATGAACATATGGCTCTAGTCTATGAAAAGAATTCAACAAGTGCAATCTTTGCACCAGGGTTCTTAGAGGATATCAAGAAGATGAAGAACTTAAGAAGAGTAGTAATCACTGGATGTTGTACAGACATCTGTGATATCAACTTAGCTCTTCCACTACAAAACTATTTCGATCAAGAAGATAGAGAAGTTGAAATTGTAGTACCAATGGATGCAGTAGAAACTTACGATGCACCACAACATAAAGCAGAAGAATGGAACGATATGGCATTCAAGTTTATGAATCAAGGCGGAATGAAATTAGTAAAAACTTTAGAAAAGAAGGTGGCATAAATGACAAACACAAACTTAAGAAGATTACCAAGAAATTACTCAATGTTTACTGACTGGTATGAGTTCTCAATGAACGATGCCTATCTATATGCAAACAAACATGATGATGAAGTAGTATTCGATGTATTCTTTAGAAAGATACCTAACGAAGGCGGATATGCAGTAATGGCTGGAGTTGATAAACTAATCGAATACGTAAAGAACTTAAAGTTCGATGATCCAGATGACATTGAATACTTAAGAAACAATGGATTATCTGAAGAACATATAAACTTATTAAAGAACTTCAAGTTCAAAGGAGATATTAAAGCAGTACCAGATGGTACACCAGTATTCCCAAATGAACCAATCGTAACAGTAAGAGGATCATTACTTGAAGCAGCAATTATGGAAACTGCAATCCTATCACTACTAAATGGTTCAATGGAACATGCTACTGGAGCAAGAAGAATAATAGAAGCTACTCCTAAAAATGTACCAGTAATGGAATTCGGAGCAAGAAGAGCAGACGGATTTGAAGCTGGAATCGATGCTTCTATATATGGAGTAATGGCAGGATGTGCAGGAACAAGTAATACAATCGCTGGACAGATGATGGGAAAGAAAGCACTTGGAACAATGGCACACCACTTCATTCAATCTTTCGATAATGAATATGATGCCTTTGTAAAATATGCTGAAAGATTTCCTAATAACGCAACATTATTAGTAGATACATACGATACTCTAAAGAGTGGAGTACCAAACGCAATTAAAACATTTAACTATATGAAAGAAAAAGGATTACCTGTAGATCATATCGGAATCAGAATTGACTCTGGAGACCTAGCTTACTTATCAAAAGAAGCTAGAAAGATGCTAGATGAAGCTGGATTCCCACAAGCAAAAATCTGCTTAAGTAATGGTCTTACTGCAGAAGTAATCGAAGCTCTTCAAAAACAAGGTGCAGTATTCGATAGCTTAGGAGTTGGAGATAACATCTCTAAACCAGCTGGAAGAATGGGATGCGTATATAAAGAAGTAGCAGTTAAGAAAGATGGTAAATGGGACTCAAGAATTAAATTAAGTAACGATACTATCAAGATTACAAATCCTGGATTTAAAAACTTATATAGACTATATGATAAAAATACTGGATTTGCTCTAGCAGATGTAATGAACTTCGAAGGAAGAATCCTTCCAGAAGACGAAATGATGATTTATAATCCAGCAGACACAATGCAATCAACAATGGTTCAAAACTACAATGCTAAAGAACTTCAAAAATATATCTTCAAAAATGGAGAACAAGTATATACAGATCCTAATATAGATGAAAAGAAAGCTTACTGTAATGAGGAAATGAATAAACTATATCCAGAAGTAAGAAGAGAATTAAATCCACATCTATATAAAGTAAGTGGAACAAAAGAATATGTAGATTCTAAAGAAAATCTAATCAATGATGTAAAAGCTAAAGTATACAAAAAGGAGAGATAAATATGTTTAATCCTAAAAAAGAAACAGAAAAAATAGTCGAGTTCATAAGAGACTACTATGAAAAGAATCATATCAGTGGAGTGGTTCTAGGAATTAGTGGAGGAAAGGACTCAGGGGTTGCAGCAGCACTATTTACTAAAGCTCTTGGAAAAGAAAATGTAATTGGTATAACAATGCCATGTCACTCTATAAAAGATGACAAGAACTTAGCTCAAGTAGTAGCAGATAAATATGGATTTGAACTTATAAATGTCGATCTTACAAATACGTACGATACATTCAAAAAAGAGATTGATAAACTTGGAAACTTTGATGAAAAGGTTACAAAGAACAGTGATATCAATATCAAGCCAAGACTTAGAATGAGTACTTGCTACTATATAGCAGCTCTATACTCAGCAATTAGAGGAAAAACATATATAGTTGGAGGAACAAGTAATAAATGTGAATTATATGTTGGATACTTCACTAAAGGTGGAGATTCAGTACACGACATTTCAGTACTTGCAGATTTAACTGTAGAAGAAGTAATCAAGATTGGTGAATATTTAGAAGTTCCTGAAGCAGTATTATATAGAGCACCTAGTGATGGATTATGTAGCCAAACTGATGAAGATAAACTTGGAGTAACATATAAAGAAATAGCAGATTATATGATTGATCCAAATAAAGTAAATGAAAAATCAAGAGAGATAATTGAAAGACATCATAGAAATAACCAACATAAATTTAATATACCTACGTATAGGAAGTGATATTATGGAACACAAGACTATAAAGTCTGTAGTAAAAAACTTAATAATTAGGAATAAAACGATAGCTACAATGGAAAGTTGTACAGGAGGATTTATAGCATCTAGTATTACTAATGTAGAAGGATCAAGTAACATTCTTAAATTTAGTGCAGTAACATATAGCAACGAATATAAAGTTAAGATGGGAGTAGATCCTAAGATAATCGATAAATACTCAGTTTATAGCGCACAGACTGCTAAAGATATGAGTAAAAAAATAAGCGATTTTGCTGGATCAGACTATGGAGTTGGAGTAACAGGAAAATTAAAAAGAGCTGATGAAAACAACTTACATGGTGATGATAACAAAGTATTTATTAGCTTATACGATAAAGATAATAATAAGTACTATGAAGACGAACTAGTAGTAACAAAGAATACTAGATTAGCCAATAAAAAGATGGTACTTGATAAAGTTGTAGAAATGTATAATCGTTTAGGGATGTAATATGAAAAGATATCAAACAGGCATGTATGGTGGCAAGTTTATGCCACTACATAAAGGACACAATTATTGTATCGAAACTGCCTGTCGTGAATGTCAAAAAGTATATGTGATTCTCTTTTGTGGAGGAGCAGACGAGGAAGAAATATTAAAACATGATAAAAGAAAATACTTATCTGTAGAAGAGAGAAAAAAACACGTGATCAATGTTTGTAAAGCATATACTAATGCGGTACCAATATTCATAGATGTATCTAAATGTAGACTTCCTAACGGAGAAGAAGACTGGGATGCAGAAACTCCTCTAGTTAGAGAAGTCGTAGGAAAACAGTTAGATGCAGTTTACAGTAGCGAGATACATTATGGTCCATATTTTAAAAGAGCGTATCCTGAAGCCGTACATAGAGTGGTTGATTATAAAAGAATTCATTATCCTATCAGTGGAACTATGATAAGGAAAATGAAGAATAAGGAGGATAGAAATATATGGGCAATATAATTAAAAGCTTTAAACAATTGAAATGGTATGAGATAATAATGATAGTGATTATGGTGGTTATTGCAGGTTTATCTGTATATAAAGCTGTAGTAGATCCAGCTAATAGTGCACCATTATGGTTAACTATAATTAACTTTATTAGTGCAATATGTGGTATAATATGTATATTCTTCTGTGCTAAAGCAAATATATCTAACTTTATATTTGGTACAGTAAATACAATAGTATATGCAATTTATCTATATTATGAAAAAATATATGGTACATTTGCTCTAGAAGTGCTATTCTATTTACCAGTAAACTTTATATCTTGGTATATATGGGCTAAGCATAGAGATGAAAAATATACAGAAAAAACTAAATCAAAGAAACTTACAAAAGAACAAAATATTATTGTTACATTACTAATCCTACTTGGTGGTATTGTATATCACTCAATTCTAATAAGAATTGGAGGAGAAGTAGCATGGCTTGATGCATTTACTCTAAGTATAGGTATCATAGCAGTACTTCTTGAAATGTTAAGATTTAAAGAACAATACATCTGGTGGATAATAACTGATATAATAGCAGTAGCAATGTATATAGTACACTTTGATCCAGTATATTTAACTAAGAAGTCAATATACTTGATAATGGCAGTAATTGGTTTATATAACTGGCATAAGCTTAATAAAGAAAGAAATAAATTAAATCAATAATTAATTCTTATTTATAAGGAGGATAATATGAAGATTGGAATTTTTGGAGGAAGCTTTAATCCTCCTCATCTATTTCATAAAAAGATAGTTACATACATACTTGAAAAGAAATATGTTGATAAGGTTATAATACAACCAGTTGGAGATAGCTATAAAAAGAGAGATTTAACTACATTCCACAATAGATATAAAATGCTTAGTTTAATGTTTGATGGAATTGCTGAAATATCTGATATAGCTAATCGTGGATATAACTATACTTATGAAGTTCTTGATTACTATCAAAAAGAGTATCCTAATGATGAATTATATTTCATTATTGGAGAAGATAATCTTAATGAATTAAGTACATGGAGAAATTATGATTACCTAATTAAGAATTATAAATTCCTTGTAATTTCAAGAGATTCATTAAACCTTGATTCAGATAAGGATTATTTAGTTAAGGTAGACCTTGATGAGAATCCTATATCTTCAACTGTGATTAGAGAGTTAGTCAAAGATGGGAAAAGTATAGATGAGTACGTAGAACCTTCAGTAAGAGATTATATATATACATATAATTTATATGGACATAAAGAATATAAAACAGAGGAAGAGTTCTTAAAAGATTATGATCCTAGTATTTATCCTAGGTTTGCAGTAGCTACTGATATCATCGTATTTGGTATATCTAGTCAAGATCATAATGATTATAGAAGACTAGATTCTAAGAAGATGAGTGTACTACTTATAAAGAGAGAAGATTATCCTTATAAAGGTAAATGGTGTTTACCAGGGGGATTCGTATATATAAATGAAGATTTAGGTGATTCTCCTAAGAGAATACTTAAAAATGAAACTGGATTAGATAATATTTATCTAGAACAGTTATATACATTTGGATCTGTTGATAGAGATCCTAGAATGAGAGTAGTATCATCTAGTTACATGGCTTTAATAGATAAAGATGTAGTAGATGATCAACTTAAGAATGAGAGTTCTTGGTTCGACATAGTAGAAGTTAAATATGAAGAAGATAAAATTACTGTTAAATTAACTAATGGTGATGAAAATATATCATTTGTAGTAGGAAGAAAACTAAGTGAACATACTACAGATAGATATAAATTCAGTATTATAGATAATCCAGACTTATCTTTTGATAATCCACTAGTAATAGTATCAGGTATGGAAAGACTTAAAAATAAACTTCTATATACTGATATAGTATTTAACATGATGCCTAAACTGTTTACTTTAGGTGAACTTCAAAAAGTATATGAATTAATACTTGGAAAGAAACTTTTAGATCCTGCATTTAGACGTATGATTAAGGATAAGGTTGAAGAGACAGACGAGTATAAAACAGGGGAAGGTCATAGACCTAGTAAGTTATTTAAATATAAAGAAAAGAAGCAATAAGAATAATACTAGAAATAGTATTATTTTTCTTTAAAAAAATGTAGACAAATGTTCAATTATTTGTTATATTATCTACGAGTATTTCGATACTCCTTGCTAGTTTGAACTAGCCTTATGTCCAAAAGGAGGTGTAATTAATGAGAAAATATGAAATAATGTTTATCGTTAAACCTGATTTAGAGGAAGGAACTATTAAAGAAGTTTTTGATTCTATGAAGGGTGTACTTGAGAGTAAAAAAGCTAATATTCTTGAAGCTAAAGAAATGGGACAAAGAGAACTTGCTTATGAAATCAACAAATATAAAAACGGTTACTATTTCTACTTTTTAGTTGAGGAAGAAAACGCAGATGCAATTAATGAATTTGATCGTTTAGCTTTAATCAATGAAAATATTATTCGTCACTTAGTAGTTAAAGTTGAAGAGTAAGAAAAGAGGTAAGAAATGAATAGGGTATGTTTAATAGGACGTTTAACAAGAGATCCTTCTTGTGAATACGTCAATACAAATAATGGAAGTGTGGCTCGTGCTAGATTTTCTATTGCTGTAGATAGATCTTTTTCAAGTTCGAATCAAGATAATAATAGAGCCGATTTTATAAATGTAACTGCTTGGAGAAACCAAGCTGAGAATTTGGCAAAATTCCAGAAAAAAGGAAATTTAATAGGTGTTGAAGGAAGACTTCAAGTAGATAACTATACTGATAAAAATGGTAATCAAGTATGGTCTACTTATGTAGTTGCTGATACAATTCAGTTCCTTGATAAGAAAGGTGATACACCAAATACAAACTTCTCTAGCGATAATGTAACACCAAGTGATTTCAGTTCTGATGCTTCTTCATCAAGTGATGGTGGAGCAAGTGTTTGGGATGCTGGTTCTAATATTGAGATCGATCCTGATGAGTTACCATTCTATTAGGAAGGAGATTAATAATGGCTGAATTTTTTAGAAAAAAGAAAAAAGTTTGTTATATGTGTACAGGTAAAGATGTTGACTACAAAGATGTAGAAACTCTTAAGAAATATGTTAACGAAAGAGGTAAGATTTTACCTAGACGTGTTACTGGATGCTGCGCTAAGCACCAAAGACATGTAGCAGAACAAGTTAAGAGAGCAAGAATTATTGCTTTATTACCTTACGCTAAATAATTATGTAAATTAAATAAGTTAATGCTCACGCATTAACTTTTTTTATGTTATGATATTGTTATGATAGGAGTTTATTACTATGGGGAATAATAACGAAGAAGAGAATAATGGTTTAGTACTTCCTATGTACACTTCTCCAGTTGCTCGTGATGGTAGTACTGGAACAGGTACATTTACTCCAGCTAAAGTTGATATAACACCAAAAGAGCCTGTAAATGAAACACACGTTACTCTTAAGACTGAGTTAGGTGCTCAACCAAAAAAGGTTCAACCAAGTAATAATTATAGTGCGGTTAATAGTAGTGTCCAAACTGGAAATACAGTGGCAGGTTTTACTCCAGGCACTTATCCTAAATATATGGATGAAAAGATCCATGAGGTTTCTGATGAAGATGTAAGAGCTTTTATAGGAAAAAATTATAATAAATTTGTTTCAAAAAAGTTTAATTGGTCTTTTTTCTTTTTTGGAAACTTCTATATGTTTTATAGAAAGTTACTTCTTAAAGGCTTGATATATACTTTTGTAGTAGCAGCGATTGGAGGAATATTAGAAGCTTTAATTCAAATTCCAGGAATATCTTCTTTGTTTGTAATCGCTATTAATATATATTATTGCTTTAGAATTAATGAAGTATATTATAAAGAAGCATGTAATAGAACAAATAGAATTGAAGCAGAAAATTCACAATTAAATAATGAAGCAATGATGAGTTTATTAAGTAAAAAAGGTGGAGGAAGCCTATTATATGTGCTTTTTGGATTCCTTTTAACTTTAGCTGTTTCAATGGTTATAGCATTTATTATATTCTTAATATCTTTAATTGGATTGTTATCAATATTCTCATCAATTAATAAAATATCATTAAAAACTGATAATTCCTTTGATATGAGTAGATACACATATACTTTACCAGAGGAATATGCTGATATAAATGAGTCAAACTTCATGAGTACATATAGTTGTAAGATTAAGGTTGAAGGAATAGCAAATGAAGGAAGTATAGAATCAATAAGAGATGGTTATCGTGATACTACTAACAATCTATATGATAAAGTAGGTAATGGTAATAAAATATACAATTATCATAATATTCCTAATATAAAATCAGATGATGTAGTATGGTATGGAATGAAGAACGAAGATGACACTTATATGTATTTTGCTCAAATAGGAAATGATAAGATAGTTATAACTAATAGATATGAAAGTGTTGAAGACGAACATAAAGAAGATTGTAGATTAGATGGAGAAAATTTTGTAAAATCTTTCAAAAGGGGATGATTTAGATGGAAGATAATAGATATTCTGGGGAAAACCCACTAAAACCTCCTACTGAAAAAGTAGAGAATGAAGTAAAGAAAGAAAAGAATGATTTTCTAGAAGAAAAGCAACTTAAAAAGAGCGATAGTATTGCAGAAAATACTAAAGTAGAAACCTCTTTTGTTAAAGGAAGCTTATCTAATTTCTATTCAGCTGGACAATATAATAGAAAAACTGATGTTAAATATGTTAAAGCTTATGTAGGTGATAAATATGATAAGTTTAAGAATAATGGATTTAATTTCTATGCCTTAATATTTGGACCTTTATATATGTTTTATAGAAAGATGCCTCTTCTAGGATTAATATTTATTATTCTTGTAAGTACTATAAATACTATATTATCTATGTATTTTAGTTTCCCTTACTTAGAATATATAATAGAGGTAGCTTGTTTATTCTTATTATCTATTAATGTTAATAAGATATATCTAGCAATAGTTAATGAAAAAGTTGATTCAATTATATCTAAAGGTGGAACTGAGAAAGAAATACTAGACAAATGTAAAATAAAAGGTGGAGCTAGTTTAGGACTTGCCTTAATAGGAGTAACCCTTATACTTGTATTACTATTTGCATTTTCTTTCTTTGGATTATTAAAAACTCCTTTTGGAGTATTTGGTAATTATAGTATACATGATTATTATACTGGACCAGATTATGATGGAAGAGAAATAAATGTAAGTACTTATGTAGATGTAAAAAAGAATCTTGATGTTGAAACAGGAGATTTATTCTTAGAAAATACAATAGATGAAAGTACCCTTTCATATGAGTTAGTAGGAGACGTTGAATGCGACATTAAAATATATGCAGTAGAAGTATATATGGATCCATTTAAGTTAAGAAACCAATATTTAACTCATAAATTAAAAGAGGATAAATCATATCAAAAAGTTCAGATAAGTGGAGAGCACATATGGTATGGAATGGAGAGTGCTACAATTGAAGAAGGGATGTACTTCTCATATATAGGTAATAACTTATATTGTGTACATGTATCATCTATTGATAATGGATATAAACAATGTATTAAAAATGCTACAAAGCTTATAAAAGAAATAAAAGAGAGTTAACACTCTTTTTTTTTCATAATTTACCACAATTGATATTGACCACTCTTCAAATGTCAACAAAACTTGTAAAAAAACGTAAAAACTATAAAAATGGTGTCAATTATACGTTTTGCCTATATAGTTTGGTGTTAAAATGTATTTGTAAGGGTAGGTGATGTAGTGGCTAAAATTAAGAAAAAGAAGACAGTTCTAAAAACCAACGTAGTTAGGGCTACTTTCGTTGTGCCTGTTTGTATCTGTATTTTAGTTATGATTATCTACTCAGTGGTTAACTATACCGTAGATATTTATAGTAAATATAAAGAAAAAGAGGAACTAGAATCTAACTTAATGATGCTTAAGGACAAAGAACAAAAACTTATAGTTGATGTAGAAAAATTACAAGATCCTGAGTACGTTGGTAGATACTTACGTGAAAAATTCTTGTATTCTAAAGAGGGAGAATATATAATAAGATTACCTCATGAAGAGAAAAAGTAAGAAGATTAGCTATCTTCTTTTTTAGAGTATAAGTAAAAGGTGTTATTATGAATGAAGTTGTTAGTTTTTTAACTAAAGAATTGAAACTTATTAAAGGTGATGTAATTGTCATTGCTAATAGTGGTGGACCAGATTCAATGTATCTTCTTAATGTATTGTTATCATTAAGAGAAAAGTATGATCTTAAACTTATTTGTGCTCATGTTAATCATAATGTAAGAGCAGAAAGTAAGGATGAGAAAATATTCTTAGAGAATTATTGTAAAGATCATGATGTACTTTTTGAATCAATGGTTATTGAAAACTACGGAGATGACAATTTTCATAATGCCGCTAGAAAAATAAGATATAGATTCTTTGATGAAGTAGTAAGTAAATATGATGCTAAATATTTAATGACTGCTCATCATGGTGATGATTTAGTTGAAACGATTCTTATGAGAATAGTAAGAGGTTCTACTCTTAAAGGTTATAGTGGTTTTGATAAAATAACAGATAATGGTACTTATAAGATAGTAAGACCACTTATATTCTTAACTAAAGATGAGATTAAAGATTACGATGATAATAATAACATTCTATATGTAATAGATAAGTCTAATTTTAAAGGAAAATATACACGTAATAGGTACAGAATGAAAGTTCTTCCTTTCCTAAAGGAAGAAGATCCTCTAGTACATAATAAATTCTTAAAGTTTAGTGAAACACTTTTAGAATATGATAAGTTTATTAATGATGAGATAAAAAGAAATATTAATAAGATATATATTGATGGAGATATATATTTGGATGAATATCTAAAACTAGATGAATTGATTCAAAAGAAAATAATATATTACGTACTTGAAGATGTATATAAAGATAATCTTATGGTAATTAATGATAGACACGTAAGATTAATTATGAATTTAGCTCATTCCAAGAGAGCTAACGCTAAAATATGTTTGCCTAGAGGTATAGAAGTAATTAAAACATATGAGAAGTTAGATTTTGTTAATGAAATTAAAGAACTTGTTAGTTATGAGATTGAACTTGATAAATTCGCTCTTTTACCTAATAAACATACGATTGAGGTAGTTACTGTAGAAGAATCTAATAATAATTCGGTATGTAGACTTGATTCTTCTGAGATATCTTTCCCACTTTATGTTAGAACTAGAAGATTGGGAGATAAAATGCTTCTTAAGAAGATCGATGGTTATAGAAAAATTAAAGATATTTTTATAGATGCAAAGATATCTAAAGATGATAGAGATAGTTGGCCAATTGTTATTGATTCTACTGGAAAAATCATATGGATACCAGGTATTAAAAAATCTAAATTTACTAAACTAAAAAATGAAAATCATGATATAATATTGAAATATAATTAAAAAGGAGTGGATCTTATGAAGAAAAAAGACATTAAAAGAGGAATGTTACCATATCTTTTCTTATTGATATTAGTAGCAGTCATTTATTATATATTATCAATGAAGACTATCAAAGTTAATGAATTAACATATGATAAACTTCTAAAAGAAGTAGAGGCAGAAAACGTTGAAAAGATTACTATTACTCCTAAGAGTGGAGAATCAGTATATAATTTCGATGGAAAACTTAAGTCTTATGGTAAAGATGAAGTATTCCACTGCGTTGCTCCTTACAGTGAAACAGTAATTAAACAATTAATTGAAAGCAATGAAAAGCTTGATTATGAAATAGTTACTAAGAGTGATCCAGGATCAAGTGCATTACTATATCTACTTATTAATGTAGTTCCAATATTAATTATATTTGGTGCTGGATATTATTTCTTATCTAAACAAATGGGTAGTGCTGGTAAGAGCATGGAGTTTGGTAAAAGTAAGGCTAAATTAAGTGATGAAAGTAATAAGACTACATTTAAAGATGTAGCAGGATTAAAAGAAGAAAAAGAAGAAGTTAAAGAATTAATAGACTTCTTAAAGAATCCTAAGAAATTTACTAAGATGGGTGCAAGAATACCTAAAGGAGTTCTACTTGTAGGACCTCCAGGAACAGGTAAAACTTTACTTGCTAAAGCAGTTGCAGGTGAAGCAAATGTTCCATTCTACTACATAAGTGGTTCTGATTTCGTTGAACTATTCGTTGGTATTGGTGCAAGTCGTGTTAGAGACATGTTTAAAGAAGCTAAACATAATGCTCCATGTCTAGTATTTATCGATGAGATCGATGCTGTTGGTAGACAAAGAGGTACAGGTTTAGGTGGTGGACACGACGAAAGAGAGCAAACACTAAATCAATTATTAACTGAGATGGATGGATTTGGTCAAAATGAAGGAATCATCGTAATAGCAGCTACAAACAGAGCTGATGTACTTGACCCTGCATTATTGAGACCAGGAAGATTCGATAGACAAGTAACAGTTAACCTTCCAGATATTAAAGGAAGAGAAGAGATACTTGCAGTTCATGCTAGAAATAAAACTTTAGCACCAAGTGTTACGCTTAAAAACTTAGCTAAAAGAACACCAGGATTTAGTGGTGCTGATCTTGAAAACT
>JAEEGL015719465.1_pt1 | contig 17651 bp, 15 predicted proteins | sample 9134231 | NCBI WGS metagenome assembly JAEEGL01 (sample SAMN16246548, study PRJNA631951) | gut metagenome | biome: gut microbiome; feature: rumen; material: fiber-attached | host: Bos | place: Iran: Karaj | collected 2018-10 | reverse complement strand
TTTGTAAACGTGAAAATGACACGAGTTGACGTTTTTTTTTCTAGCTTTCTGACAGGGTTTTTCTGATTGCGTTTAGGACTTTCTTTTTGTTTGCTGTCCAGAGGGGGGCAACCAGGTCTTTTTTGGCACCGTCGCCTGTTAGCCTGTGGATTACGGTTTGCGGCGGGATTAGGGGGAGGAGTTCTTTTAGCATGGAGCAGTATTCTTCAAGGCTGGGGAGTTTTACGATAGAGGAGTCTTTTTGGTATAGCTCGTAAAGCTTTGTTCCCCTTAGCACGTGAAGCAGCTGGATTTTGATTCCGTCCGGGGCGGGCTTTTGTTCTGCAAGGTAGCGGATGGTGTTTTTTGCGTCTTCTATGCCTTCTCCGGGCAGGCAGACTATTGTGTGGACTATTACTTTTAGGCCTGCTTTTTTTAGCGTGTCGTAGGCTTTTTTTAAGACTGCAAGGTCGTAGCCGCGGTTTATGAAGCGGGCTGTGTCTTCGCGGATGGTTTGGAGGCCAAGTTCAACCCAGACGGGCTTTGTTTGGTTGAGCTCTTTTAGAAGGGAGATGATTGGCTCTTGCAGGCAGTCGGGGCGGGTTGCTATGCTTAGCACGGCTACCTGCGGGTGCTTGATTGCCGCGGTAAAAATGGGACGCAGCTTTTGGGCGGGGGCGTAGGTGTTTGTGAAGGACTGGAAGTAGGCAATGTAGCGGCGGTCTTCTTCTTTTATGGACTGCGGGAATTTTTTGCTTACCATGGCTTTTGCTTTTTCTATCTGGGCATCTATGTTGCTTCCGCTTTGGGCAAAGTCTCCGCTTCCTCCCTGTGAGCAGAAGATGCAGCCACCGATTCCGCATTTGCCGTCGCGGTTGGGGCAGGTGCAGCCTGTGCTTAGGGAAAGCTTGTAGACTTTTGTGCCGAAGGTTTCTTTTAGGTAGCTGTTGAGTGTGCGGTATGTCATGTTTTACACAGGCCAGTTATGTATTTCTTGTGAACATTTGGGGCAAAGTGGATTGGCATAACTTATCGGTTCCCCCTCTTGCCAAGTAATTCGTTGTCCGCATTTGTGGCAGTAGTTTTCCTGGAAATTTGGATTGTTGTACTGAGCCCAAACCCGGTAGCAATCTTCACAGAGCGGGTAATTTTCATTTAAGTAAATTCTTGTTCCGCATCTTATGCAATGTCCTTCGAGTTCTTCTGAATCACCAAATTCTTCGGCGAGAAATTTATTTAAAAACTCCTCTTCATCGTCAACTATAATGGGATTTGAGTTATTCAGTGGGAAATCTGTGTCATCAAGAGGAAAATTAGAATGATTTTCTTCATTGTTTAACAAATATTGTTTTGCAGAATTTATTATTGACAGACATTCTCCTTTCATATCATCATACAAGTTATAATTGTCGCTTCTGTTAATAAAAAGACCCATTTCGCGGTTGTTTTCTTCTGAGTAGCCGTATAGGTTCATTGATGTGATTAGGGCGGAATTTTCATTCATGTAGCATTTTGCGTGGAGGTTTTCAAGGAAATATATGTTCAGATTGCGGAAATTTTGAAATTTATCTTTTTCAAAATCTGCCATATCTTTTTTTCCAAAAACTATGTGTATTTGTACATTATATCTGTCTGCTTCATGCAAGCGTTCAATATAAGTCTTGTCGACTTTTATATATGGGCTTATGATTACAATGCGCTCGCGTGCTGTTCTTATTATTTTCTCTATGCTTGCTGCAATACCTTTTGTTGTAAGAAATTCCATAGTATAAGTCCTTATAAATATAGCCTCAACTTGAACTTCGGGGTTGATATAGATTATCGGGGCGTGGTTCGACTACGCTCACCAACCGTCCGATAATGACGTAGTTCTTCCTAAAAACTCGGCCTTTCATTTAGTATACTGCTTTATAATTGATTTGTCATTAGCATTTTTTGCACCCCCAAGCCTAGCCCCGATTGGAGGGGCGGCGAAGCCGTTGCCGTAGGCAATGGAGCGGGTAGGGGCCCGCGGAACCCCGGAAAGCGGGTAAAAAATGCAGCTGACTGGACACGGAGTGCCAGGCACAGTTTGACCAAGGCGTGTGCTCCAGATTAAAAGAAAAACTTTGGTTAAGATTTAGTCTTCCTTTTTGCGGTCAAAGTAGCCGGTGGCTTCCAGGTAGGTGCGGCGGGAACAGACCAGGCTGATGAGTTCCTGGTACATGTTGTAGTCAACTTCAAGCGCGATGGGGAAGATGAAGAATTCGGTTTCGTCGCAGTAGCGCTCGATGAAGGCGTCGCTTGTTACAAAGCCCAGGCTTATCATGTTGCTGATTCGGTCTGCGCACTTTAGGATTTTGGCGTTTTGGCTGCCGTTTTCTATTATGTTGCGCAGGTAGTCCGGTTTTAGCTGGCCCACTTTTTTTGTTACTTCGAGGACCAGCTTTAGGACTTCCGGGCCGTCTTCGTCTGCGTTGAGGATTAAATTCTGGTCAAAGCCGGGGATGTCTTCCACAACGTCGTGGATGCATGCGGCCTTGAGCAGAATTTTGTCTATGTAGCCGTAGTCAATGAGGATGCCCATTGTGTCCATCTGGTGGCGGAACATGTTGCCACCGGAAAAACGGGCCTTTCCTATAAGGGCAGTTGCAAGCTGCATGTAAGGGGCAAGGGAAATGCCCTTGAGCTTGAGCATATGATCCTGGTCCATCTGCGAAGGCTTTTCTACAGCCATATCATATTTCTTGCCCATATTTCCTCCTGATTCTAGCCAGCCTACAGGCTTTTTACGTAGGATTCGAGCTTTTCTATGCGGCGCTTTGTTTCTTCAAGCTTGTCTTTTTCTGCCTGAACAACTTCTGCCGGTGCGTGCTGGGCGAATTTTCCGCCAAGCTTTGCCTCGCTCTTTTGGGCGGCGGCCTTTTCCGTCTCGATTTCCTTGTTGAAGTGAGCCATAAGCTGCTCCTTGTTGACGCTTTCGTCTACAAGAAGGAATGCCTCGAAGCCTTTTCCTACGGTTCCGATGGCCTTCTCTGGTTTATCGGCAACAAATTCAGTCTTTTTGACACCCGCAAGGAGTTCAATCATGTCTGTTTTTTCTTTGATTACTTCTGCGGCGCTGCCATTTTCGATCTGGATTGCTACGTGGAGCTTTAGTGCCGGGTCAAGGCCACATTCTACGCGGAGGGCACGGATTGCGCGGATGAGTTCCTTTAGGGCTTCGAAGCGGCCTGTTATGGTCTCGTTTTCGCGCTCCTGGCTGAATTCCGGGTAGGGGGCGTCCACCAGCATGTCTTTGTAGTCGGATGTTGGCAGGATTTTCTGCTGTCCGGCTGTGCTGCGGTTTGCGATTATCTGGTCAAGCGGCAACTTGCTCCAGATTTCTTCCGTTACGAAAGGAATGAAGGGGTGGAGCAGGCGGAGGGTTTCTTCCATTACGTTAAGAAGTACGGAAACTGCGCGGTCTTTTTCCCTCTCGTCTCCGTTTTTGAAGGAGAGCTTTGTGGCTTCCACGTACCAGTCGCAGAAGTCGTTCCAGAAGTATTCGTATACTGCGCTTGTTGCGTCGTTGTAGCGGTAGCTTTCCAGAGCTTCCCTGCTGAGCTTTACGGCGCGGTTAAGGCAGGTGTAGATCCATTTGTCAAGTTCGGTGAGGTCACTGTCCTTTACCGGGATGAGGGTTCGACCTTCCAGGTTGCCCAGAATGTAGCGGCTTGCGTTCCAGACCTTGTTGCAGAAGCGGCTTCCCATCTTGAAGGAGTCTTTGTCTACGAGTATGTCCTGTCCCTGTGCTGCCATGTAGCTCATGGTGAACTTGAGGGCATCGGCTCCGTACATGTCGATTATTTCTAGCGGGTCAATGCCGTTGCCCAGGGATTTGCTCATCTTGCGTCCCTGCTTGTCGCGGACAAGGCCATGGATGTAGATGTCGTGGAAGGGGGCCTTGCCTGTGAATTCGAGGCCAGCCATTACCATGCGGCTTACCCAGAAGAAGATTATGTCGTAGGCTGTTACCAGTGCGTTTGTTGGGTAGAATTCCGCAAGGTCGGCTGTTTTTTCCGGCCATCCAAGTGTGGAGAAGGGCCAGAGCCATGATGAGAACCAGGTGTCCAGTACGTCCGGGTCCTGCTTTAGTTCTGATGCGGGGGCTTTGCAGTCCGGGCAGCATTCAGGGTCTGTTCTGCTTACGATTACCTTTCCGCACTTCTGGCAGTACCATACGGGGATTCTGTGGCCCCACCAGAGCTGGCGGCTTATGCACCAGTCGCGGATGTTTTCCATCCAGTGTGTGTATGTGTTTTCCCACTTGCGGGGGTAGAAGACGATTTCTCCCTTCTTCCATGCTTCGAGGGCCTTGTCTGCGAGCGGCTTCATCTTTACGAACCACTGGTCGCTTAAGTAAGGCTCAACGACTGTTCCACAGCGGTAGCAGTGGCCAACCGAGTGGGTGATTTTTTCTTCTGCTTTGAAAAGGCCTAGGTCTGTGAGGTCCTGGATTATAAGGGCGCGTGCCTTCTGGCAGGTCATTCCGCGGTACTTTTCCGGGCAGTTTTCGTTAAGGGTTCCGTCCGGGTTCAGTATGTTGATTATTTCCAGGTTGTTGCGCTTTCCCACCTGGTAGTCGTTGGGGTCGTGGGCCGGTGTGATTTTTACCATACCGGTTCCGAATTCCTTGTCTACGTATGCGTCTGCAATGAGTGGAATTGTGCGGTCTGTTAGCGGAAGCTTAAGCTTCTTTCCCACAATGTCCTTGTAGCGTTCGTCCGTTGGGTTTACTGCTACTGCCGTATCGCCCAAGAGCGTCTCGGGGCGGGTTGTTGCAATTTCGATTTTTGTGGAGCCGTCCGGGGCTGGACCGTCTGCATATTCGTACCAGATGTGGTACATTGCGCCGTTTGTGTCTGTGTGGTCAACTTCGTCATCGGCAAGGGCTGTTCCGCATCTTGGGCACCAGTTTACAAGGTAGTTTCCGCGGTAGATGAGGCCCCTTTCGTAGAGGGAAACGAACACTTCGCGTACGGCCTTGCTTAAGCCTTCGTCCATGGTAAAGCGTTCCCTGTCCCAGTCAACGGAGTTTCCAAGCTTTTTCTGCTGCTTTACGATTGTGTTGTGGTGGTCTTCCTTTACCTGCCATGTGCGCTCAAGGAATTTTTCCCTTCCAAGGTCGTTGCGGCTTTTTCCTTCTTTTTTAAGGGCGCGCTCAACCACGTTCTGGGTTGCAATGCCTGCGTGGTCGGTTCCTGTTACCCAGAGGGTGTCCTCTCCCTTCATGCGGTGGTAGCGGACTACGATGTCCTGCAAAACGTTGTTAAGGCCGTGGCCCATGTGCAAAACGCCTGTTACGTTTGGCGGGGGGATTACGACTGTATATTTTCCGGCTTTTCCTTTTTCCTTGTTCTTAAGGTAGCACTGGTGCATGGGGGATGATTCGTCGCTGGCAGGCTTAAAGCAGCCCTTTTCCAGCCATTCACCGTAAATTCTTTCTTCAAAGTCTTTGGGATTGTATGCCTTTTCAAGTTCAATGGCTTTCATGTTGACCTCTGGGTAAATTTCTTGGGTATTTGTAATAGCTAGTAATTATAATGAATTTGCATTTTGAATTCAACAACACGAAAGCGGTGAGGCGTAGGCAAGGGGTGTTATAATTTTCTTTGGAGCCGCTTTTGTTTTTTTACTGTGCGTAAGGCTACGCCATTCCGCAGTGCCACCTTTAACCCGCTTTTCAGGGCTCCGCTATCGCTCCTGACTTGAAAAAAAATATGGAGCCCAAGGATGGGCGGCTTAGTAACCCGGAGATTTACAAGTAAATCTCCGATCCCGAAAAAAATCCAAGGATGGATTTTTTTCGGGCACGCAACCCCTTCCAATCGGGGCTAGGAGTGTGGGCAAGGACGCTGTAAGAAGTTGTCAATGTGGGGACGGGCTGAATTCCTTGTGAAATGACTGATTTGCTAAACAAAAAAAGCTTTTTCTGATATAATTATGGTATGTATACGCCGCCTTTTACGATTAGTGCCAATGCAATTAATCTTATCTCTGACATATCTGCCAAGCTGGAGAGGTTTGCAATCCGCATGGAGCAGAAAGATGGCATAAAACTCCGTAAGGTAAACCGCATGAAGACAATCCGCGGTTCTTTGGCTATTGAGGGGAATTCGCTTTCTGAGGAACAGGTTACGGCTATTATTGAGGGAAAACATGTCCTTGCTCCCATGCAGGAAGTTCTGGAAGTAAGGAATGCCGTCAAGGCTTATGATTCCTTTATGACTTTTAATCCCTATGACTACAAAGATTTGTTGAAGGCTCACGGCATCATGGCTATGGGGCTGGTTGATAATTCAGGACACTTTAGGAAAGGCGGTGTTTGTGTGGCTGGAAAAGATGGAGTCTCCCACATTGCCCCGCCGGCAGACAGACTTCCGTTTTTGATTGATGATTTGTTCGGCTGGCTTAAAGACTCCAAAGACCATATTCTTATAAAATCCAGTGTCTTCCATTATGAGTTTGAATTCATCCATCCCTTTGAAGACGGAAATGGGCGGATGGGACGCTTTTGGCAGTCACGGCTTTTGTCCGAATGGAATCCAGTTTTTGCCAATCTTCCAATTGAAAACATGATATGGGAAAATCAGGCTGCATATTATAATGCCATAGAAGAGTCAACAGACAAAAATGATTCCGGCATATTCGTTGATTTCATGCTTTCAATTATCTTGAATTCATTGAAAGAGCATGATACTGTAAATGATACTGTAAATGATACTGTAAATTTGATCTTGAAACTTATAAGGGAAAATCCAAGTATTTCGTATGATGAGCTTGCAGAAAAAACCGGGAAGTCGCGGCCAACAGTCAGCAGGAAAATCACTGAGCTAAAGAAGAAAGGGCTTCTTTTGCGCCACGGTGCAGACAAGAACGGCTGGTGGGAAGTGAAGTCATAGAACAAGCCTACGCCGCCGTGGAGCCCCTTTAGTAGCCGAAGGCTATGAGCGTGAGCGAAGGGCGGAAGGGCGGTGACGCAATGCCATTTATGCTCGAATTAGCCAATCAACGGATGGTAGAGCAAGTAAGACTTCGTCCTAAAAACTTCCGTTTACTTTTTTGTTTCTTTTCTATAATATAGCCAAGGTATGAAAGAAAATCTTGAAGGAAAGTTGACGGAGGGGAGCGTTGCGGCTAGGCTGGTTGCGTTTTCGCTTCCGTTTTTGATGGCAAATTTTTTGCAGACCCTTTACGGCATGGCAGACCTTTTTATTGCGGGGCAGTTCAACGGGGCGGACGTTATAACGGCGGTTTCCATTGGCAGCCAGATTATGCACATGATTACAGTGATTATTGCGGGGCTTGCCATGGGAACGACGGTTCTTACGGCGCGGGCGGTTGGTGCTTGCAAGGAACGGGACGCCGGTTTGTGCGCGGGGAATTCGCTTCTTGCATTTTTGATTTTTTCTGTTTTTGCCACAGCCATTCTTTTTGTCTTTTGCCCCCAGATTGTAGCTCTTATGCATACCCCTCCAGAGGCGGTTGGGGAAACTCTTTCCTATCTTGGGATTTGTTTTTTGGGCATTCCCTTTATTTCGCTTTACAATTCGGTTTCGGCAGTTTTCCGTGGTGCGGGGGATTCAAAGAGGCCGCTTTATTTTGTTGCCGCATCTTGCCTTGTAAACATAATCTTGGACGTATTTTTTATGGGGCCGCTTGATCTTGGTTCAAGGGGGGCTGCCCTTGCTACGGTTCTTTCGCAGGCTTTTAGCGCTTTTCTTGCTGCATTTGTGCTTTTTGCTCGTGGAAAACGTGGGGCTTGCGGTGAAACTCTCGGTGGGGCTTCCGGTGATGCTTGCGGTGAAACTCACAGTGGGGCTTGCGGTGGAGCTACCGGTGGTGCTTGCGGTGGTGCTTGCGGTGGTGCTTGCGGTGGTGCTGATGGAAGGTCGGGTGTTTGCGGAAGTAGTGATGCTTGCGTAAGGATTCTGCGGGGCGACTTTAGGATGGATGCAAAGGTTCTGAAGGCCCTTTTGCAGATTGGGCTTCCGGTTTCCGTCCAGGACGGCTTTATTCAGGTTTCCTTTCTTGTAATAACCATAATTGCAAATTCCAGGGGTCTTAGCGTTGCCGCTGCGGTTGGAATTGTAGAAAAGATAATCTGCTTCCTTTTCCTGGTTCCTTCCAGCATGCTCAGCGCTATATCCGCTCTTGCCGCCCAGAACATGGGGGCTTCTCTTCACGCCAGGGCAAGGCACACTTTGTATGCAGGCATGGCAATTGCTTCTGCCTTTGGGGCTTTGTTTGCGCTTGCATTCCAGTTTGCATCGGTTCCCTTTGTATCTTTGTTTACGCACGATGCAGAAGTGGTTCAGCTTGGGGGCCAGTATTTGCGCTCCTACGTCTTTGACTGCTTTTTTGCGGCCTTCCATTTTGCATTCAGCGGATTTTTCTGCGCTTACGGTTACTCGCTTTTGTCTTTTGTCCACAATACGGTTTCTATTCTGCTTGTCCGCATACCGGGGGCTTATCTTGCGGCAAAATACTTTCCCGGCACGCTTTACCCAATGGGCTGGGCTCCGGCGATAGGCTCGCTTTTGTCTTCCTTAATATGCCTGGGCTTTTATCTTTTGCTTAAGCGGAATGGCAAATTTGGCGGTGGTCTGGAAAGGCATGGGGGCAAATGAACCTACGCCGGATTGGAAGGGCCCGCCGCAGGCGGGTTGCGCTAGCAATGGAGCGGGTAGGGCCCCGCGGAACCCTGGAAAGCCGGTTCTGCAAAGGCATGGATTCCCGATTTTAGCCTTAAGACGTATGGGGAAGTTGGAATTTGCGTCCAGAAAAATAGAAGAATCCGTATTTGCTTTAGCCCCTCTTTTTCCGAAAATAACATGGTAGGAGGCAAAGATAATGCTCACTGTTTCCAGCAATTCCCCTGTTTCTATAGAAGAATGCTGCGCTGAATACCTTTTGTACATAAAATCCGTCCGCGGACTTTCAGAAAACACCGTAAAAGGCTACGGAGAAGACTTTAAGCACCTTATGCAAATCCTTACCCCACAAAAGCCGCTAAAAGACCTCACTTTGGAAGACTTGCGGGGCTGCGTTGGCTCTCTTAGCCGCAGAAAATACGGAACTGTCTCCATAAACCGTTTTATTGCAGCAGTGCGCGGATTATTTGCCTATTGCAAGAAATTTGGTTATATTAAAAGTAATGTCTCTCTTGAGCTAAAGACGCTAAAGGCACCCAAGCACTTGCCAAGGTTCATGACGGCTACGGAAGTGGATGCTTTGTGCATTGAGCCGGAAAAAGAGCCGCTCTTGTGGCAAAGCAGGGACAGGGCCTTGTTCGAGATGCTTTATTCATCGGGTTGCCGTGTGGGGGAGCTTGCAAACCTTAAGTTTGGGGATTTTTCCCCGGATTTTAAGACAGCGGTTGTTACCGGTAAGGGCAAAAAAGACAGGCGTGTCTATTTTGAAAAGGATGCCGTGTCTTCTTTGCTTGCATACCTTGCAGAAAGGAAGAGCCGCTTTCCTGAGAGGGAGAAGGGCGGTGGCAGTCCGGTAGAGGAAGTCTTCCTGAACCAAAAGGGAACCCCCTTGAGCGAACACGGAATTTGGTATATCGTAAGCAGATATTCGGGTGTGGAAGGAACCAACAGGCACGTCTCTCCCCATGCCTTCCGCCATACCTTTGCCACAGCCATGCTTGCGGCGGGGGCAGACATTCGTGCAGTGCAGGAGATGTTGGGGCATTCAAGCATAAGCACAACCCAGCGCTACACCCACGTGACTACGGAGAGGCTAAAGGAAGTTTACAAACAGGCCTTCCCACATTCGGGAAAGCAGGACTAAAATTATACTAGGAGTTCTTATGTCAGAAGAAAATAAAATAAGGAGCACGACGGTTCTTGCAGTAAAGAGAAACGGAAGGGTTGCAATGGCAGGAGACGGCCAGGTAACAGCCGGAAACACCGTTGTAAAGGGCAATGCACGCAAGGTGCGCAAAATCTACGGAGACAAGGTGCTTACAGGCTTTGCTGGTTCTGTTGCAGACGCATTCACGCTCTTTGACAAATTTGAAGACAAGCTAAAGGAGTTCAACGGAGACCTTTCCCGTTCAGCGGTGGAACTTGCCAAGCTTTGGCGCACGGAACGCTACATGAGCAAGCTGGAGGCCATGCTTCTGGTAGCAGACAAGAACAAGATTCTGCTCATCTCCGGGGACGGAAACGTAATAGAACCGGAAAACGATGCCATAGCAATCGGTTCTGGCGGAAACTATGCCTATGCCGCAGCCCTTGCCTACATGGAAAACCCGGCCATGGGTGCAAAGGAAATTGCGGAAAAATCGCTTAAAATAGCAGGGCAAATCTGCATCTATACAAACGACAATGTGGTAGTTGAAGAGCTACAGTAAACAGGAAAATAATCAGGAAAGCAATATGGAAGAAAGCATTACCCCCCAGACTAATAGTACACAAGGTGTTGCACCAAGTGGTGCACCAGGCGAAAATCCAGCCGCAAAGGGAATCCCGGACGGGCTCACCCCGGCACAGATTGTAAGCCGCCTGGACAGCTACATCATAGGCCAGAACAAGGCCAAGCGCTTTGTAGCAGTTGCACTCAGGAACCGCCAGCGTAGAATCAAGCTCCCGGAAGAAATCCGCGAAGAGGTAGCCCCCAAGAACATACTCATGATGGGGCCAACCGGCGTTGGAAAGACGGAGATAGCACGCCGCCTTGCAAAGCTCTGCGGGGCACCATTCCTTAAAGTGGAAGCCACAAAGTACACGGAAGTAGGCTATGTTGGGCGCGACGTAGAAAGCATGGTGCGCGACCTGATGGCTGTTGGCTACAACATGGTAAAGGCAGAAACCCAGGAAAAGCTCCGCGAAAAGGCAGTCCCCATGGTGGAAGAATCACTCCTTGACTTGCTTTTGCCCGGAAGCTCCACAAAAAAGGCAAAGAAAGAGGCTAAAAAGCCAAGCGTCCATATTTCTGGCAACATCTTTGGAAGCGACGCCCCTGTACAGGGAAGCCTTATCCGCATAGACATGCCAAAAGATGCCATTGCAGAAGAAAGCCTTGAACAGGACGAGGAACCCGCAGAAGAAACAAAGGCAGAAGAAAACAAGGGCATGAGCGAAACCCGCGAAAAATTCCGTGCCATGCTCCGCGAAGGAAAGCTGGAAGACCGCATGGTAGACATAACCGTTCACCAGCAGCCAAGGTTCGGCATGGAAATGCTAAGCGGAGGAAACCCTGCCGACTTTGAAGAGGGAATTGCGGGGCTGCAGGAAATGTTCTCCGGCGGAAAAAGCCGCGTAAAGAACGTAACTGTACGCGAGGCACGCAACATCCTCATGGCGCAGACCCTAGACCGCATAACGGACAGCGACAAGGTTGCGGACGAAGCAAAAAAACGCGTTGAACAGAGCGGTATCATCTTCATAGACGAAATAGACAAAATTGCAACCAAGGGCGGTGAAGGTTCAAGGCAGGACGTTAGCCGTGAGGGAGTACAGCGCGACATCCTCCCAATCGTAGAAGGCAGTGACGTAAACACAAAATGGGGCGTGGTAAACACAACCCACATACTCTTCATCGGAGCAGGTGCCTTTAGCGTGGCAGCCCCAAGCGACCTAATCCCTGAACTCCAGGGCCGCTTCCCACTCCGCGTGGAACTCGAAGCCCTCAAAAAAGAAGACTTCAAGCGAATCCTCACAGAGCCAAAGAACGCACTCGTAAAGCAGTACGAGGCACTTCTTGCAACGGAAGGCGTTACCCTAAAGTTTACGGAAGAGGCAATTGACCGCATGGCCTTTATTGCAGAAGACGTAAATTCCCGCGCAGAAAACATTGGTGCCCGCCGCCTGCACACGATTATGGAAACCGTCCTGGAAGACCTTAGCTTTGACGCAGACCAGCACAATGGCGAAACCATAACCGTTGACCGCGCATGGGTTGACGAGCGCCTAAAGGACGTTGTAAAAGACCAGAACCTGGAGCGTTACATCCTCTAGTTTTCTTCTCTGGAGCATACTTCTTGGTAAAACTGCCTGCAATACTTGCAGGAGGTCCCTTGTTACGGGCTTTCCGGGGCTTGCCCTCTCGGCCGGCCCGCTTCGCGGGCTTGCTTCGCAACCCCTCCAATCCCGGCTAGGCTCTGTTTGCAGAAGGAACTTTGACTGACCGTTTTTTTTCGCAAAGAGACAAATTGCCTCAGGAGTTGTGCAGACATGAAGATTTTGGTAAGCGGACTAATCAATATAGAAACAAATGTCGCAGTCGGAAACTTTCCCGTAGCCTATTCCCCTATAGAATATGCCTTCAACAAGGTTTCGCTGGACATAAGCGGTGTTGCCTACAACGTAATAAATGCCCTTACTTCCTTGGGAAACGAAGTTGTGCCTGTATCAATTATAGGAAGGGACCCTTTCGGCGGACTCATAAAGGAAAGGCTTTCAAAGATATGCCGCTCCACAAAAAACGTCATCCAGGAACTTGACTCCACCTGTACGTCCGTCATCATGTTCGATGAGCAGGGTAGGCGCAAAATATACTGCGACCTAAAATCCATTCAGGATAAAATTGTTCCGCTAAAGGATATAGAAGATGATGCTGGTGAATGCGACGGCATTGTTGTCTGCAACATTAATTTTAACGACCAACTAATAAGGAATGCAAGAAAATACGGAAAGCCTGTTTTTACAGATGTCCATGTCTTGAGCGATGTGCATGATTCATACAATAAAAGGTTCCTGCAAAATGCAGACGTGGTTTTCCTAAGCGACGAAGCCTTGCCTTGTCCCCCGGAAGAATTTGTCTTGGCACTCCACAGGGAGTATAAGAACAAGGCTATAGTTCTGGGACAGGGAGAAAAGGGAGCCTTGCTTTTTGACGGTGCAAGTCAAAAATTCCATTTTGTAAAAAGCGTCTACACCCGTCCTGTCGTAAATACAGTCGGGGCAGGGGATGCTCTTTTTTCAAGCTTTGTCCATTACTATCTAAAGGGCCTTACCCCGCTTGAAAGCCTTCAAAGAGCCGTTGTCTTTGCTTCCTATAAAATCGGTGAGTCAGGCGGCGCAAGGGGCTTTGTTAGCGAAGAAGAATTGGAATCGATGATGTAATTGACAAAAGTTACCGTCTGCAATAATCTAATGGAATGACAACGAATGTAATGATTGTAGGCGTAGGCGGACAGGGATCCCTTTTGGCAAGCAAATTGCTTGGCCGCGTAGCCTTAAAAAAAGGATATGACGTAAAGGTAAGCGAAGTACACGGAATGAGCCAGCGCGGAGGCAGCGTAGTAACGTACGTACGCTTTGGCGACAAGGTTTATTCACCCGTAATAGACAAAGGCGAAGCTGACTACATAATCTCCTTCGAGACACTGGAAGCCACCCGCTACATTGACTGCCTAAAAAAAGGCGGAACCGTAATCGTAAACACACAGCAAATAGACCCCATGCCTGTAATCACAGGTACTGCAGAATACCCGGATGGCCTCGTCCAGAAAATGAAGGACGCAGGTGCAAACGTAGACGCAATGGATGCCCTTGACCTTGCCCTAAAGGCAGGCTCCTCCAAATCTGCAAACATTGCCCTAATGGGACGCTTTTCTACCTATTATAAAGACATAAGCGAAAGTGAATGGCTTGAAGCCCTCTCTGAATGTGTAAAGCCCCAGTTCCTGGAACTCAACAAAAAAGCCTTTGCCCTTGGCCGCGGGGAATAGCCGCTTTTCTTAGGACATGGGACTTTTGAAAGTAAAAAAAACTTAAAAAAGATTAAGAATTCAAGATACGCTCCTTTCCTTGTAGTATAATGGCTTAGTTACTGCAAGGAAGGTGTGTATATGTCAAAAGTGAGCAAGTTGCGTGTTGCGCTGCCGGTAAAAGTGCTGGTAATGTTTATAACCGTCATTCTGGTTGTAAGCTTTATGATAGGCGTTATTTCTTATAAAACAGCATCCGGTGGAATGACCCGCAGCGCATACAGTCAAATCGATTCCGTTTCGCAAGACGTTGTGAACCAGATTGCCTCAATCAATAAAAAGCATTTCCAGACTCTCCATGCACTTGCAGAGCTTGCCTTCATCAAGGACGAAGATGTATCCCTGGAAGAAAAGCAGTGGGAGCTAAGCCTTGTTTCTTCCAGCATAGGCAAAACTGCGAGAACGTAGCTTTTTATGACGCAGAAGGAAATGCCATAGTTGGAGACGGAAGAAAAATAAACTTTGCCACAAGGCCCTACTTCAAGGAATCTTTCTCCGGCAAAGAATTCATTTCTGATCCTGCATTCAGCACGGTAACAAATTCCGTCCTCCAGCATTACGGAGTCCCTGTATACAACAAGAGCCACAAGCCAATCGGAGCAATCGTAATGGTTGTGGTTGGAAACTCCATACTTGAAACCATAGAAAAAATAGACATGGGCGGAGGAATGCACCCTTGTGTAATCAACTGGAACAGCCTGGTAACAATTGCAGATGCAAGCAAAAACGCCCAGAAAGTGGATGGCAGTGCAGAAGGAGCCGCTGATGCCGCCGCCATCACACAAATCATCTCCAACATAGAAAGCGTAAACGGCCAGATTCTAGAGCAGTCCAATTCAGTGCAGGAAACAGTGGGAAGCGTAAATCAGGTAAGCGCAAACATAGAATCCTTTGAGCGCATGATAGAATCCCAGTCCTCTTGCGTAACGGAAGCTTCCGCCGCAGTAGAGCAGATGATAGGCAACATCAATTCCGTAAACAATTCTGTAGTAAAGATGATTTCATCCTTTGCCAACCTTCAGGAGCATTCAGCAGAAGGCTTGAACACCCAGAACAGTGCCAACAAAAAAATCATCCGCATAGAAGAACAGTCAAAGATGCTGCAGGATGCAAACAAGGCCATTGCAAACATAGCCAAGCAGACAAACCTCCTTGCCATGAACGCCGCAATAGAAGCAGCCCATGCAGGGGACGCAGGAAGGGGATTCGCCGTAGTTGCAGACGAAATCCGTAAACTGTCAGAAACTTCAACAAACCAGTCCAAGACAATCGGCTCTGAACTGCGCAAGATTCAGGAAACAATCAAGGACGTCGTAACAGTCTCCGGCGAGATAAACACTGCCTTTGCCGCAATCTCAAGCAGCATTTCCGAAACAAGCCAGATTATTGAGCAGATAAAGGGCGCAATGGAAGAACAGCATAGCGGTTCACGGCAAATTATAGATGCCCTAAAGTCCATGAACAATTCCACCACTGAAGTTCGTTCTGCCTCCCAGGAAATGACGGATGGCAACAAGCACATTCTTTCCGAAATCCAGCAGCTAAAGCTTTCCACTGATGCAATAAAAGACAGCATGAACGGAATGCATGCTGGTGCAGACAGAATAAACGAGACAGGTTCAGCCCTTTCTGAAATCTCCGGAAAGGTGACGGACAACGTAAGGCAGATTGGGTCGGAAATAGACCTCTTTAAGATATAGCCTTTTTGTAAAAATCGGGGAAAGCAAAATACGCCTAGCCCCGATTGGAAGGGCGGCGCAGCCGTTGCGGAACGAAGTGGAGCAATGGAGGGGGTAGGGGCCCCCGGAACCCTGCAAAGCGGGTATTCAGACAAGACTGACCTGCAGGTAGAAAGGTGCACAGTAGACAAAGCAGTGCGCTCCAAAGAAGATAAAAAAAAAATTTTTTTGCAAATTGCCAATATTCAATTCTTGTGCTAAACTGTCCTATGTAAAATGCAGCCTTTACGACGACTTGCTTTTTAGGTTGCCTTATATATAGGAGAAACAAATGTTCTGGAACGAAAGACGGGAATGCATGTCCCGCGATGAACTTGCCGATTTGCAAAGCAAGAGACTGGTGCGCATAGTAAGCGACGTATACCACAATGTGCCTTACTACCGCAAGAAGATGCAGGACGCAGGACTTGAACCTGGGGACATCCGCGGACTTGAGGATGTGGAAAAGCTTCCATTTACAACTTACGAAGACTTGAACAAAGCCTACCCATTCGGACTTTCCGCAGTTCCAAGGTCGGAACTTGTGCGCGTACATGCTTCAAGCGGAACAACCGGTAAGCCAAAGATTGCCGTCTACACAAGGCGCGACATAGAAACCTGGTCTGAATGTGCCGCCCGCTGCCTTACAATGGCCGGAATCACAAAAGACGACACAATCCAGGTTGGCTACGGCTACGGCCTCTTCACCGGAGGACTTGGTGCCCACTACGGAGCTGAATACGTTGGCGCATTGGTAATCCCAATGTCAACAGGAAACACCAAAAAGCTAATCGACATGATGATTGACTGCCAGGCAACCGCAATAGCCTGTACCCCGAGCTACCTGCTCCACGTTGCAGAAGACCTAAAAGCCGCAAACCTTATAGACAAAATCCAGCTAAAGACTGCAATCTGCGGTGCAGAACCCTGGACAAACGAAATGCGCGCCCAGATGGAAAAGCAGCTTAACATAAAGGCTTACGACATCTACGGCCTTACAGAAATCATGGGGCCTGGAGTTGCCGCTGACTGCGATGCCCATGCAGGACTCCACATTTGGGAAGACCACTTCCTGCCGGAAATAATCGATCCAAAAACGCTAAAACAGGTTGGACCTGGAGAAACTGGCGAACTTGTAATCACAACCCTTACCAAAGAGGGAATGCCGCTTATCCGCTACCGCACAAAAGACCTTACCTCAATAGAGACTTCAAAATGCTCTTGCGGCCGCACAATGGCAAGAATCCAGCGCTTTGCAGGACGCACTGACGACATGCTCATCATCCGCGGCGTAAACGTATTCCCGTCACAGGTAGAGGCTGCCCTTCTTACAATAGACGGAACAACGCCCCACTACATGATAAACGTAGACCGCGTGGACAATACGGACACACTGGAAGTACAGGTAGAAGTAGACGAACGCTTCTTCTCCGACGAAGTATCTTCACTGGAAAACCTTTCCCGTGCAATTCACGACAAGCTCCGCGAGGCACTGGGACTCAACGCAAAAATCAGCCTTGTACAGCCCAATTCCCTTGTCCATTCAGACGGAAAAACAAAGCACGTCAACGACAAGCGCAAGCTCTACAAATAAAAGGAGGTTCACAATGTTCATAAAGCAGCTTTCAATCTTTGTGGAAAACAAAAGCGGAAAACTCGGCGAGGTACTGCAAATCCTTAGCAACGAAGGAATCAACATCGTCTCGGCAAGCCTTGCAGACACCAACGACTTTGGGGTTCTCCGCCTTCTTGTAAGCGACGCAAAAAAATCCTACGAAGTCTTAAAGTCAAAGGGAATCACATCCAGCGTCAACGACGTAATCGGAGTCTGCGTCCCCAACGAAACCGGAGGACTTGCAAAAGTAACAAAGCTTATCCTTGACCAGGGAATCAACATTAGCTACATCTACGGACTTTCCGTAGGCAACAACACAGCCGACATCGTAATGAAGACCGACGACCTTGCCAAAACCGAGGCCGTCCTAAAAGCCGGCGGCGTAAAAATGCTCGAAATGTAATTCCCCTCCATAAACAATAAAGGCATGGACGGTAGTTTTTTTATGGACGGTAGTCCTAATGGCTCTACCAAACGCATCTTATAAAAAACGCTCCATGCCTTTCGTCACGGGCTTTCCGGGGTTCCGCCTTTTCGGCTCCATTGCCTTGCGGCAACCGGCCCCAGGCCGGCCCCTCCAATCCCGCGTAGGTTG
>JAEEGL014222315.1_pt1 | contig 17651 bp, 14 predicted proteins | sample 9134231 | NCBI WGS metagenome assembly JAEEGL01 (sample SAMN16246548, study PRJNA631951) | gut metagenome | biome: gut microbiome; feature: rumen; material: fiber-attached | host: Bos | place: Iran: Karaj | collected 2018-10 | reverse complement strand
CGGTCCTTCTCACGGCCAGATGAGGAGCTTCCAGGGGCTCTACTCTCGCCCGAAGGGGATATTTGCAGCCGTCATCGTTCCACTTGGTGAAACCGATGTGGGATGCCAGCTCCATACCCTTCCACTCGCCGTCTTTGAAAGCTGCCCATTCCTGCTTTAATTCCCTGTCTCTTTCGATGGCGGCAGTTACCTTGTCAGCATATGCATTGGCCTGTTTGAGGCCAAGCAGGGCATACATGTTGTTGATGCCGGCATTTAAGTGCATTCTCAGAAGATTTACGGTGCCTTCCGTCTGAAATCCGGAAAGAGAATACCAGGCGTCCCTTTCTTGGTCCGAAAGGGATGACCTGAGAGCCGCCTCACGCTTTGAAAGTCTGTCAACTCTTTCAAGCATCCTTGCGGCCTCGTTATATGCATAGGGACTGTAAACCCTCTCGTTAAGGGCTTCAGGACGTCTCATGGAATTTAAGCGTACTGTTTCTTCCAGAATCCATGCGGCTTCTTTTGCTTTGTCCGAACCGGCCTTAAGGCCCAAAAGGCCCGCAACGGTCTTCACCGTATACTCAGTGGCAAAATCCTCCGACTCAAAAGCCCTGACATCATAAGCTAGGTTCATGAAGAAGGACAGCGGAAATTCATTGTGCTTAAGATCCCCCACATTGAGGATCCAGATATCCCTTACACCGTAATCGTAAACTCTTGTCATCTGCTCACGGATGGTGGTAAGGGGCGTGGAATTGATCCACTCGTATGATATGGGATCTCCGTGATAATCCACGTGATAGTACATTCCGAAGCCGCCGGGGTGGTTTTTGTTCTTAGGTCCCGGCAGGGTACGTACGTAGTTATGGTTATCCTCACAGAGCATCAGCGTGACATCGTCAAGGCCGTCCCAGTCAATGAGACCGGGTGTGTTTTCATCGCCGTAATAGAAAGGCTCCACTTCCTTGTAAAGGGCCAGCATCTTGGGAAATTTCTTGTTGAATTTCGCCTCGGTCTCAGCAAGGAGTTTCTTTTGGCAGGTGATAACGCTCTTTAACAGGTCGATATTGTCTTTAAGGGTGGAATTGGCTCCGAGAATGGTGGAATCGGCCTCACCGCGCATGCCCACGGTTACCACACTGTCAAAGCCGCCCCGCTCGTCAAGAGAATCCTTCCAGAATTTGGTGATACCTTTTTCATTCTCAAGGAAGCTCCAGGCATCGCCGTATTCGCTCTCAGGCCCTCTGACCTGCCTGTATTCTTCGCCGGCTCGAAGACAGGGCTCATGATGCGAGTTGCCGATGTAGATGCCGTACTCGGTGGCCAGTTCATAGGAAGCAAGTCCCGGACCGTCCCAGGCAAAAGAAGAGGACCACATGGCGGGCCACAGATAGTTACCCTTAAGTCTTAACAAAAGTTCAAAGACCCTGTCATACATCACGGCATTGAAGCCGCCGAAATGTTCCGTGGTCCAATTACCGTAGCAGGGCCACTCATCGTTGATGAAAAATCCCCTGAACTTAACGTCGGGTTCTTTGGACGTAATGAGATCCGCCTCCGTCAGTTCGATACGGTCCCGGTGCGCTCTCACACCGTCGGCCCAGGTTGCCAGAGGAGATACTCCCATCTTTTCGGAAAGGGCAAAAGCACCGTACTCGGTACCCAGTTTGTCACTTCCCGCTATTACAAGCAGATCTTTAACTTTAAGGCTGGGGGATTGTATGCGTGCAAAGCGAAATACTTCTCTCTTATCCCGGATATCGGACAGGGAGATCAGTCCTTGCGATTCAAGAGAATCAAGGATGGGGCTGTTTCCCACGGTAGCAAAAAGCACCGCAGATTCGCAGTTTTCAAGTTCGGCGCTGACAGCCCTTAAGTTTTTCGTGCCACCGGTTCCGGTAACAGCAGAAAAATCATCAAGAACTTTGACCGCAACACGAATTACACCCTTGTATGCGCATTCATCCGTGAAGAATTCGGCAGAACGGCTGCCGTCCCATAAACAGAAATTGCCCATAGAATTCACCCTCCGAAAAAATTATATAAAAAAAGAAAATGTCAGACTATTCAAACTGTGTCACCTAATTATCACTTATTGCTATTTTCTTTTATTTTAAAGTAAATTCCATTGAATTCCCGCTGAAAAAGACTTAATATTTTTATATGAGCAGCCTATCATTGCCGGAAGCCTTCAAAGAGAACATGAGGGCCCTTCTTAAAGATGAATACGGGGATTTTTTAGCATCCTACGATTGCGACAGGCAATACGGGCTTCGATGCAATACCTTAAAGAGCGATCTTTCGACCTTCACAGACCGCATGCCTTTTACCCTGACCTCCGTTCCATGGGCCGTGGAAGGCTTCTTCTACAAGTCGGAAGAGCGTCCGGGCAGACATCCTCTTCACGAGGCAGGCGCCTACTACATTCAGGAATCAAGCGCCATGTCGGCAGTTTCAGTGCTGGATCCAAAACCCGGAGATTATGTTCTCGATCTTTGTGCCGCCCCCGGCGGTAAATCATCCCAGGCAGCCGGAAGGCTTCAAAACTCCGGTCTTCTTGTCTCCAACGAGATCAACAGACAACGCAGCGAGATCCTCTCCGAAAATATAGAGAGAATGGGAGTCAGAAACTGTGTGGTCCTTAACGAATCACCGGCATCCCTTTCTGCACGTTTTACCGAATTCTTTGACAAAATACTGGTGGATGCCCCCTGTTCCGGCGAGGGCATGTTCCGTAAGGACGAGACCGCAAGGACAGAATGGAGTGTGGAAAACACCCTTCTTTGTGCAAAACGGCAGTCGGAAATACTGGACTATGCCGCATCCATGCTTCGTCCCGGAGGATTCATGGTCTATTCCACCTGCACCTTCAATCCCGGGGAAAACGAACAGACCATCGCAGCATTTATCAAGGATCACCCGGAGTTTACCATTGAAGGTTCAAAGATGTCCTCTTTCTTTGACCAGGGACATCCCGAATGGGCCGACGGGAATCCGGAACTCCTTAAAACTCTCCGGCTCTGGCCTCATAAGATCGAAGGTGAAGGTCACTTTGTGGCTCTTTTGAAAAAATCGGGCACGGCACCTGCAAGACAGGCTGTTTTGCCCTCAGGCAAGGCTTCCGATCTTAAGTTAAAGAAAGAAATAAAGGATTTCCTGTCTGCCGAGGCAGGACTTACAGCCGAAGCTGCGGATCTTCTTTTTGCAGATACTTACATAACGGAATTCGGAGACAATATCTATCTGACTCCGTCTCCGCTACAAGAGCTTAAAGGCCTCAGGGTACAGCGCCCAGGTCTTCATGTGGCGGTCAGGAAAAAGAACCGTCTGGAGCCCGCCCATTCGCTTGCCATGGCTTTAAAGCCCGAAGATGCTGCTTCGCGGGCAGATCTTTCTTTTGACGAAGCGATGAAATATCTTCACGGCGAAACACTAAACTGCAACGAAAACCTGAAGGGATGGATCCCCGTATTCTGCGAAGGCTTTTCCATGGGGTATGGTAAGGCTTCCGGCGGGATCTTAAAGAACCACTATCCCAAGGGTTTACGAATATAATGTTATATAATCGGGGGATTATATGGAGTCAAATCACGATTTAACATTTTCGGTAGATTATGCCAACCGTTCAAAGACAAACGGAGGCAAGTTTCAGGGATGGGGCACCTCTCTTTGCTGGTGGGCAAACCGCATCGGTGACTCACAGGCGCTGTCTCGTGAATCTGCAAGACTTTTCTACAGTCTTGACGGCCTCGGTTTTAATATCATGCGTTATAATATCGGTGGTGGCGACGATCCTGAGCACGATCACATAACCCGAAGCGATTCCGAGGTACCCGGCTGGCTTTACAAAAACCCAAACACCGGTATGTTTGAATATAACTATACCGCAGACAGCAGGCAGCTGCGTGTTCTCAAGGAATGCTACCGTGCAGCCGGTCCCGATGCCTACGTTGAAGTCTTTTCCAATTCTCCCCCTTACTTTATGACCGAAAGCGGATGTTCGAGCGGCGCCGAGAATGCCGCAAAAAACAATCTGAAGCCCAAGTATTACGGCAACTTCGGAAAGTATCTTGCAACCGTTTCTTCCCACATTGAGAAAAAGTTAAATGTAAAAGTATCCTCCGTTTCACCCATGAACGAGCCCGATACGGATTACTGGCACGCCTTCAGCGAGAAGCAGGAAGGCTGTCACGTGGATCCCGGTACCGACCAGTCCGAGATCATACTGGAGACTGCCGCAGCTTTCAACGCTGCCAGACTCAGCGCCGAGATCGTGGCCAGCGATGAGACCAGCACCGACAAGGCATTATACTCCTATCTTGCCTATTCCGACGAGGCTCGTAAAGTCATCGACCGCATAAATACTCACACCTACGGGGTAGATAAGATCAAAGAGCTGGGAGCCCTCCGTAAAAAGAAAGGCTTCAACCTCTGGATGAGTGAAACAGACAGCGGCGAAACGGCAGGAGAAAATGCCGGAGAAATGGGTGCCGCTCTTTGGATCTCAAGGAAGATCATTTCAGATATCAACGGTTTGGATCCTTCCGCGTGGGTAATGTGGCAGGTCATCGGCACCTATGTGTCCACCGGAGGCTTTAACGGCAAGAAAGACGCCGGCATGCCCGACGTGACCAAAGGTTTCTGGGGCGCTGCGGTTGCGGATCTGGATCTTCAGACCATATACCTGACCCAGAAATACTATGCCATCGGTCAGTTCACCAGATTTATCCGTCCCGGCTCCACAGTCATCCTAACGGGAGACGATTCGGTCATAGCAGCCTACGATCCGGCAAAGAAAACCCTTACCGTTGTTGCGGTAAACACTTCCAAAGCAGACAGGAACGCGGTTTTCAATCTAAAAGGCTTCAAGGTCGCAGGTGATGCTTCCGTGACCCGTACCAGCGGAAGCCTCGGATCCGGAGAATCCTGGAAAGAGCTGGGAGTCATTCACGCGGAGAGCGCCGGTTTCCGCTTTACTCTCATAGGTAACTCCGTCACCACTTTTGTGATCGAAGGCGTTACCCCCGGAAAATAAGATTGCAACAAATAATCCCCCGCAGTGCGGGGGATTCTCTTTTCAATAACCGGTATCTAATTGCTGTACTGCAATCTGTACAGTTCGTAATAAGCGCCCTTCTTATCCAGCAATTCGAAGTGATTGCCTTCCTCGATTATCTCTCCCTTGGAAATAACGATGATGCGGTCCGCATGCTGTATCGTGGAAAGTCTGTGTGCCACTATCAGCATGGTTCCGATGTTCATCATCTTCTCCATGGAATTCTGAATAAGGATCTCCGTTTCCGTATCGATATTTGCCGTTGCCTCGTCCAGGATCATCACATCGGGCTTGTGGATGATTGTCCTTGCAAAGGAAAGCAGCTGCCTCTGTCCCTGGGAAAAATTGTTTCCTCGCTCTCTCACTTCCTCGTCAAGGCCACCGGTAAGCTTGCCTATGAACTTGTCGGCATTGACATAACGGCAAGCCTCCATGATCTCTTCATCCCCGATCCCTTCGGAGCGAAGGATGATATTGGAACGGATGGTTCCCGAGAAAAGGAACACGTCCTGAAGCATCTGCCCGAAATGGGACCTGAGCGCGGAAAGCTTGTACTTTTTGATATCTATGCCGTCTATCAGGATCTGACCCTTCTGTATGTCATAGTTTCTGCACACCAGAGCAAGGATGGTGGTCTTACCCGAACCAGTTGCGCCCACAAAAGCAACCGTATCACCCGGTGCCACATGGAAGGAAACATCCTTAAGTACCCACTCTTCGCCTTCATAGGCAAACCATACATTCTTGAACTCGATCTCGCCCCTTAAATGCTCGGGCTCGATACCCTCGGGATCCTCCACGATCTCCGATTCCATGTCCATGATGGTGAAGATCTTCTCTGCGGAAGCAAAGGCGGACTGAAGCCTGTTAAACTGCTCCGCCAGGTTCTGTATGGGAGTGTAGAACTTGTTTATGTACATATAAAAGCTTACCAGCACACCGCTGGTGATGGTCTGACCGAGAAATACGGTATTCTTGATATAGCCCTTGCCGCCGAGATACAAAAGTCCCAGTACCGACGCCATGTAAAGCATGTACATCGAAGGCCTGAACACGGAAAATACGTAAATTTCCCTGCTCCTTGCAGCCCTCAGCTCTTTGTTTCTTTCTCTGAACTCGGAAAGTTTCTTCTGCTCACAGTTGAAGATCTGTGTGATCTTGATGCCGGACAGATTCTCCGAAAGGAAGGTATTAATGTCCGTTATGGCATCCTTGGTGCGCCTGTAGGTCTTTCTTGAAAACTTACGGAATATATAGGTAAAAAGCACGATAAAGGGCACAAAGCAAAGTACCATCAATGTTAATTCGTAATTTAACATAAGCATGGCGCCCAATACACCGAAGATCACGAACACACTCTTTACAAGCCCCGGGATCAGGTTAGTGAACATCATGGAGATGGCGTTGGTATCGTTGGTAACTCTGGTAACGAGTTTTCCCACGGGTATGTGATTCAGCTGCTCGTGGGACAGATTCTCGATATGGAAGAATACATCTTCACGGATGGCTGAAAGGATCTTCTGACCCGTAGCCTGCAGGATCATATCCTGGGCATAGGTGCAAAGTATGGTCACGATCAGGATACCGAAATATCCCGCCACGAGCCACAGAAGCTCAGGCATCTCAAACCTTCCCTTGACCGTTTCCTCAATACGTCCGATGAGATAAGGTGACACCACATCATAGGTAATGGAAAAGATAACTATCAAAAGCACGATCAAAAAGCTCAGTTTATGCGGTGCCGCATACCTTAAAAGCCTCTTTGTTATCTCGGAATCCTTCATGTTCCGGTCGAAACCGATGGCTTTCTTTTTGTCCTTCATGAAAGCAAATGCAAGGACAAAAAGCAGGGTGAACACGCCGATCACGGCGCCGGCAAGTAAAAGTGGATAATACTCACGCATTTAACTCCCTCCTTTCGTCCTCAAGTTTCTGAAGTTCAACCATCTTCACATACTCGGGGCAGTTCTTTAATAACTCCTCATGGTTTCCCATGGCAAGCAGCTTTCCGTCATCGATAAATATGATCTTGTCCATATGCTCCACAGTACTGATCCTGTGGGCGATGAGGATCGTGGTCTTACCTTTGCGTGTCTCTTTGAGACCGTTTATTATGACCTTCTCCGTCTTGGTATCCACAGCGGATACGGAATCATCAAGTATCAGTATCTCCGCATCCTTAAGCAGGGCTCTGGCAATGGAGATACGCTGCTTCTGCCCTCCGGACACCGTAACACCCCGCTCTCCAAGGACAGTCTTGTACCCATCGGGAAATTCGATGATGTTGTCGTGGACATCGGATAATCTTGCCACCCGTTCGATGGAATCAAGATCATCGGAATTTTCTTTTGCAAAAGCAATGTTATTGGCAATTGTATCGCTGAACAGGAAATTATCCTGGGGAACATAGGCTATATGCTCCCTCAAGCCCTTTATTGGCATATCGTTAACATCCACGCCGTCAATGAACAGGGTTCCCTCCGGCACGTTGTAGGTCCTTGCTATAAGATCCACCACTGTGGTCTTTCCTGCACCGGTCTTGCCTATGAGGCCCACGTTCTCACCGGGCTTTATCGTAAAGCTCACATCGGAGAGGATCTCTCTGTCTGAGCCGGGATATGTAAAGCTTAAATGCCTGAATTCAATACCGCCCTTAAAATCGGCGGGCACTTCCTTAACACCCTCTCTGTCCACCACATCGGCGGTTGCGGACATGAACTTGTCAACACGGTTGCAGGAAGCTTTGGAGCGGGCGGACATATCGATCAGGATGGATATTGCCTCAATAGGCCAAACTATGGAAGAAAAGTAGCTTATGAACTCCACCAGTTCGCCTGCGCTGAAGTTTCCTTTGTACACAAGGAATCCACCGTATCCCAAGATCACGCAGATAACGGATTCCACAAAGAAAAGGAACAGGATGTTCATCAACACCGAAACCCTGGTAAAGGACACATTGACCTTTTCATTTTCTTTGTTCAGTTTCCTGAAGGCCATCAGTTCAAATAGTTCCTTGGTAAAAGCCTTGATGACCGTAATACCCGAAAAGCTTTCCTGTGAAAAATCGGAAAGCGCGGAAAAGGCTTCCTGGCGCTTGTCCCAGCGTTTGGACATTTCCTTGCCAAGCAAAGTCGCCATGATAAAAAGCAGGATCATGGGGATCATGGAAAGTGCCGTCAGGAACCGGCTCATGCGAAACATCTTGATAAAGGCCATGACGCCAAGAACAAGGGCATCGGCCATTACCAGCACGCCGTTACCGAAACAGTCCTGGATGGTATCAAGATCGTTGGTAAAGAGGCTCATCATGTCCCCGACTTTATTTACCTGATAATATTGCTGTGAAAGATCCTTGCAGTGGTCGAACATGCGGTCACGAAGATCCGCCTCCACTTTGATGGATGAACCGAAAAAGCAGATGCGCCATAAAGCTCTGCCTACGCAGATAAGCGCCACTACCACAAGAAGCGGCGCACAGATCCGATCCAAAAGAAAATCCATATTGAAGGGCGTAAGAACGCCCTTATAGGTCACGGAGCCGGTATTTATACCGTCCACGACCATTCTGTATAATTCCGGCACCTTTAACTGTCCGAAGTCTACCACCAGTAAGGATAATATTCCCAGCAACAGCCAGCCGCCGTACTTAATGTAATAAATGTTAAATCTCTTTCCGAAAACCATGATCGTAATCTTACCGAAAAACAGTCTCGACTACCGCTCTTAAGTCGTCCATCCTGTCCATTTCGTTGATACGGGCTCGAAGAGCCGCCGCACCTTCAAAGCCCTTTAAATACCAGGACAGGTGCTTTCGCATCTCACGAATTCCGATATATTCCCCTTTGTACTGTAATTGCAGATCCGCATGACGCAGGATCGTCTGTTTGATCTCTTCTTTGGTGGGCGGGATATACTCAATACCCTTTAACCCACACTCTATTTCCTTAAAAATGAAGGGGTTCCCCTGAGAAGCCCTTCCTATCATGACACCGTCACATGCGGTTTCTTCAAGCATCCTGCGGGCGGATGCCGTGTCCGTTACATCACCGTTACCGATGACAGGGATCTTAACGGTTTCTTTAACCCTTCTGATGATATCTATGTCCGCTTCACCGGAATAGTACTGCTCTCTGGTGCGGCCGTGGACCGCTATGCAGTCAGCCCCCGCCTCTTCGGCTGCTTGGGCTATCTCGGGAGCATTCACATGTGCCTCGTCGAAACCCTTTCGGATCTTTACGGATACCGGTTTCTTTATAGCGCGTTTAATGGCATAAACAATGTCGTAAACAAGCTTCGGGTCCTTCATAAGGTAGGAACCCTCATGGTTGTTTACGATCTTGGGAACCGGGCATCCCATATTGATATCCAGCACGCTGAAGGGACGCTCCTCTATTCTCTTTGCCATTTCCGACATGATCTTTGGATTGCTTCCGAAGAGCTGAAGGGACACAATCCCTTCATCCGGATGAATTGCCAGAAGACTTTCGGTGTTTTTGTTGTTATAGTAGATTGCCTTGGCACTGATCATTTCCATGCAGGTCATGGCCGCCCCGTTTTCCTTGCAAAGCAGGCGAAAAGGCAGGTCGGATACCCCTGCCATGGGGGCAAGGATCAGATTGCCCGGCAACGAAAGATTGCCGATCTTCATAAAAACTATTGATTCTTAACGTTCTTCTGATACAGGATCTTCAAGCCTTCGAGAGTAAGAAAAGGATCGTACACATCAATAAGCTCCGTTTCTTCCGAAATGAGCCTTCCGAGACCTCCGGTGGAGACCACCTTCATATCCTTGATCCCGCTCTGTCTCTTAACTTCCCTGATGATGTGCTCAGTGGCACCTATCTGACCGTAAACAAGTCCCGCCTGCATGGAGGATATTGTCTCACCCGCAAGGATGGAGGCAGGTTTCTTTATCTCGATCTCAGGAAGCTTGGCGGTATCAGTCCAAAGAGCCTTGGCACTTATCTTGATACCCGGTGCCGTGATACCCACACCGAAGCAGCCGTCTGCAGTGACCAGATCGTAAGTGGTGGCTGTACCGAAGTCGATTACAAGCACGGGGCCGCCGTACTTTTCATAGGCTCCCACCACGTCCACTATTCTGTCCGCACCGATCTCCCTGGGATTCTCCGAAGTGATCTTAATGCCTGTCTTGGTCCCGGGACCCACTATGAGAGGGTTAATGGAAAAGTATCTCTTTACCGCACCCGTCAGTGAATGCATCACATTGGGAACAACGCTTGCAATGATGGCGCCGGTGATATCGCCGGTCTTAACTCCGTTAGAACTAAGGAGTGCGCCGATCATCATTCCGTATTCATCGGAGGTACGGGAAACATTGGAGATCATCCTGAAGGTGGTGACCAGCTTGTCTCCGTCGTATACTCCGTATGTGATATTTGTATTTCCTACATCAATGACCAGTATCATGTCTATGCCTCTTCAATATCTTCGCCAAGTACCACCACTCTGTAAAACAGGCTCAGGGACTCGAAAAGTTCCTGGCGCGTGGCGCGGATCTTGCTGACCAGAAGCCCGCTGGCGATCTCGTCGTAATTAAAATCATTCTCGTCAAAGTCGGTCTTTATCTGAAGTTCGCCTTCCTCATCGAAGCCGAGGGTAATGATCCCTCCCACCTCATCGGTAAAAAGAACGCAGATTATCTTCAGTTCCTCTTTGACTGATTCGGGGATCTTGTCGAAGACAGGATTGAAATAGTATTTTTCGTTGTAGCCGTTGGCGGCGCAAATAGTAACAGGTTCCATCAAAGATCGGGCGCTTATGCGTCAGTCCTCCTTATATCCCAGTGTGGCAGCCATGACTGCCTTAATGGTGTGCATGCGGTTTTCAGCCTCGTCAAACACCTTGGAAGCGGGAGATTCGAATACCTCGTCCGTAACTTCCATTTCAGTGCGTCCGAAGCGCTCACCCATTTCCTTGCCAAGACCGGTCTTCAGATCATGGAAAGCAGGCAGACAGTGAAGGAATATAGCCTGAGGTCCCGCATTGTCCATTATCTTTTTATTCACCTGATAAGGTCCCAGTTCTCTGATGCGTTCTTCCCAAACTTCAAGAGGCTCGCCCATGGATACCCAGACATCGGTGTAGATAACATCCACATCCTTGGTACCTTCCATGGCATCCTCGGTAAGTCTTATGCTTCCGCCGGTGGTGGCTGCGATCTTTTTGCAGGTTTCCACAAGTTCGGGATCGGGGAAATAACTCTTGGAAGCACAGGCGGTAAAATGCATGCCCATCTTTGCGCAGGTGACCATAAGAGAATTAGCCATGTTGTAACGGCTGTCACCCATATAGGTAAGCCTTATACCCTTTGTGTGTCCGAAATGCTCCTGGATCGTTAAAAGGTCCGCAAGCATCTGCGTGGGGTGGAATTCGTTGGTAAGTCCGTTCCATACGGGCACATCGGCGTATTTGGCCAGTTCTTCAACGATCTCCTGACCGTAACCCCTGTATTCGATACCGTCAAACATACGGCTCAATACTCTTGCGGTGTCGGCGATGCTTTCTTTCTTGCCTATCTGGGAGCTTGAAGGATCGAGATAAGTGGAACCCATGCCAAGATCTCCTGCCGCAACTTCAAAGGAGCATCTGGTGCGGGTGCTGGTCTTCTCAAAAATAAGAGCCACGTGCCTGCCGCGAAGTTGGTCGTGAGCTATCCCTTTTTTCTTTTTCTCCTTGAGGCTTGCAGCCAGATCCACAAGATACTGTATCTCCTCCGGGGAGTAATCAAGTAATTTAAGAAAGTCTCTGCCTTTTAAATCCATTTTCGTACCCTCTTCTCAAAAAGGTGTGCCGCGCAAAAGGTAGATCTGCGCGCATTAACAACGGTTGCAACTGAAAAGTAATTATATCACAATGAAAGGCCATGTTCAAACAAAAGAAAGCGCCCCCGGGAATTGGAGGCGCTTTGCAATACTGTTAAAATTTTAAGCTGATTTATTTATTAACGGTTTCTTTTACCGCAGCAGCAAGGCTTGTTATGCTTGCGATGTCGCTGGGCACGATAAGCTTGGTGGCATTGCCGTTGGCAGCCTTCTCAAAGGCTTCGAAGCTGCGAAGCTTAAGGACTGCATCATCGGCGCCGGCTTCTTTGATCATCCTGATACCGTCTGCGGTAGCCTGCTGAACCTTAAGGATAGCTTCGGCTTCACCTTCGGCCTCACGGATCATCTTTTCTTTTTCTGCCTCTGCACGAAGGATCGCGGACTGTTTCTCAGCCTCTGCTTCGAGGATGGCGGATTCCTTCTTACCTTCGGCTACAAGGATGGTGGACTTCTTTTCACCCTCTGCCTTAAGGATGGCTTCACGACGTTCACGCTCTGCCTTCATCTGCTTCTCCATGGCGTCACGGATGGCGGTGGGAGGCATGATGTTCTTAAGCTCAACACGGTTGACCTTGATGCCCCAGGGATCGGTAGCTTCGTCAAGAGTTGCACGCATCTTGGCATTGATGGTCTCACGGCTTGTAAGGGTCTGGTCAAGTTCCAGATCACCGATAACGTTACGAAGAGTGGTGGCTGTCAGGTTCTCGATGGCAAGCATGGGAGCCTCAACACCGTAGGTAAAGAGCTTAGGGTCCGTGATCTGGAAGAACACTACCGTATCGATCTGCATGGTAACGTTATCCTTGGTGATAACGGGCTGGGGAGGGAAGTCCGCAACCTGCTCCTTCAAAAGGACTCTCTTGGAAATCTTGTCAATGATGGGCACCTTGAAGTGAAGACCTACGCTCCAGGTAGCCTGGTAGGCACCGAGACGTTCAACCACGAAAGCCTGAGCCTGGGGAACGATCTTGATGCAGGAAATGATGATACAAACTATCAGCAAACCTACCGCAATTAATACATACTCCATAACTAATTCTCCTCCTGTACTTTGACTATAAGTTTAACACCTTCAACACTTTCGACTACGACTACCGTTCCGGGTTTGATCACAGACCCGTCGGAGCTCCTTGCGGACCATTCAAGCCCACCGACACGTACCTGACCGAGGCCCTGAACATTATCGATCTCGCCGATGACTACGGCCTGTTTGCCGATCATGCTCTCCACGTTGCTCCTGAACCTGTTCTTGTTGAAATACTTGACTGCAATGGGACGGGTGAAGATCAAAAGCACCACCGAAACAAGTATGAACAAAAGGACCTGAAGCCATACGGGACCGCCGATAAGCGCTATCACCGCTGCGATCACCGCACCGCCCGCAAACCAGATGGTGGTAAGACCCATGGTGGCAAGCTCGATAATGATAAGGATCGCAAAGATTATGAGCCAGACCGGTGTCATGTTGGTAAGTGACGCAAAACCTGTTAATGCTGTAAACATCGCATAACCCTCCTTCCTCTTTCGAGTTATCTAGATTTTACAATAAAACCCCAAATAAAAAAAGGGTCTGAACAATAAGTTAGACCCTTTTATTTTTCGCTTATGACAAATTAGTTTCCGTAAAAAGAAACCTGTCAGAACCCCGTGTCGATATTCTTCCCTGCGGTTTTCGTGGAATCCTGCACCTTACGTGCTTTGTCGTAGGGATTCTTGTCGTTGTAGTATTTGATCCTTGTGGTGGTGGTGCCTCCGGACACATAGGTCTTGCCGCACTCGGGGCAGACTGCGGTATGGATTGCCACGGATGCCTGCAGGACCTTGGCGCCCTCCTGTGCTGCCTTGGTATAGGCATTGGAGACATGCTCCTGCTCGTGGGCCCTTACACGGGTTGCCGCCTCACCGGGAGACATGTGCTGTGCCGTCTTAAAGGATACCATTTCATCGGAACCGTCCTGATACTTGCGGTTCTTACAGGTCTGGCACTCGTAGTTGGGATCGGTCTTTGGAAGTTTCTTTTTATCGACGGGCTTGCTGTCCTCGGTCTTAAGAGCTTCCTTGACGGGATCCTTGATACCCATGCGCTCCCTGTTTTCGGCGATTTTCTGCTGCTCGTAGGGCGACAGGGATGCAGTATTTACATTCATTGAACCGTAGCCGCCAACAGACAGGCTCATGATCGCTCCTTTCAGGTGTGGTAGGCCGCCGGTATTTCGGACGGAGCTTACCTTTGCAGACACCTTTACGGATATCATGATAGCAAAGGTTCGTTAACATATAATAAACACCGTGGCAGGAGCCTCCAGACAAAAAAAGCGGGCCATAAAGGCCCGCTAAATCACTAAGGATCAGAATCCCAGCTGCTCGGTAAGTTCCCACATCTCATCGATCATGGAACCGATATATTCGATCGTATCAAGAAGGGGACCGTCGGTGGAGATATCCACTCCCGCCATCTTTGCAAACTCAACGGGGTTAACGGTGCTTCCTGCGGAAAGAGCCTTCTTCCAGTCATTGACCGCAGGCTCGCCCTCTTCAAGGATACGCTTGCACATCTTGGTGGAAATGGTAAGGCCTGCAGAATATGTATATGAGTAAAGTCCCATGTAGTAGTGAGGCTGTCTCATCCAGGTAAGTTCCGCGCCTTCCGTAAGTTCCACCGTATCTCCCCAGAACTTTGTAAGTATATCCTTGTAGATCTTTGAAAGGGTCTCCGCCTGCACACTGCCGCCGGCATCCACGATCTTGTAAACCTCTCTCTGATATGCGGCCTCCAGGAGGTGGGTCACGAAGTTATGGTAGTAGGTCTTTCCCACGGTACATCCAAGAACCCATCTCTTGAATCGGGGATCGGGATTGGTCTTTTCAAGATAGCCTGTCAAAAGCAACTCATTGATGGTGCTGGGGGATTCCACGAAGTATCTGGGAACCATGGTATCAAAGTAGCCCTGGGCGTTGTTGCATAGTCTGAAATGTCCCGCATGACCCAGCTCGTGAGCCAGTGTGAACACATCCGCCATGCGTCCCTGCCAGGAAAGCAGGATAAAGGAAGCGGGTACTCCATAAGGGCTTGCGCAGAAGCCTCCGGTGCACTTGCCGTCGTTGGTAGCATAATCGATCCATCTTTTCTTAAAGGCTTCGTGGATCATTGCCACATACTCGTCGCCCATAACCTTCAAGCCGTCGGCGATGTACTTTTCCGCATCCTCCATGGTGACTCTGGGATCAAAGCCCGGATCCACGGAAAGCTTAAGGTCCGCATAGGTCATTTTGTCAAGCTTGTGAACCTTCTGAAGGAGACGCGCGTACTTACGCATGTGAGGCGCAAGTTTCTCCATTATCACATCGATCTGTCTGTCGTAAAGTTCTCTTGAAACATCGTCAGAGAAAAGCAGGTAATCGAACACATCCTTATAGCCCCTTAACTCTCCAAGGCGCTTGTCTCTGGTCACATAAGCGTTATAAGCTGCCGCGGTTACATTCTCATACTGTTTGATCTTATCGGAAAAGTTTCTGAAAGCAGCACGGCGAACGTCGGTATCCACCTCGTACTCATACTCATCCTCAAAGAGGGCATAGCCTAAGGGATAGTTCTTTCCGTTGACGGTAAAATCACCGAACTTCATGTCGGAGAGCTTTGCCTGAAGATATACGTCATAGGGCGAGCCCATGAACTCTCCGAGAGCTGTCAGGACCTTCTCTGTTTCGGGGTGTAAGAGATATTTCTTTCCCCTGAGCTGTTCCTTGATGTAGTGTGATACCGTGCCTCCGTTTTTAATGGCCTCCTCAAGGACCGCATCGTCGGCATTGGCAATCTCGCTCTCGATAAAGCTTGTTTTTGTAAAGCCTTCGGTCATTACGGCTGAAGCCTTGTTTGCGGCGGTCACCTTGTCGGCATCCGAATAATCCGTCTCCATATCCAGTGAAAAGTAATCGAATTTAGCCGCCAGTTCATGCATGCGCTCAAAAAGATGCAGGCACTCCACCAGTTTAGCCGCATCGTTCAGCCTGCCCTTGTACTCTTTCTCGATCCTGTCGGCAAGAGCCTTGAATTCCTCCGCCTTGGCCCATGCTTCCTTAGCATCCTTGCAGATCAGGCTTAAGTCCCAGGTCTCATCCACAGGTACTTCATTTCTTTTCATTCCGTATCCTCCTTGTTACCTCTGTACCATTTTTAGGTCCGTTACACGATTCCTAAACCCAAAACACATTATAGCATAAAAAGAACCCTTCTCAAGGATATTACGGTTTGATGACACCGTTCCTTTTGGCTCCGTCATCACGGAATTAAAAATAAATTAAAAAGGGGCTCATGTATTTTTAAGACCTGCCGATATATAAAGTAAGAGCAGCAAACACCGCAGTTGCTGCCCCGGGGCCGGCGGTGAAACCGCACCAAAGATGGCGCCCCGGTCCTATAGCGGGTTTTATATGTGAGGATACTCAAACCATGAACGATCCGACCGAACTCAACATGCTCATATCGGGAGTGATAGACAAAGAAGGTGAAAAGAAAGCCTGCATCTATTTTTCCGAAGGTGAAAGGTTTGCGGAAGGTTACGTTCCCGATTGCAAGATAACCTCGCAAAAGGGATTTTCGGAAGAGGAGATCGCAAAACTCGAAGATTATCTTTTCGAAAATCTTGCGTCCATCAAAAGGACGGCGGCCGGGATCAATCCCATTAAGGCCATGATGAAAGATTAATTACAATTTCCCTATTCTCCCCATATAAAGAAGCGCCCCGGTTATCGGAGCGCTTCTTTTTATACGGTAAAGTCAGAACTTATATTATTTGAGGGAGGGAGTAGGTGCGACCGCGATCAAGTCGCGATCCGAGGGGGTAGTTCTGACGTGATGAAAGCTATTCTGCGGACGCCTTTATGGTGTCCATAAACTTATGTAAGATAGTGTAAAGCTGCAGGGCATCCTCCTGTGGAAGATTAAGGCAGGAACTGAGTTTTGCAGGTATCAGTACCGCCTGCTCCCTGAGTTTTGTCCCCTTATCCGTGATGGTAACAAGAAGATTTCTCTCGTCATCCTTATCACGCTTTCTGGTGATATAGCCCTTCTCTTCCAGCTTTTTAAGAACCGGAGTCAATGTTCCCGAATCCAGAAACAGTCTCTCACCCATAACCTTGGAGCTGACACACCCGCTCTCCCACATTACCATCATGGCAATGTACTGAGTGTATGTAAGGTCCAGCTCGTCAAGAAAGGGTTTGTAACGCCTTACCACTTCCTTGGCGCAGGCATAAAGCGGAAAGCAAAGCTGGTTATCAAGTTTTAAGCAATCGTATTTTTCCCCGGTTTTCATTAAGGATACCTCCATTTATTCAATGCGCCCCTTTTTACAGCACAGAATAAACCAATTACAGTAATTCTTCAACCTTTTTCTGCATCTCTTCAAGGCTGGCGGTAGGCTCAAATCTTGCAGCGATCTCACCGTTCTTGTCGATAATGAACTTTGTGAAGTTCCACTTGATGTTGCCGTTCTTTTTATAATTCTTGTCCATAGCCTTAACTACGCCGGAAAGAAGCAAAGCGCCGGGGCCCTTTCCGAAGCCTTCGAACTTTGTGTTTTCGGTGAGCCACTTGTAAAGAGGAATGGCATTCTCACCGTTAACATCTATCTTAGAATACTGAGGGAAAGAAATTCCGTATCTGCCGGTGCAGAAGGTGTGGATCTCTTCGTCATTGCCGGGAGCCTGGTTTGCGAACTGGTTGCAAGGGAAATCCAGGATCTCAAGTCCCTTGTCGTGAAGTTCAT
>JAEEGL013742835.1_pt1 | contig 17651 bp, 17 predicted proteins | sample 9134231 | NCBI WGS metagenome assembly JAEEGL01 (sample SAMN16246548, study PRJNA631951) | gut metagenome | biome: gut microbiome; feature: rumen; material: fiber-attached | host: Bos | place: Iran: Karaj | collected 2018-10 | reverse complement strand
TTGTTGAGGTTTTGCATGGTCTCCACCACCTTTTTTGGAAACTGCGAAGGCGAGTTGGGCGCCATGTTGACGCCTCCCGGGAAATACTGGTGTGCCAGTATGCCCACGTCGGTCCCGCGTTGGAACTTGGCCCGTTGTTCGATGCTGAGCCTGTCGCGCAGATAAGGGTGTTTTTTGGTGAGGTACAACGCCTTCTCGCATTGAAGGCCTTTGATGTATGTCGATTTAGATAGGATGTGCATGTTGCAAAGGTAACATTTTTTTTGCGGGTAGTGGCGGCGTATGGAAAAATTGTTTTACTTTTGCAGTATAAATTCAATAAATCGATAATTTAACTATTAATTTTAGCTTTTATTAATTCAAGAATTTAATTTATTAATGATAAGATGAAGACGGATTATTACGAATATTCAATTCCGGAACTAGTTCGGTTGTTGGGACTCCGATTCAAGGATTATCGGATGCGGTGTCGAATGACTCAAGGGGATGTCGCGCAGCATTCTGGTGTGACCATTAATACCATTCACAAGTTCGAGAACGGTTTGGTGCCGAACATGTCCATCAGTACCTTTTTATTGCTTATGAAGGCGGTTGGCTGCATCGATGGAATTGATTATTTGTTACCGGAGCTGCCCGAGTCGTTGTATTTGATCAAGGACAATGGGAAGAAAGCTCAGCGCATCCGTCATTCATCACGCAAAAAGTAAAAAAACCTATGACAACAAAAATACTTAAGGTGATGTTGTGGGGTCGAGAGGTGGGGCGGCTCAGTATTGAGCCCCGTTGGCAGTTGCCCTATTTCGAGTTCAATCCCGATTGGGTGGCGACTGGACTCGACATATCGCCTCTTGATGCCTCCATCAAGCAACCTCAGGTGCTTCGTCCGATATTCGGAGCTTCTGAAAAGATTTACCAGAAGTTGCCACCGTTTCTGGCCGACTCGTTGCCTGATGCATGGGGTAATGAGCTGTTCGAGCAGTGGCGCTTGAATCAAGGTATCAAGCCGGGTGAGATTACTTCGCTCGATAAGCTAGCCTTTATTGGAAAACGAGCCATGGGCGCCTTGGAATTTGTCCCTGAGACGGCGAACTTCAAACCCGAGGAAATAGTCGATCTGAAGGCGTTGATCGAATTGGCCAATAAAATCTACGAACAGCGTCAGGGTGCCAGTATCGATCCTTCCCAGTCGCTGACCATGCAAGCACTTATGGCGGTCGGCACCTCGGCTGGCGGACGTCTTCCTAAAGCCATTATTGCCATCAATCGTGAGACCGGTACCATTCGCAGTGGTCAGGTGAACGATTTGGAAGGGTATGACTACTGTATATTGAAGTTTGGTCTCAGCGAGCGTTCAACGGCCGAGTTGGAGATGACCTATCACGACATGGCACTGAAGGCCGGGATACGTATGATGCCATGTTGGCTTATGGAAGTTGGGGGAGAGAAGCATTTTGTCACAAAGCGGTTCGATCGACAAGGCAATCGGAAATTGCATACGCAGACCTTGGCGGCGCTCTATCCTGAAGCCCACAGCTACGAAGGACTGTTATGGGTTTGTCGGAAGATGCGCCTTCCCGAGCACGAGAGCGAGGAGGTGTTCCGTAGGATGGTGTTCAATATCATGGCAAATAATACCGACGACCATATCAAGAACTTCGCTTTCCTCATGGATGAGCATGGCCGTTGGTCACTTTCGCCGGCCTACGACCTAAACTATGTTTTCAACACAGGAGGATATCAGCCGGAGATTCATCATTGTTTGATGATACATGGAAAACTAACGGATATCGGTCTTGACGATGTGAAGGCTGTAGCGGCTGAGAATGGCATACGTCAAGCGGAGAACATCATTCATGAAGTGGCCACAGCGGTCGGGGCGTTTCGCTCTATAGCCAGCCAATACGGTGTTCAGGAGCGATGGATTTCGGCCATTGAGCAGACCATTAATAACAATCTGGAGTCATGGGGACTTAAAGAATCCCATGCCAAGGATTTCTTTTTTGAGAGCGCTGGGCATAAGGTCGAGAACATCCGCCTCGAACAGCAATTCAAAGGCAACTTTTGTCTCAGGGCCACCATCGACGGAGGGGAGCTGAAATACATCATCCGAAAGGGCACCCCTGACCACGACATGCTCACCCGTACCAGTTTGGCGAATCTCTCCGAATCGATGTTAAAGGAGTTGGTCGGTAGGTTTTTATTGGTAAAAGTGGATTAATCTAATTGAATGATATGACTATGAATTATTTTGAAAGAAAGAAACAGCTGGTATCAGTGTTTAGGGATACCATGTCGCGTGTCAAGAGCGATCCGGAGTTGCAGCTGGCGGTAAAGGACAGTATCGCCAAACAAATATTCGTTCCCGAGGGGGAGCGGATCGAAGCCGGTGTGCCACGTTATGTGGAGCCTGCCAAGGTGCTGGTGACCCATAACCGTTCGTTCGAGGCGGCGGCGAACTACCGTGGACAGAAGGTGACGGTGTTGAACTTCGCTTCGTCCACCTCTCCCGGCGGCGGTGTCGAAACGGGCGCCTCGGCGCAGGAGGAGTGTCTCTGCAGGGTCTCGACGCTGTATCCATGCTTGAAGGACAAGGCCATGTGGGAACGGTTTTATGCTCCGCACCGTGCCGCTCGCAATCCGCTTCACAACGACGACATCATCTACACTCCTGGTGTGGTGGTGATCAAGGACGACGATTACAACTTGTTGTCGGAGCCTTTCGTTGTGGATGTGATCACCTGTGCGGCGCCCAATCTGTATGAGTATGTAATTAGCCCTGAGACGCTGTTTGCCATCCACGAGCGTCGTGCCCGAAGGATTATGGCTGTGGCGGCCCAGAATGGCGCGGAGGTGCTGATTTTGGGTGCTTTCGGATGCGGCGCGTTCCGCAACGATCCCAATGTGGTGGCTTCGGCTTACCAGTTGGTCGTTCCCGAACTGCTGAGCCATTTCAGTACGGTCGAGTTTGCCGTTTACACTTCCAAGAAAGACCAGGGCAATTATTTGGCGTTTAAACACTTGGGTTTGGACTGAGCAAACTCCGTTGATGCGCCCAAAGATAGTGCGGGGTGGTTTACCATGCGAAAGTTTGAAGTATCCTGTCCATCTGGGAGATGTTATAAAGTGGGCAGATCTGGACATGACGGATGGCTCCGGCATCTTCAGGGTCTTGGTAGTCGAAGGCGCCAAGGTTTTCCAACGAACAACGGATCGCGTTTGAAAGCTTCTTCTCTCGCATGAACATCCATAGGCTCTTCATGCCGCCTCGTGTTTCGGCCTTTACTTCAATAGGAAGCACCGTTTGCCGGTAGCTCGAGAGGTAGTCAACTTCGGCCTGCGAGTTCTTGGCCTGACGTTGCCAATAATACATTTCGTGGCGGATATTTGGTGTGCGGTAGTGCAGCAGCTCCAATCCGGACAGCATCTCGGCCATCGGTCCTTTGTTGACCAAGTCGGTGATGCTGCTGGTGAGGACCTGCTCGGTGAGTTCGGAGATATCGCCAGTGGTCATGTTCAGCAATCGCATCATCAGGCCAGTATCCAGCAACAGCATCTTCTGGTACGACTTGTCGGCTTCGCTGCCCAGGGGGAGGCCGTTGCCGTCGCTGTGTGTCACGGGTATCACTATCCCAGCCTTGGCGAGCATATCGAGCGCTTTTTTCACCTCGGCGGCTTTGTAGTTGCCCTCTACGGCGGAATAGACGAACTTCTTCGTGGCTTGCACGGCGACACTCCGCATTGTGTTGCGAAGCAGTATGGGGTCGATTTTCTTACGGTATTTCGGGAAGTCGTCCTCGTAGGTTACCACGATGTCGTCCTGCACCTCCTGACACGCCAGATAGTCGTGCGTCTCCACCCATTTTGCCACCGCTTCGGGCATGCCGCCAACGAGCATGAAGGTTCGTGTGAGGCCCACTAGTTTCTCGTAGAGAGGCTGTGGGAGTGGCTGGGACGATGAGGCGTTGTTGCGGGCATCCATCAGCAGTTGCTCACCATTGGCGATAAGGAACTCGTCGAAGGTCATCGGGAACATGAACATCGAATGGATGCGGCCCACGCCGAAAGAAGACAGATCCTCAAGCACAAACTCCAGAAGGGAACCTGCGGCCACCACATGCAGGTCTGGTAGGTCTTCCTTGAAGAACCACAGTGACATGATGGCTTCGGGACAAGCCTGCACCTCGTCCAGGAAGAGCAAAGTCTTGCCTGGTTCGATGCGTTTGCCGGCCATTGCCGAGATTTGTGAGACTATTTTGACGACATCGATGTCCGTCACTTGGAACAGCGGGATGTAGGAGGCCTGTTTCTCAAAATTGATCTCGACAAAGCTTTCGAAGCTTTTAGCCAAATGGCGAACGGCGGTAGATTTGCCGACCTGCCGGGCACCACGAAGCAACAGAGGTTTATGTGAGGTGCGTGAGGCCCATTCGGAGAGATAACTGTCGATGAATCTGGGATAGTACATGATGAAAGAGTCTTGTGATTTTGAGTGCAAATATAAGATATTTGACATTTTCCAAGGAAATAAAATGAAAAATAATGACAAAATCCAAGGAAATAAAAGTGCCGATTATGATAAAAACCAAGGAATTAAGTATTGAAGGTTGGCTTTGAGTTGTTGATTAATTACACGAAATCAAGGTTGTTAGATGGCTCATGATTTTGTTTTTTTCAATAATAATATTGCGGTGAATGAATTTTATTGTATTTTTGCAACATTGGAAAACTCCTATGGCTCCAAGCACTAATCTCAGGCAGACCGCCGAAATGGCCTGAGGTGTTTAAGGAAGCGAACGGCGGCGATTCGCTGAAAACGTGTGCTGTTTCTCCCATAGGAGTTTTCTTTTGATTTGGAAAAAATAAAGAGGAGGCCGTAGCCTCCCTTTATTTTCGTAGTCGCCCCTGCTACGAGACCGCTTGCTCGGCCTGTCTGTTAGCTACCCAACACACAAAGTTGCAAGATGTGAGGGCCTGGGCGAAATCAGACGTTGCAAAGATAAACAACTTTTTTCATACCCCGCAATGTTTTTTCTAATTTTTTCGATAGAGTTGCTACCGTCGGAACAAATTCATTCAGCGGCGTGGAGTGGGCGTTTTTGTGAATGAGTTAGAGTTTTTCAAAAAAGTGTTGCTCATTTTGGTGAATATTTGTATCTTTGAAGCCTGTTTAAAGCCTAGATACAAATGAACCATACTGAAGCTGGAATATTGGCTAACGGTTGGTTGTGTGTTAATAACTGCAAATACAATCGTTATGGCCGGATTTAATGAAGATACTAGGGTAAAAATACCTGCATTAATACATTTGACGAGATTAGGTTACACCTATCGCTCATTGCATAGTCTGCATCTTGATTCGGATACTAATATTGATACGGAAACTTTCGCGAAAAAGTTGAGAGAGTTCAACAAAGGTATTACCGATAGCGAGATTGGCTTATTCGTTGGTAAAATCCGGATGATGCTCAATAACGAGGACTTGGGGCGTGAATTCTATGAAAAGATTCTTAGCAACAAGATTTATAAAGTTATTGAGTATGATGAAACAAGTGATAGGAAAAACGTTTGGGAATGTGTTACTGAAATGCCTTGCGAGAATGGTGGCGATAGCTTTAGACCTGATATTACTATACTCATTAACGGTCTGCCACTTGTTTTCATTGAGGTAAAGAAACCTAATAACCATGGCGGAATACTTGAAGAGTACCACAGGATGAACGACACAAGAATTCCGAACAAAAAATTCCGTCGCTTTTTGAATCTTACCCAGCTAATGATCTTCAGCGATAACAAGCCATATGATTTTAGCACCCAGATTCCGCTACAAGGAGCTTTTTATGGATGCAGAGCGGCGGAAAAGATGCTGTTCAATGATTTTCGTGAAGAATCTGATGATTTCCTGCGAGACTTTCCTTACGCTCCGTTAAAGGAGGATGTGGAAAACTTTATTCTGAAGGACACCAACTACGCTGTCATCAAATCGTCACCAGAATACGCTACTAATAAACAGACAATCACGCCAACCAACAGCATTCTTACATCGTTATGCTCGCGTGATAGACTGCTGTACCTGTTGCGATTTGGCTTTGTGTATCTTGACTATATTGAAGAAGACACTCAAAAGCGTGTGTTGGAAAAGCACGTTATGCGATACCCACAACTATTTGGCACACAAGCTATCCGCCAGCGTTTGGACGAAGGTGTACGGAGTGGCATTATTTGGCACACCCAAGGCTCAGGAAAGACGGCGCTTAGTTATTTTGCCACCCGGGTTCTGGTAGATTACTACAAACGTAAGAACATCGTACCGAAATTCTATTTCTTTGTTGACCGTATCGACTTAATGGAACAGGCAACCGGTGAGTTTGCTAGCCGTGGATTGAAGGTTGTCAACGTGGAAACTCGTGACGAACTGATGAAGACCTTCGATGAGACCACCGCTATGGAAGGAAACGAGGGAGGTTCTGAAATCATTGTGGTAAACATTCAGAAACTGAAAGACAGCGACGGAAAAGTTAAAGTGAAACAGTACGCTGTGAACATTCAGCGTGTTTACTTCCTTGACGAGGCTCACCGCGATTATAATCCACAAGGTTCTTTTTTGGCTCGTCTTTTTGAAAGTGATCCGCAAGCTATTCGTATTGCTTTAACAGGAACACCGTTGATTGGTGAGGAACGCAAAAGCCGCGATGTATTTGGCGACTATATCAGCACCTACTACTATAATCGTAGCATCGAGGATGGTTTTACAAAGAAAATTTTACGTGAAGATATTGAGACTTCGTACCGTTTAAGGTTACAAGAGGTGTGGAATCATCTCGAAGAAGTTGTAAAAGTGAGGAAAGAAGATGTTAGACGTGAGCGTATTTTGGAAAATGAACGATATGTAGGTGCGTTACTCGATTACATTATCGATGATTTCAAGCGTTGGCGCATCCAGCAGGGTGATAAGACATTGGGCGGCATGATTGTGTGTGAGACCAACCCTCAAGCCCGTGAGATGTTCAGCCAATTCAAAGAACGAACTGGCTGTGGCCTGACTGCTGAGCTGATTTTGCATGATGAGTATGATAAAGAGACCCGCAAAAGAATTGTTGTCGGCTTTAAGAAACATAATCATCCAGATATTCTGATTGTCAACAACATGCTGCTTACAGGCTTTGATGCCCATAGGCTGAAACGCCTGTATTTGGGACGCAAGTTGAAAGACCATAATTTGCTGCAAGCACTAACCCGTGTGAATCGTCCATACAAGAATATGCAGTATGGCTATGTGGTTGACTTTGCCGATATTCAGCAGAACTTTAACGACATCAATGATGCCTATGCTCGTGAGTTGAATCAGTTCAGTAGTCCTGAGCAAGGTGAACAATCGTTGGTGCAGACGGTGTTGGTGAGCGAGAAGGAGGTGAAGGAGAAGATGCAGGAAGTACAGGAGGTGCTCTTTGATTACACTACCAGCAATGCTGAGGTCTTCGCTCAGGAAATGGAGGAAATAGAAGACAGGAGTAAGTTGCTCCAAATACGCAAGAAACTTGAAGACGCAAAGGCGGTTTGGAATGAGGTGCGCACTTTTGGTACCGATGAGTTGAAGGAACTGACTCGGCGTATGCAGCCTGGTGACATCATGAATTTGTTGAAAGTGGTCAATGCGCGGATTGATAATGTGAACTTGAAAAATGTATTCACTCATGAGGCTGAGGTGAGCGGAATGATCAATGAGGCATTGGCTACCATCGATTTCAAGTTCCGCAAGCGAGGTGAGAATGAGCTGGAGATTGGCAGTGATATCAAAGATGAGTTGAAACAAAAACGCCAACAGTTGAGTCAGCTGATGACAGATTGCATCGACCAAGATGATGAAGAGTACATTTCGCTAACCAAACTCATCCAGGAGCATTTTGCCAAACGCAAATTCGAAATAGGGAGTATGGCTGATGCGAAAGAGGAGATTGGTTTTATGGATCAATGTATGGAGCGCATCCGCCGCATTAATCGTGAGAATGCCAATTTGCAAGCCAAATATCATGGCGACAGCAAATTTGTTCGTGCGCATAAACGTATTCGTCAGCATGAGAAGAAGCAAGGAGCTGCGGTGCTTTCTGATAAGGAAGTGCAACAATGCCAAGCATTGAATTACATTAAGGAAGCTATTGACCTACTGGTCTCCAATCGTCGCGATTTAGTTTTCAATGAAGCTGATTTTGATGTGCAAGTGATTGCTGCTGTTGCCCGTTGTTTGCGTGAAATAGATATTAAGGCAACTCCAGATGATCGTCGATTTGTCGGAAGATTGATTGCCGAAGAGTATTTAAGAGAATTTAATGTGATTGGCTAATAATGGTTTTAAAAGATATAGCATTCTATGTAGAAGAATCAATTAGTAGTGACTATGTTGAATTGAAACAATATATCACTACTGACAATATTTTACAAAACAAAGAGGGCAGGAGTATGGCTGCCAATTTGCCGCCTCAATCTTGTGGCTTAACCCATTATTTACCTGGAGATATACTTGTTGCTAATATAAGGCCTTATTTAAAGAAAGTATGGAAAGCTAATATTGAGGGTGGTTGTTCAAAAGATGTTCTTGTAATAAGGGCAAAAGAAAACCATTATTCAGATTATTTATATGCAATAACTTTACAAGATGTATTCTTTGAGAATGCGATGCTTGGCAATAAAGGCACTCAAATGCCTCGTGGTGATAAAGATAAAATAATGGAGTTTCCCGTTTTTGAACATGCCAAAGAAGATGAGCGGAAGATAGGTGTTTTTATTAATAAACTTCAAAATAAGATTTCTTTAAACACCCGCCTAAACGCTGAACTTGAGGCAATGGCAAAACAACTCTACGACTATTGGTTCGTCCAATTTGACTTTCCTGATGAAAACGGCAAACCCTACAAATCTTCAGGAGGGCAAATGGTGTATGATGAGAAGTTGAAAAGAGAGATTCCAGAAGGGTGGAAAGTTAAGAACCTTTATTATATTGCAAACTTTCATAACGGCTTGGCTTGCCAAAACTACCGTCCTTTGGAAGGTGAAGAATCATTGCCAGTTATCAAGATCTCTGAAATGCATAATGGTTATACCCCTGAAACAGAAAGGGCTACTGTTAACATTCCTCTAGAAGTTATTATTGAAAATGGAGATGTGTTATTTGCATGGTCCGCTTCCTTAGAAGTTATGCTTTGGGGGCTTGGAACGGGTGCTCTAAATCAACATATTTTATAGTTACGCCAAATAATGGATTTCCAAAATCTTTTTATTATTATCAATTGTTGGAATATGTTGGTCATTTTAAGAAGATAGCAGAAGCCAAAAAAACAACAATGGGGCATATTACAAAAGACCATTTAGAGCAAAGCCAAATAATTGTTCCTCCGGACACGGACTTACCAAATCAATTAGAACAACAATTGGCACCAATCATGAATAAGATGATTGCAATGTCTACTGAAACAGTATATTTAACCCATCTTCGTGATTCCCTTTTACCAATGCTGATGAACGGACAGATAACAATAGAATAAAAGACAAACATGGATACAAAACATATCATAGAAAAAACCGAGGCGTTGATTGACGATCTTCGTGCAACATGTTCGAATTATGGTTTATCGGGCGATAGCAGCGAATATAAGATCATCGTACAAGTCTTTTTGTATAAATACCTGAACGACAAGTTTGGGTACGAAATCAAACGCGCAGATACCGACTATAAAGAAAGACTTAATTCAGCTGAACATTGGGAGGATGCCTTCAAGGCTATGACTGACAATGAGCGAGAGGACTTGCAGGATTTTGTTCCTGATGCTCCTCGGATGAAACCAGAACATCTTTTGGCAGAGATTTATAACCGTCAAGGAGAAGATGATTTTGCGAAAACATTTGACGATACTATGGTGTCGTTGGGCCAATTGAATGCCGACCGTTTCAGTGTGAAGACCTCGGGCAAAAGCAGTGTCGCGCTATTTGATGTCATTACTACAAACGTGAATGACGTTGACAAACGTGACGATTTTGCGAAAGCATTAGTAAACAAACTCATCACTTTCAATTTCGAGGATGTGTTTGAGCAGAAGTACGACTTCTTTGCTACGGTTTTTGAATATTTAATCAAAGATTACAACAAAAACGGAGGCGGGAAATATGCAGAATATTACACGCCTCACGCAGTTGCCACAGTTATGGCTCAATTGCTCGTTGACAAAGAGGAGCATCTGAAGAGTATGACCTGCTGTGATCCAGCGGCAGGCACAGGCACACTGCTCATGGCCTTGGCTCACCAGATTGGCGAACAGTATTGCACTATCTATAGCCAAGACCGCAGCCAGAAATCTACCACCATGTTGCGCTTGAATTTGATTTTGAACAATCTTGTCCATTCACTTCCCAATGTGGTTCAAGGTGACTCGCTAACTGAATGGGGCCATGACAAGGATGGGGTGATGAAGGATCGGTTTGACTATGTGGTTAGCAATCCCCCGTTCAATGTCGATTTCAGCGAAAGTGTCACACATAAGGCTTTCTTGAATAATGATAGGTTTTTTGCCGGAATACCCAATGCGGATGTCAAGGAAAAGGATGATATGGCCATTTACCTGTGCTTTCTTCAACATATTCTTTATATCATGAAAAACACAGGCAAAGCTGCAGTGGTTGTTCCAACAGGTTTCCTTACGGCAGGTAAACGCTCAAATAAGATAGCCTATGCTATCAAGGAACGTATTGTTGATAACAAATGGCTGCGAGGCGTAATTAGCATGCCGTCAAATATCTTTGCCAATACAGGCACAAATGTCAGCGTTGTTTTTATTGACAAAAGCAACTCATCAGATGAAGCCATCTTGATTGACGCTTCGAAGCTTGGTGAAAAAATCAAAATCGATAAGAATCAAAAAACGGTGTTGCGCGACTTTGAGATAGAGCAAATTGTTGACACTTTCAAGAATAAGAAGGAATTTGAAGACTTCTCAAAAGTTGTTTCTTTCGCCGATATCAAGGAAAAGAAGTATTCTCTTAGTGCTGGTCAGTATTTCGACATCAAAATAGAGTATGTTGATATTACCGAAGAAGAGTTCAACTCCCGTATGAACCAACATAAAGAAAACCTCAAGCAAATGTTTGTTGAAGGACATGAGTTGGAGAAGGAGATTATGGCGCAACTCGAAAAGTTGAAGTTTTATGAAGTGAAAGAACAATGAGCGCTGTGCTGGTTTGATTAGAACTTCAAAAACAAGTTAATCTTTATCAACAATTTAAACAATTGAAATACAGTTTATTATGCTGCTTTATCAACATAATAGCAAATAATTTCATGTTGATAAGTATTTGAGAAAAAACGCGTCTGTTTTTTATGTAGTTTGTATTTTTGCAGTTGAAGGAAACTATTTCTACTAAAAAGATGAGTGAGAAATTTGAAAAACAGAAAGGATTGCTGGTCAAATCAATACTGGAGCAATACTCACAAAATAATGTGAATATGCAGTATTCTTCATTATGGGCGGCAAAGTATGGTAACAGTAAATTGATTTGGCCGATTCGAATAGCATCGAGTTTATTAACAATTATTCCTATCGTTTTGATACTATTGCGGAACGGGGGGATTATTGATGGCTCTAATCAGGGTGTATTGTGGGTTATCATAGCATGTTTGGGCGTCTCGTCGATCGTTCTGATAATAAACCCTGATTGGATGAAATCCGTGTTATCATTGAAAAGAAAACAAGCAAAAGAACTTTTGGATTTGAATATAAGGTTGCAACAATATGAGTATAAACTTGAAGGATTATATAATGAATGCTGTACTTCAAAAACAAATATCAATTCTTTGCAAAGTAGATTTGATGCTCTCCGTAGTGAATATCTTAATGATATAAACAAACACGATGAATTTACTGGTGACATTGATAAAGAATTAGCAGATGAAGCAAAACAAAAAACATACGAAATAATGACAATAAAAAGACTTGTAATATATGAATAACAATCAACAAAAAACCGCTCCAGAAAAAGTGAAAATTGAAGAAGGCAAAATTACGCCTCCACCAGTTCAAAGACCAAGAGTAGTTAATCCAAAAAGAAAGTGAATGGAAAAAGCGATATACAAATCAGATTCTGAGAAATCTCAAGCAGGGAAAATCACACCACCGTCCATCTTTCGCCCAACTGATACGAAAGAGAAATCAGAGACGCCTGAAAAGCCCCAAAAGGGGAAATAATAGTTTTAAATTGTTATTGCATGAATAGAATCATTCTCATAGGTAACGGTTTTGATCTGGCGCATGGCTTGAAAACGAGCTATGCTGATTTTATTGATTGGTATTGGGGTGAGTGGGGCGCGAAACTATTACAAGATGATGTTTTCTCGAATAGCGATGGGCTTTGCTTGTTTGAACTGCAATTAAATGTTGCGCGAAGTTGGCATTATGTTTATCGCAATTATATGGATGCAAGATTTGTTTCAATTCTGGATAAATTTGATGGGAAAAAGTTTGTTGGTCTTATAAAAAAAGATCAGCAAACATGTTCTTTCTCTTTCTTGAGTCCTCTGATGGAGGAGCTGTGTGTGCAGCTAAAAGAAAGAAAGTGGGTAGATATCGAGAATGTCTTCTTTAAGCATCTGAATAACGATTTCGAAGACCCTGAAAAAGTCAATAAAGAATTGGCTGTAATAAGAGGAAGGTTAATAGATTATTTAAACGAAGTGCAAAAGGAGGCCTCAGGAGTGGAGATGAAGGATGATTATCGTAAAAAAATGCTGGCTCCTTTTAGTAAGAAAGATTTTGCCATTGGCTCAATGAACCATTGGGTCGAGATGTTGCAGCAACGTGTTGGTTTCCCAAGGGGGCATTGGGATGTGTTGATATCATCATACCTTCAAGGTGATAAACTATACTGTAGTCGCCAAGATGTTTTCAATTTTTTGAGCGATTATTCAAATGGGATTATTGGAGGTATTGAATATTTGGATGATCGTATTCCTTCGGGGTTTTTGTTCCCCGACAGAATTTTGATCCTGAATTTCAATTATACTAATACAGCGGACTCGTATCTTCCCAATGTTGATAGGTTTTCGGTGAACCACATTCATGGTGAATTGTCCAAGCCTGAAAGTGTGGTTTTTGGTTATGGAGATGAGATTGATGAGAATTACAAAAAGCTTTCAAACAGGAACGATAATAGGTATTTAGAGAACATTAAATCAATTAAGTATTTGGAATCACCCAATTATCGCAATCTGCTTGATTTTATCGAATCGGAACCATTTCAGGTGTTCATCATGGGCCATTCTTGCGGAAACTCTGATAGAACCTTGCTTAATACCATATTTGAGCATAGGAATTGTGTATCCATCAAACCCTTCTACCATGTGTTTGACGATGGCTATGATAACTACATGGAGTTGGTCCAAAACATCTCTCGAAATTTCACCGATATGAAGCTGATGCGCGATAGAGTAGTGAATAAGACTTTTTGTGAGACGATATAGATTTTAGTAAATAACATTTTCAGTTACCAAACAATAAGTTTTCAAAGCTAATCAAACGAGTAACCAAATGAGAATCTTTAAGAAATACTGGGCATCCATTTTGCTGTTTGCTATGGCAATTCTAGCCGTTGCTGCCATCTTCATTTGGCCTGCCTTTAAAGATGCATGTTTGGCATTGATTGCAATTTGTATTCCAACGTGCATCCTTTCTATTGAAATGAAAAATAGCAAAGACCAATTCAGTGCTTCAAACAAGCTAAATAAAATCGATGAAATCCGTTCGCAAGGCGCCCGGTTAATCGAAGCGCTCAATCAAGACGACTTGGTTAAACTGCAAAATGATTTTCGTTTTGAATGTAATAGGGCTGAATATAGCGCAGTGTTTTATGCAAATCTTTTAATGGATTCTATCAAAACTATTATTGACAAACTTACAATAGAAAGGTTGAAACTAGAATTAATTATACCACAAGATAAATCTGGTACTTGTCTAAAACAAGAAATAAGCAAATGGACAAAAATCTTTGAAGATTCCATCCTCAACTTTCAATCTGTCGTTTGTTATATGTCTGGCAAGTCCATCGATCAAATGACCTATGAAGCTTTTGATGCTTATTATGGCAAATCCTCAAATCTCAAAGAGTGGGTTACTCATAGGAATGATAGCGATAATCCTTTCGGAAAAAAAGATGGAAACGCAGAAGATATCGAAGAAACCGCATTCAGGTCTATTGCCATATTTGGGGACTTTATTCTAGATACTCCTTCCCGTGAAGCCTGTACATCAGATGTGCAAACAATAGTTATGGATATCCTTTCTGATTATTGCAACTCAAAAGAAAATGAGATACTATACTCCTAATAATACAGTATTATGAACGCATTGCAATGCACGATCAAACAGACATCGATTTGGGAAAAGCTCGTAGATTGGTGAAAACGATGAATAATAACCATTAAAAACAAAAATATCATGAAAAAAGCACTCCTACTTCTTTCACTCATGGCAATAATGGGTGTTGGCATGGCACAAGAACAACATCTTTCCTTCAAGGGCGTTCCCATCGATGGCACTCTTAAGCAATATACCAACGCAATGATCAAGGCAGGGTTCCATTTCGAGGGCACCGAGGGAGGCCTGTCAATTCTGTCCGGTGATTTTGCCGGTTTCAAAGATTGTATCGTCGGCGTGTCAACTCTAAGCAACTGTGATGTCGTAAGCCATATTGCCGCGTTATTTCCAGATAGGGAAACTTGGTCCTTGTTGTTGAATGATTACGAACAGCTCAAGGCCATGTTAACAAAGAAATACGGTGATCCAGACACTGTGAGAGAGAAGTTTACTGGATATATTGGCGATTATGATAATGGCCTTGTTATGCACGCGTTGAAAGAGGGTGAATATGAAATGGTACACTGTTTTTTCCACTGATTTGGGAGATATCGAATTGACCATTATGGAAGGAACCAAATACTATACTGGGATGGTGCGTCTCTCGTATTATGACAAGATCAACTCTGAGAAGGTACTTAACTCCGCAATGGATGACCTTTAATACACGGCGTTAACTCCAATACATTAAATGGTATGAGAAAAACATTGTTATTATTCAGTCTCACAGCATTGTTGCTTATTACTGGTTGCAAACAAGAAGTTCAACAAGAAGGTCTTTCGGAAAGAGACACTCAAATGTTTCAATACTTGGAAGCATACCTGAACCAATTGAGAGAGCCGAGATATCAATTGTTCAAGACACAAAACATGTGGACGTTTTTGAAACTGGACACGATGACTGGTCAAATATGGCAAGTGCAATACAGTGTAAAGGGGAATGAATACCGATTTGAAACTGCCCTTGACTTAAACATTCGGATATTAACCCCGAAAGATCAGATTTGTGGCCGTTTTACTCTTTATCCTACCGAAAACATGTATAACTTCCTGTTGCTTGATCAAATTGATGGTCGCTGTTGGCAGGTGCAATGGAGTACGGAGCCAAATAATAGGGGAGTTATTCCGATTAATTAAACCGTCACCTACCCGAGAAATGGAAAAACAATTTATCAAAGCAAAAGCCAAGGAGTTTGTCATAGAAGACCCCGCCCAGCCGTTTAAAGATGACAAGCTGGGTAGAAAAGACTATGCTGAGATATTAACGGGCATTGTGGAAACATTTGTTAGTGGAGCAGTTATCGCATTAAACGGATCATGGGGAACGGGTAAAACCGCCTTTCTGAAGATGTGGTCGCAACACTTGAAAAACCAAGACTTTCCCGTAATTTACTACAATGCCTGGGAGGATGATATTAGCGACGAGCCGCTAATGTCGATGTTGAGAAGGATGAAGGTGTTGCAAGAAGGAGAGGGACTTGATCGAGCGTTTAATATTGTTGCAAAGATATTGGTTGGAACATTATCGGGAGTTTTAACGGCTGCTACTGGTTTTTGGGGAAGCATCGCGAAAGGAGCTGTTGAAGGAGGAATGAATCAACTGGAAAAGACTATCTGTGATTCCTTAAAGAAAGATGATGATAGGACGGAGTTGCTATGCGCTTTTAAGGAAAGCCTTACGGATTATATGACGACGGTATGTGACAAAGGCAAACCATTAATTTTTATGGTGGATGAGTTGGACCGTTGTAATCCTGCTTTTGCAGTGAAAGTGCTTGAAAGAATCAAGCATCTATTTGATGTTCCGAACATTGTTTTCGTCCTTGCTGTTGACAAACGACAACTTGTTTGCTCGGTGAAAGGCTTTTATGGGAGCAATGAAATCGACGCAGAGGAGTATTTAAGGCGTTTTATAGACTTTGATTATAGTTTGCCTGAGCCAAATGCAAAGCAGTTCTGTGATTTTCTCTACGATTATTATGGCTTTGATGGATTCCTTAAAAACTATTTCCGGATAGGTGATGATATTACTAAACGGAATGAGGCTAAGGCCGATTATGACAAAAAAGAGTTTCTTATTATGGCCAAATGCCTCGTAAAACAAAGGCATCTTAATCTGCGTCAAATTGAAAGGACTTTTTTCACCGCAAGAATAGGGTTGTGTGGGATGCCTTTTAATTACGAAATTACACCAAGGCTGTTTTTCTTTTTATCGTATTTAAAAAATTGTGAGCCTTTAATGTTTGATAAAATAGCAGCTTTTGATTTGGGACTTCAAGAATTTGTCGAATTGATGGAGAAAATACTTATTGCAGATAAGCTTTCTCCAGATTCTGAAGAGTTCGGGGTTCTTCATTCTTTAATGGCTGTTGCTCTTCAGTCTTATTTCGTGGGTTATAGATCTTTTATGATTTCGACCAAACAAGAGCAAGTTGTCTTGTATAAGGACAATAAACTCACTGTTAATTTTGATGGGTTTGATGCTGACGCAATTCAAAAAGGGCTCACGTCTTGTTATTTTAACAACCAAGGATATAATATCAGCATCATTACCCAAAGGTTAAAACTATTGGAAAAACTATCTGGTCTTCCGCAAACCCACGGGGAAATAAAAGAGGTCCGCTAAAAAAACTGTATGTCCGACGACGACTGGATCACCGAAGATATGGACGACTACTTCCTGGGAAGTGAAGTGGAGGAGGAGTGTGTCGATCCCGACGGCTATTCGTATGTGGATCCCGAAACGGGTCTGACCCCGAAACAACAAGCCTACCTGGCTTATAAGCAGGCCCTTGACGAATACGACCAAAACTGGGTGGGAACACCATGGTGGGCCCGCACTGAAGATCCGCCTCGATGGGAGGACTATTGGCAAGAACCGATATATGAGCAACCATATCGACCATCATATCATCCCAAACTCACCAAAAGCGACAAAATCGGAATGTGGGTTATCGCTATCATAGCAGCAGTATGGATAGGTTTCCCCATTTGGTTCTTTGTCTTTTGGCTTGCATGATATTTCAAACAATATTTTTATAAAATTCTTTCCCAAAGCCTTGACTTTTCAAAAATAATACGTATTTTTGCAACACATTACATAAAGTGATGAGGTGCTCCGCGGAGTGGCCGCTCGCGAGGGAGGGGGGACCCTCCTATCGCTTTTTATAGACAGGTCTGATGTGCCCTTTCTCATAAACCCAAACCTCCTTAATATCATGTTTAAATGACTTGTCTTTTATTCTATTGAAAATACAGCTT
>JAEEGL010933067.1_pt1 | contig 17651 bp, 17 predicted proteins | sample 9134231 | NCBI WGS metagenome assembly JAEEGL01 (sample SAMN16246548, study PRJNA631951) | gut metagenome | biome: gut microbiome; feature: rumen; material: fiber-attached | host: Bos | place: Iran: Karaj | collected 2018-10 | reverse complement strand
CGCCAGGATAACTCATGGCTATGGCCTCCAGGTCGTTGAGGCGCTTGATGTAAGCCTCCACAATCTCACGGCGGGCACCGGGACGGGCACCAGAGATGGCGTCGCAGATCTGTACGATGGGAGCCAGCAGTGTGTTCATCTCCAACTCGTCATGGTGAGCACCGATGGCATTGCAGATATCGGGTTTCTCCTTGTATTTCTCTGCGATCTTCGCTCCATAAAGTGCGTGGGGCAGGTCACTCTCCTCATCGGGCACCTTGCCGATATCGTGGAGCAGTCCGGCACGCTTGGCCTTCTTGGGATTCAGTCCCAACTCCGAGGCCATCACGGCACACAGGTTGGCTGTCTCACGGGCATGCTGCAGGAGGTTCTGCCCATAGGATGAGCGGTATTTCATCTTGCCGATGATGCGCACCAACTCCGGGTGCAGGCCATGCACACCCAAGTCGATGGCAGTGCGCTTGCCTGTCTCTATCACCTCGTTGTCGAGTTGCTTCTTCACCTTGGCGACGACTTCCTCGATGCGTGCGGGATGGATGCGCCCGTCGGCTACCAACTGATGGAGCGCCAGTCGGCACACCTCGCGGCGGATGGGGTCGAAAGCGGAGATGACGATTGCCTCAGGGGTGTCGTCCACAACGATTTCCACACCTGTGGCGGCCTCCAAAGCGCGTATGTTGCGTCCTTCTCTTCCGATAATCCTGCCTTTCACCTCATCGTTGTCAATGTGGAAGACGCTGACCGAATTTTCAATGGCCGTCTCAGTAGCCACACGCTGGATGGTCTGGATAACAATCTTCTTGGCCTGGGCATTGGCATTGAGTTTGGCCTCGTCCATGATCTCATTGATATAACTTGCGGCATCAGTGCGTGCCTCGTCCTTGAGACTCTCCACCAGGCGGTTCTTTGCTTCCTCAGCGCTCAACCCGGAGAGTTCCTCCAGTTTCTCACGCTCCTGATTCTGCATTTTCTCCAGTTCCTCCTGCTTGATGACAAGCAGTTTTTTCTCATTCTCTATGCGTTTCTGAGCCTGCTCCACCTCCTGGCGCCGACGGCCCAGTTCTTCCTGTTTCTGATTGAGCGAAACCTCACGCTGTTTCAGCCGGCTCTCGCTCTGCTGCAACTTCTGGTTGCGTGCCTGTACTTCTTTTTCTAGTTCCGATTTCTTGTTGAGGAATTTCTCTTTTACCTCAAGCAGTTTCTTTTCTTTGATGACCTCCGACTCATGGTTGGCAGCCGAAATCATCTCATTATATTTCCCCTTGATAACCCGGAGAAAGAGCACGTAGCCCATGGCGCAGCCCACAATAAGGCAGACTGCGGCAATGATAATGGTAGCGATTGGGTTCATTATTATAAGTATATATGGTTGTTTGATATTTCACACTCTGTCCTCCCGGCCAGACCTTGGCGCAAGAGGGGCATCATGCCTTTGTTCCAAGAGCATCCTCTATCTCCGATGTCAGTTGTGTGAGAATATCTGTGAAAGGTGCTGTGTCGTTGCGCTCCAACTCACCCTCATACTTCAGCGTGATGTCAATGAGTGCCATATAAAGAATGTCTATGGCGCTCTTTTTGCCTTGGGCACGCGAAGAATAATGGGTCACCGTACTGCGGATGAGTTTGGCAGCCCTGCGATACCGCTCCTCCTCCTCGGGAAAAATCCTCATGGGGATAGTTGTATCGCCAACGTTCAGCCGAATATGTAGTTTTTCTGTTCTTTCCTCAGACATGGCTCACATCATTGCTCACTAAGGAGTGTGATACACTTGTTGACGCTTCTGATCAACTTGTTGAGACGGGCTTTCGCGGCCTCCATGTCTCCTTCTGTGATCTCCAGCATCTTGGCCGTCATCAGGCTGTGATAGTCATCCTGCGTAGAACTCAACTTCGACTCCATGTCACTAATGGCGTCGTTACGCTTTTCCAACTCCTCACGAAGTCGCTTGTTTTCCTCTTTGAGTTGCTCATACTGAATAAGCAACTGCCGAACTCGTGTGGTGAACAGCGCAATCGTCTTGTCGTCTGCAGTCATATTCTGTCAATTTGGGCACAAAAGTACTGCATAAAATCAGAATATCCAAAAATAAAGTGATTTTTTTGCCTTACTTGCCGATGCCGGCCTCTTTGCAGGGCAGCCACACCGGTGCCGTGATTTCCTATTCCTTGGTTTCCTCCTCTTTCTTCCGAGGCTCCTTCTTGGCCAGCATCACTACCTGATACACAAAGTCGGTCACCCATTTCTGACTGAATCCCAGGCGGTTGTTGTATTGCCTGATGCCCAGCACGGTCTTCACCACTCCAGCGTCTTTGAAGTCATTCTTGTTGAATATATCACTGACAGTTTTTTCTGTCATGGTGTAAAGTGCTTTCTTAAAGAAAGAAGGCAGACGGAGTTTGAATTTCATCAAGTTGCCCATCAGCATCATCAAGTCTTGTGTGAAGCCTTGGAACTGATACATAAAGGGCTGAAGGTCTTGAATCTTCTTGCAGTTTTTTCTTACTGTGGCATCCAGTTCGGTGAAGAACAAATCATCTGTCTTGTAAATTTCTTTCATAATTTTCTTACACCTTGCCTTCTCACCTGGTCCCAACTTGTTGTTCATCGTCGGCACCTTGAGCGTTGTCTTGAATGCACGGAGGTCTGGCAGCATCGCCAGGTTGGTGATTCCCATCCGCTCAGCAAGTGCAGCCTGCATATATACACGCACCAAGGTCATGTAGTCCTCGATGCCTCCAACCTTTACCTCCTCATTGTTTTTCTTTCCGAAAAGTCTTGAAAAGAATCCCATAATTCGTAATTTATTGTAGATTTTGTGGATAATGACTGCAAAATTAGTCAAATTCGGGGGCAATGCAAAATAAAAAACAAAGTTTTTGCCTGATAGGTCTTCAAATCTGACATGCAGACAATTTGTCACAGCCGAATAATGATAAAAAAACATTAAATTTCAGATAATATGTTTCCTTATTAAACTTTTATTTGTAATTTTGCGCCCAAAAAGGCGTAAGACAAACAATTATCCCTTTATTATTGGGGAAATTACCAGAAACCGAAGAAAGACAAAAACAGAAAATCAATAGAATAAAAAATGGAAGAGAACAACAATTTGACCAATGCGGAGAATGTGCGCGAGTCGAATGACGAACTGTCATTTTTTAATTTTCGCACACTTCTCCAGACATTCATTCTCAACTGGCAATGGTTTGCGCTGTCGCTGATCATCTGCTTGGGTATTACCGCCATTTATCTTAGGTATACCACTCCCAGGTATTCGTCAATGGCAAAAATGCTTATCAAAGACGAGGACAACCCCCGGAGCAGGTCATCACTGATGAGTGCTGCCAACCTGGGTATCATATCCAATACAGAGGGTATCGACAATGAGATGGAAATCATCTCATCGCTTGCTCTGGCCACAGATGTTGTGAGGGATCTCAAACTCTATGTGAGTTATGAGATGAAGGGACGCGTAAAGAATGTGCTTGTCTACAAGCGCCAGCCCATCAGCGTCGACATCGATGCAGCCCACCTCGACAATGTGAGAACCCCCATCCATCTCACCATCACCAATGAAAAGGGCAGTTACAAAGTGGAAGGCTATTATTACGTCACCACAGAGGACGGACGCTCAAAAGGCCCCTACAGCATTGAGAAGGTCTTCAACACCCTGCCCCAGACCATCAAGACACACGCAGGCAATTTGTCGTTCACTTCCAACGGCAACTCCACCCTCAGCGAGGGGAGCACGCTCTTCGTTTCTTTGGTAGCCCCTGATGTGGCCGCCAAGAAGTACAAGAGGTCGTTCAGCGTTTCACCTACCTCCAAGAACACCACCATCGTGAGGATGACTCTCATTGACGAGATTCCCAACCGCTCCATGGATTACCTCAACCAATTGGCCGTCTGCTACAACCGTCAGGCCAACGAGGACAAGAACGAGGTGGCATACCGCACTGAGGAATTCATCAACGGCCGTCTGGAGAAAATTAACGCCGAACTGGGCGAAACCGAGGGCCAACTCGAGGCATACAAGAAGAGCCAGCACATGACTGAACTTCGAATGAATGCCAATGCCGCCATGGGTGGTGCCAGCGAATATGATCACAAACTTGCTGACGCCAACACACAGATGGCTCTGCTCAACAGCATCTCTGACTATATGGATAAGCCTGAGAACAAATACCAGACACTCCCCTCCAACGTAGGTCTGAGCGACGGTACCTCTACCAGCCTTATCAACAGATACAACGAGATTGTGCTGCAGCGTAACAGGCTCCTCCGCACTGCTTCTGAGGAAAGCCCTGCCGTCCTGCCTCTTACCTCACAACTCGACGACCTGAGCAGCAGCATCCGCCGCGCTATGGCTCAGAGCCGCAAGAACATGGAAATCCAGCGCAACACCATCAGCCAGCAGTTCAGCAAATACTCCGGACAGATTTCTGCCACTCCCGAGCAGGAGCGCATGCTGACCCAGATCGGACGCCAGCAGGAAGTCCGCTCAGGTCTCTACCTGATGCTGCTCCAGAAGCGTGAGGAGAACTCCATCTCTCTCGCCTCTACCGCTGACAAAGGCAAGATGATTGAACTTCCTGAGCAACAAGGTCAGGTGACTCCTGTGCCCACCGTGGTCATCCCCATCGCACTCGTGGTCGGTCTGCTCATCCCCGGACTCGTCCTCTTCCTCCTGAAGTTCTTCAGATACAAGATCGAAGGTCACGACGATGTGGCCCGACTCACCCAACTGCCCATCATCGCAGATGTGGCCGTGGCCAGCGAGACCGCCAAGACCAAGGCCGACATCGTGGTCCACGAGAACAAGAACAACCAGATGGAGGAAATCTTCCGCGCCATGCGTACCAATGTGCAGTTCATGCTGCGTGAGGGGCAGAAAGTCATCATGTTTACCTCCACCACATCAGGTGAGGGCAAGACATTCAACTGCGCCAACCTGGCTGTGAGTTTCGCATTGCTTGGCAAGAAGGTCATCCTCGTCGGTCTTGACATCCGTAAGCCGCGTCTGGCCGAATTGTTCGAAATCGACGACCACAAGCACGGCATCACTCCGCTGCTCGCCCAAGAGAACCCCAGTGAGGCTGATGTGCACGCGCAGATACTTCCCTCAGGTGTGAACGGCAACCTTGACCTGCTCCTTGCTGGTCCCGTGCCGCCCAACCCCTCTGAGTTGATCTCACGCCCGTCGCTCGAGATGGTCATGGACATCCTGAAGGCCAACTACGACTATATCCTCATCGATACCGCTCCTGTGGGTCTGGTGACAGATACACTCCAGGTGGGTCGCGTCATCGACGCCACCATCTACATGTGCCGCGCCGACTACACACCGAAGTCCAGTTTCGACCTGGTCAACTCTCTGTCTCAGGAGAAGAAACTGCCCAACATGGCTATCGTCATCAACGGTATCGATATGTCGAAGAAGAAGTATGGTTACTACTACGGCTACGGAAAGTATGGCAAGTACAGCCGCTACACCAGTTATGGCACCTACGGACGCTACGGCAACTATGGCTCTTATGGTGGCTATGGCAGCACCTATGGCTCCTACGGCAACTACAGCAACAGCCACTACGGCAACAAGAACGATACATCCATCAAGTTGTAAACCCTGCCCATGACCATAGCAGTAGATTTCGACGGAACCATCGTCGAGCACAGATACCCGGAAATCGGACCGGAGATCCCCTTTGCCACCGAGACGCTGAAAATGCTCATCAAGGACAGGCACAAGGTGATTCTCTGGACCACCAGGGAAGACAAACTGCTTGAGGATGCCGTGGAATGGTGTAGAAAAAGAGGTGTGGAATTCTATGCTGTCAACAAGGACTACCCCGAGGAAAGTCAGGCAAACAACAATCACTTCTCCAGAAAGATCAAGGCTGAGGTTTGGATAGACGACCGCAATGTGGGTGGCATGCCCGACTGGGGAGAGATCTACAACATGATCAAAGAGCGCAAGTCGTTCAGCGACATGATTGCGGATGCCAGGAAAACAAGCCTGACCGACCACGAAGCACCAAAGAAAAAAAGGTGGTGGCATTTTTGAATTCATCCCTACTCCCATAAAAGACAGGCTGCTCAGCCTGTCTTTTTTTTACATTCCACTTTTTTCATCCTTTCTCAGGCACCACCCTCTTTTCTCCTATAAAGTATTAAAATAGTGAGAATTAAGTCCAAAAGTGCTTTTTCCGCAGAAAAACGCAAAAAATACAAAGATAAATTTTCGTATCACAGCAAAAACTCGTATATTTGCAGACCCAAATGAATGGCGAGTAAAAATATCAAACAACACAATTTATTTATACAATGACCAAAGCAGATATTATCAATCAGATTTCAGCATCCACAGGACTGGCAAAGAAAGACGTTGCACTCAGCGTGGAGGCATTTATGGACGTGATCAAGAAAAGTCTTCTCGACAAAGAGAACGTGTATCTCAGAGGTTTTGGCAGTTTCATCGTGAAACACAGAGCAGAGAAGACCGCCCGCAACATTTCAAAGAACACCACGATCGTCATCTCTGCCCATGACTTCCCCAGTTTCAAGCCCGCCAAGAGTTTTGTTGCCAAGATGAAGGGTGAGGATGTGGAAGACGAAGATTAATCACACAACATCATATCACTTTACATTTTTGAGTTATGCCAAACGGAAAAAAGAAAAAGGGCCACAAGATGGCCACGCACAAGCGTAAGAAGAGACTGAGAAAGAACAGACATAAGAGCAAGTAGGCCGCGGGCTCAACACTCCACAGTCTATTCGGCTGAATGGCGTGTCAACAGATTCCTCCGGGAATTGATTGGCATGCCTTTTTTTTAAAGTAAGATTTTGAGGAATGACCAGCGAAGTAGTCATTGATGTCCGGGCAAAGGAAATATCGATCGCTCTGCTGGAGGACAAAAAACTCGTAGAGTATCAGTCTGAAGCACGCTCGGCATCATTTTCAGTAGGAAACATCTACATAGCAAAGGTTAAAAAACTGATGCCAGGCCTCAACGCCTGTTTTGTGGATGTGGGATTTGAACGCGACGCCTTTCTCCATTATCTTGACTTAGGAAGCCAATTCAACTCTTATGCCAAATACCTCAAACAGGTACAAAGCGACAGGAAGAAACTTTATCCCATTTCAAAAGCCAGCAGGCTGCCTGACCTGAAGAAAGACGGCAGCATCGCCACTACACTCACATCTGGTCAGGAGGTGCTGGTACAGATTGTAAAAGAACCTATCTCCACAAAAGGTCCACGACTTACAGGCGAACTGAGTTTTGCAGGAAGATACCTGGTGCTCATGCCTTTCAACGATAAAGTTTCTGTCTCGACAAAGATCAAAAGCGGCGAGGAGCGCGCAAGACTCAAGCAACTCATTCAAAGCATCAAGCCCAAAGGATTCGGCGTCATTGTCCGAACCGTTGCCGAAGGGAAAAGGGTGGCTGAGTTGGACACAGAACTCAAAGTGCTGCTGCAGCGATGGGAAGACGCCATCACAAAGGTCCAGAAGACCCAGCAACGACCGCAGTTGGTATTCGAGGAAACAGGAAGAGCGGTAGCCCTGCTTCGCGACCTCTTCAATCCCTCCTACGAGAACATTTATGTGAATGACGAGGAGGTTTTTCAGGAGGTGAAACACTATGTCACTCTAATAGCCCCTGAAAAGGCGGGCATAGTGAAGCCCTACACAGGACAGGTGCCTATCTTCGACAACTTCAGCATCACCAAGCAGATCAAGTCGAGTTTTGGAAAGACGGTCAACTACAAGCATGGCGCCTATCTCATCATCGAGCACACCGAGGCGATGCATGTGGTGGATGTGAACAGCGGCAACCGCACGCGGTCTGCCAACGGGCAGGAAGCCAACGCGCTGGACGTGAACCTCGGCGCGGCTGACGAGTTAGCCCGACAGTTGCGGCTCCGCGACATGGGAGGCATCATCATTGTCGACTTCATCGACATGAACCTCGCAGAGGATCGTCAGATGCTCTATGAGCGGATGTGCAAGAACATGCAGAAAGACCGTGCCCGTCACAACATCCTGCCTTTGAGCAAATTTGGCCTTATGCAAATCACACGTCAGCGTGTGCGTCCTGCGATGGATGTCAGCGTTGAAGAGACCTGTCCCACCTGTTTCGGAAGAGGCAAGATCAAGTCGAGCATCCTGTTCACCGACCAACTGGAGAGTAAGATTGACCACCTAGTCAACAAGATTGGTGTCAAGACCTTCTACTTGCACGTGCATCCCTATGTGGCTGCCTACATCAATCAGGGCCTGATATCCCTGAAACGCAAATGGCAGTTCAAATACGGCTTCGGCGTGCATGTGATATCCTCTCAGAAGATGGCTTTTCTGCAATACGAGTTCTATGATGCACAAAAGCAGTTCATCGACATGAAAGAGGAAATCGAAACCAAATAACCAAAGGAAGCATCCTGTCCGGGATGCTTCCTTTGGTTTTTCTCTCATCATGGAATCTGTGCGAAGACTATCTCACCACCATTCTTTTTCCTCCTACCACATAGATACCTGGGCTGAGGTGGCGTTCATGCCCTTCCATATTCACAATGCGGCCTTGGAGGTCATAGATGGCGCGGGATTTTTCTCTACCGATAACTGCCCGTGCCTCCGGTATGACGGTCTTGTCAAACTCCTTGATGGAATTACTGTATTTCTTCCATCCGTCTGCGGCGGCATATTTCGACTTGCTTCCTTCAGGGACATACAACTTGCGCAGGGAGATATCCAGATCGTCGATAGCACTGGGTTCAATCACAGGGGGTTCCTCACCGAGGACATATGTGCGCACGAGATTGAAACATCTGTTGAAGGCAAAGGGTCCGATGCGCTCCACACATTCAGGTATCACCATCCTCTCATAAAGGAATCTGCCGCTGAAAGCATAGGCATCGATTTCCTTCACTCCGTCGGGGATGACATATTGGATGGTCTGTGTCCCGACTGGCAGACATTCCATCAACCGGCTGCGGTCGGACGAGAGGACCATGCCGTCCTCTACGATAAAATCACTCCCCTCTCCCGAATGCAGCACCACTCTGTCAAGGTTGTTGCAGTTGGCAAACACTGCACCGCCATACGATTTCAGACCTTCGGGCAGCCTCACATCGATGAGCATGGAGCAGCGGCTGAATGCCTTGTAAGGCATTTCTCCATCGCTGGTGGTCAGTTCTTCTCCGTCATCCGTCAGATAAGGTTCGCCGCCGGCGACAATAGATGCCTCGCTCAGGTCAAGCACCGACAACTGCCCGTGGGTCCCATGCCCGTAGGCATCCGATCCGGCGAGGGCACGGAGGGTGCGCAGGTCTGTTCCGTTGATCATCCCCCGCACCTTCAGGCATATCACACTGTCATTCACCTCCGGCAAATCCCGAAGTGTTCCCGGTTTGTCCACATTCACCACCACGGTGTCTGCCGTCAGGCAATCCGTGGAGCATCTGACCACCATGTCCTGATAATAGGAGAAATCATAGTAAAAGACAATCAGCGGCCAAAGGTTGAAGAATCCGTCGCCGTCGCCTTCCCATCCCCAGTTGATGTGTATTCTCCCGTCCATGTCATACCCGTCAAGCACGAACTCATGTCCGGTATAAGTATCGTCACTTCCACCGTAGATGATAGGTTTCCCCTCACTGATGCTGGCATACACCATGTCGATCCACTCCTCTGCCGTATAATCATCACGATTGATGGCCACGGCATACGGATAGCCAAAGTTGTTTCGCAGCCCGTTGCACAAGGTCTCTGTGTAGGCACCCGTACCCCTGGCTTCATAATTGGACTTCACAGCCAGTCCGACGTGGAACATGAGTGTGGCCACCTCACTGCCGACCTTCCTTGATGGGAATTCCCAATAGTGGTTTTCCATGAGGTCATACGGGTATTCATATTCTCCCAGCACTGCCTCATAGCGTGTGCCATCAAAGTCACCGAAGGGCGTGTAAGTGAAAACTGTCCCCTGTCCTTTTTTTGGCCATTCATTGTATTTCATCACCTGTGTTGTCGCTGTGGTGACACAACCTGTCGGGAAACCTTTGGGGCAATACATGTTGAAAGGATGGCCCTGCCCCCACCTTGTCCGGATCAGAGGAGCCACAAAACCGGCATATTTCCCTGATTTCGGTTTTGCCATGCTCCCTGCATTTCGGCTGACACTGCCCAAGGCTTGTTCCGTCGTCCTGACCCACCAATTGAAATGCGGATTGCTGATGGCGGTTTCATAAGGAGTTGGCGAATAGGCAAGTACTTCCGGGTAGGCATCGTCGGCAGCGATGATGGCAAATGCACGGTCGTTGCCCATAACGGACAATCCCGCATGCTTTTCCATCAACCTGATGCTGTTGGCTTCCTCGGCATTTATCATACCGTTGCCAGCCAGCACACGGGCGGCTGCCCTCCGCATCTCCTGCTGGTCTCTTGGTCCTGCCCAGACAGCAATCACTGTGAAGACAGTTGCCAGAAGCCATGTACTTCTTCTGCCCATGATCATCATACAATCACTTTGAAGCGGATGCGGAACGTGCGCTGATGCTCATCCCAGTTGGTGCCCAACAGTTCGAAACGCCCGATCTGCGAGGTGGAGCGCACATGCTTTCCAATGCACGGACACACGTCATAGTCGCCGATTCTCACCAGTCTGATGGTTTGGGATGCATCCTGAGGCAACCGTGACGGGTCGATACCTTCTGGCAGGTCGTCGCGGTCGACAAACTCATAGGTGACAGGAAGATCGGCCTCGATGAGTTCATTCATCTGCCGTTCTATTTCCCTTTCCTGCTTGCGGTCGGGTTTGCGATCCAGCACATAAGTGATTTTGCTTTTCTTGCGCTCCACATGTGCATTGCTCGACCGCTCACAGCCAAACATTCTCACCATGGTCTGGTTGAGCAGGTGCTCCGCCGTGTGCGCAGGTGGAAATTCGTCTTTGTTGTGATCGTTGAGGATGTAGTCGTCGTTTGGGCTCATGGAGGTAATTTTTTAGGGGGTGAGGGGTAAGAGGTGAGGGGTGAGAGATATGAGGGGTGAGAGGTGAGAGATATGAGAGGTGAGGGGTAAGAGGTGAGGGGTGAGAGATATGAGGGGTGAGAGGTGTGAGGTGTGAGGTGAGAGATATGAGGGGTGAGAGATATGAGGTGAAGAATGCCACTTATGCTGTGGTAATCATAATTCTTAATCCTTAATTCTTAATTCTAATGAGGCAGCCGCCGAGTGCAGGAACCGTCAGGCCGACAGGGTGATTGGGACTTAGTGCAACGATGCTCTTCTCTCCGGTAAGCAGGTCGGTGGCGGGGAAGTGTCCTTCAGACAATTGCCACCAGCCGAACACGTGCTCGGGGATATTGACCTGACAATCAACAGCCTTTTCATCGAAGTTCACCACGATGAGCATCAACTGGTTGTCTTTCTTGCGCATGAAGGCGAACTGCCGCTCTGCCATCTGGGGGTTGACATACATCAGGTCGTAGAAAGCCCCCTCGCAGAGTGCTTCCTCTTGGTTGGCCAGACTGAGGATGGTGGAATAGGAATCCAAAAGACTTTTCTCTGTTTTCTTCAGCCTTCTGCGGTCAAAAAATCCCCTTCTGAGTGTATCGACAGTCCAGTAGTCAAAGATGGTGGTCCTGCCGTCCAAGCCGCTGAATCCCTCAGCGTCCATGCCACGCTCGCCGAACTCCTGTCCGGCATACACCATGACAGGCGAACTGTTGAGCCATGCGCAGACCATCATGCCGGGAATGCCCTTACGGGCGTCGGCAGCGAAGAAATCACTTGCCACACGCTGCTCATCGTGATTCTCCAGGAAATAGAGCATGTGGGAGAGGATGTCATCATTCACCTGCCACTGCTGCGTGATGTCTGCCGCTCTCCTTCTGCCGCAGATCACCTCTCTCAGACAGTCGTACATGCCCACTTTGTCATAAAGGTAGTCAAATCCGGCGGCGATGTAATTCCGGTATTGCCTGGGGTCGTAAACCTCTCCGATGAATCTCACGTTCTGGTAGGCAAACTTCACCTTGTCAGTCGCCCAGTGCCAGAAAGCGGCGGGCACCATCTCTGCCATGTCGCACCGGAAGGCGTCCACCCCCTTGGCGGCCCAGAAAAGGAGGATGTCGGTCATCTTCCCCCATGTGTCAGGAATAGGACTGAAGTGCTCCGACCTGCCGCCGGCATCGCAATAATCAATGCCGTAGTTGATCTTCACGGTCTCATACCAGTCGTTGGCTTGTGGGCACCAGCCAAACTGGTCGTTTCCTGTGGCCCTGGCGGGCTGCTCATGATAGACAGGTCCTTCAGCAGCAGGCAACTGACTCACGTCGAGGGCATGTCCCCAGCAATAATAGAAATTGTTGCGGGTGGAGAAATGCAGGAAAGTGTCATCATCCTGTCCCAGGTCTCTCACCGTCTCAGGCTTGCAGACGGAGCGGTATTCCCGCGCCACATGGTTGGGCACGAAATCGATGACGACCTTCATCCCCGCCTGGTGGATACGTCCGACGAGAGCGACGAACTCTTCCATTCGCCGCTCCACGTCGACCGCCAAGTCGGGATCCACGTCATAATAGTCAGTGATGGCGTATGGCGACCCTGCCTTTCCCTTGACCACCATCGGTGTCTGACTGGGAATGCCGGCAGACGTATAGTCTGTCGTGGTGGCATGGCGTATGATGCCTGTCAGCCAGATGTGGGTGACTCCCATCTGCCTGATACGTGAGATGGTGCCCTCATCGATGTCATCCATTTTTCCGCATCCGTTCTCGCGGATGTTTCCATTGACGACAGGATGGTCCTGGCGGTTGCCAAAGAGCCTCGTGAAGATCTGATATATGACGGGCTTCTCGGTCATGATGATTCTATCAATTATTCAAGTTTCGCATTTGTTCAAGTTCTTGGAGTTTAGGAGTTTAGGAGATTTGGAGTTTAGACAATAGAACTGATTATTCATCGTCAGCATAGGTTATTACTTGCAAGAGTAATGTCTACACTCCTAAACTACTACACTCCTACACTCCTTTCAACTTGAGAAAGTTGAATAAATTACTGTATGCCCTGGATGGTCACTCCCTTGCTGATGCGGGTGATCATGCCCTGAAGTGCCTTTCCGGGACCGCACTCTGTGAAGTCATCGGCTCCGTCGGAAATCATGTGGCGCACACACTCCGTCCATCTCACACTGCTGGTAAGTTGAGCGATGAGGTTGGCCTTGATCTCGGCGGGGTCTGTATGAGGCAGGCCGTCCACATTCTGGTAGATAGGACAGGTGGGGGTCTTCACCTCCGTCTTCTCGATGGCTTGCTGCAGTTCTACCTTGGCAGGCTGCATCAGCGGAGAGTGGAATGCACCGCCCACGTTCAGCGGAAGGGCTCTCTTGGCTCCTGCTTCCTTGATGCGGACACATGCCTCGTTGATGGCCTCCACATTGCCGGAGATCACCAACTGTCCCGGACAGTTGAAGTTGGCGGGCACCACCACGCCATTTCCTTCCTTGCTCACCTCGGCACAGATCTCAATCACCGTCTCGTCAGCAATTCCGATGATGGCGGCCATGGTCGAGGGGGCTGCCTCACAGGCTTTCTGCATCGCCATTGCACGGGCATACACCAGACGCAGACCATCTTCGAAACTCAGAGCGCCAGCGGCCACGAGGGCGGAGAACTCTCCCAAGGAGTGCCCTGCGGTCATTGCAGGCTTGAAATCCTCACCGAGACACAATGCCCTGATGACGCTGTGCAGAAACACTGCGGGCTGTGTCACCTTGGTCTGACGGAGTTCCTCATCGGTGCCGTCAAACATGATGTCGGTGATTCTGTAGCCAAGAATCTCATTGGCTTTCTCAAAAAGTTGCTTGGCGAGGTCGTTGGTCTCATAGAGATCCTTACCCATGCCCACGTACTGTGCTCCCTGTCCGGGAAAAACGAATGCTTTCATTTTAATTCTTTGATATATTAATATTATTTAGGAGATTGGGAGATTGGGAGTTTAGGAGTTTAGGAGTTTAGACGTATGCACTGCATGTCGTTATATTTACACAGTCTATCTTGCAGCGGTAATCATAATTCTTAATCCTTAATCCTTAATTCTTAATCCCAAAAATTCTTCACTCTTCACTCTTAATCACAAATCCCGACAGTGGTGACTGCCGGGATTATATGATTGTGCCTTGCCTGAAACTTACTCAGCAGCAGGGATTTCTTCTTCCTCATCGAAGTCGGCAGTCTCTGCCTCCACCACGGGAGCGGTCTCTTCTGCGTCCTCGGCAGCGGGAGCCTCCTCCTTCACGCCTTCAGCAACCACCTTCACGGGTACTCTCACCTCCACGTCCTTGAAGAAGTGGATCAGTGCCTCATAGTCACCCACGGTCTTGATGTCACGCATGGTGATGATCTTGCGGTCGACCTCAATGCCTTTCTTGGCGAGTTCCTGAGAGACGATGTTGGTGTTCACAGAACCATAGAGTTGGCCCGTGGCACTCACCTTTGCGGGAATCTCCAGGGCAACGCCCTCGAGTTGTGCGGCACGCTTCTCTGCGGCAGCCTTCTGAACCTCAATCTTGTGAGCCTGCTGGCGAAGATTCTCTGCGAGCATCTTCAATGCTGACGGAGAAGCGATCACGCCCTTGCCCTGAGGGATGAGGTAATTGCGGCCGTAGCCAGACTTCACCTCTACCACATCGTTCTTGTATCCCAGACCGATAATATCTTCTTTCAGTATAATTTTCATTCTGTTTCCTCCTCTACTTTATTTCATCAAATCAGTTACATAAGGAAGCAGAGCAATCTGGCGGGCACGCTTGATGGCGGTAGCCACGCGGCGCTGATACTTCAGTGAGGTGCCGGTGATGCGGCGGGGGAGAATCTTACCCTGCTCATTGAGGAACTTCTTCAAGAACTCGGGATCTTTGTAGTCGATGTACTTGATGCCACTCTTCTTGAAACGGCAATACTTCTTCTTCTTCGTGTCGACTGACGGCGGGGTCAGGTAACGGATTTCTGTATCTTTCTCTGCCATGGTTATGCCTCCTCTGCTTTTTTACCTAATTTAATGCGTCTCTTCTCAGCATACTGTGCTGCATACTTGTCGAGTTTGACGGTCATGAAACGAATGACTTTCTCATCACGGCGGTAGCCTGTCTCGAGAGTTTTGATCACTTCCGGCTCAGCCTTGAACTCGATCAGGACATAGAAGCCCGACGATTTCTTCTGGATAGGATAAGCCAGTTTCTGTCTTCCCCAGGCCTCTTCATTCACAATCTCTGCACCTTTGTCGGTGAGGATTTTCTTGAACTTAGCGACCGTTTCCTTCATCTGATCATCAGACAAAACGGGAGTCAAAATGAAAACGGTTTCGTATTGATTCATAAAGAAAATAATGATTAAAAAATGTTACTTTGCAAAAATGCGGTGCAAAGGTACTGCTTTTTCTCCACCCGACAAAATATTTTTTGCAATTTTACCTCAAACAGGCCTTTTTTACCCATCTATTTCGTAATTTTGCCCTCAAAACCATACTTACTTCACTGAAAATGAGTTGTAATGTGAAGTTAAGTAGTTAAAGAAGTTAGAGTAGTTAAGCCATATGAAACGTTTGTCGGCTCCTTTCCGGTGGCTCCTCACCTCTGTTCCTGCGGGTTGCACATGCCTCGCACTGGGGTGCGTGATGCTCATCGCGGGCTATCCCACCCATCTCAACGACCACAACATCTTCCTGCTCTCATCCCTCCTGCTCATCCTGGCTGGTGCCGCCATCATCGTCACCGCCGTCCGCCGCAAGAGCAAATATTGATAGCCGGTAGTCTGACAGCCATGTGCTTCTCATCGATTTTCACCAATTCAGCACCCTCTGGCATCCACTTGGCGAGACTTGTCTCAGGAAACCCGATGTAGGCCACTGGCTGCTCAATGCCGTTGAAAGCCCGCTTGTTCACCTTGAACTCATGCAAGTAACGGCACGACAGATAAGCACTCCACTCGTATGCGCGATAAAAAGAGCCTTCGCGGTGAAGGTGGATCACCCCACGCTCACCACCCTGCTTCATCGAGGCCTCTTGGTCAATAATCTCTTTTGTCAATGACATGGTTGAGATGATTTTCGTTTGTCACCCTTTTATGCACAAGGGCTGCAGTGGGGCTTCATGCAGGCCTTGAGAGGCCTGCGCCCCACCGCCTGCCCTTGCACATAAAAGGGATTGGGTTGCGTCTTCCATGTTGGGAAAGGATGCATTAATTTCTGGAAACCGGGCGCACCGTAAACCCATTGTGGCGGAGGCTGTAGTCCGTGTTCGTGCCGTCCGAAAAGAAGTACAGGTAGTAGGCGTAGAACGCGAGCGAGGGGTACTGCGTGGACGACCAGTAGTAGCCGAAGGAGCCGGCATGCTCGAGGCGGGAGGCGCCGCGGGCGCCCGCTGCTGGCAAAAAAATGCTGCCGCCGTTCTTGCCGGTGAACTTGCCCCCCTTTACTCCATTCTCCGTCGTCCATTCGTAGGTGCAGTTGTCTCTCAATTCGCCCTGCTGCGCCCTTGACGGCATTACCCAAGAGCCACCCCACTTCACATGTGCAACGTCGTATTTCGTGCCGGCGATGTCGCTGCCGAGGTCATGGCAAGATGAGGATGAACCGTCGCAGTGGGTGTAGGATTCCCAACTGTAAGTGGACTTCGTCACCGTCTCCCCCCAGGCGTAATAGCCGCCGTAATTGGTGGGGCTCTGGTTCTCCGGATGGTCCGTGTCAACGTTGCAGCACGCCCATTTCGTGCCGGAGGGCAGGCCAAGGTCAATCAGATGGGGATGGTGGTCATCGGGGCAGGCCAGATGAGACTGCGGCGGATTGTTGTCTTCTGGGTTGAACCTGCCCAGGATATAATCGATGATGAGCAAGGCATCCGTCAACTCTATCTCACCATCATTGTTCACATCAAAGTGATAGGTTTGTGCACGGGAAGCAGTGCCCATAAACATCACCACTAAAAGAAAAAAAAGCTTTTTCATATCTGTTATCGTTTTGGTTATCAGCGAAGTTTCAAATATCATTTAAATCTAACTATCGTGCAAATATAGCATTTTTTTATGAATAAACCATCTAAAGTAATCTTTTTTGCGATAATTATTTTAACGCCAATTTCCACAAATTGAATGCATAAATTATTATTGAGCCTACTTTAAAAAGTAAATTTGGTGTAAAAATCGAGCGGTAGCAGCTCCCCACCCCAACCCCTCCCCACGCGTGGGGAGGGGAGCTCTATTCGGTTCGCGGCATTCTATTCTAGACTTTTTAAAAGTAGACTCATTTTCGGCTGCTGCAGTTTGCAAAATGATATGAAGGAGAGTCGTTTTTTGAGTACAATTGCATGAAAGCGGTCGCTAATGTAGCAAAATAGCCCCCTCTGCGACCGTTTTCGTGCATTATTTCTTGATGTTTGAAGAAAAAGAAGTACCTTTGCGGCATAAGTGTGCGAACAAATAATCAAGATGGTATGAATAAGCTTTTCATTGGACGCGAGAAAGAACAGCAGCAGTTGAAGGAATACCTCAACTCTGAACAGTCTGAATTCATTGCAGTGTTTGGACGCAGGCGCGTAGGCAAGACATTCCTCATTCAGAAAGTCATCGGCAATGACTATGCTTTTTACGTGGCCGG
>JAEEGL010203297.1_pt1 | contig 17651 bp, 14 predicted proteins | sample 9134231 | NCBI WGS metagenome assembly JAEEGL01 (sample SAMN16246548, study PRJNA631951) | gut metagenome | biome: gut microbiome; feature: rumen; material: fiber-attached | host: Bos | place: Iran: Karaj | collected 2018-10 | reverse complement strand
TTTTGGTGGAGATAAGCGGGATCGAACCGCTGACCTCTTGAATGCCATTCAAGCGCTCTCCCAGCTGAGCTATACCCCCGGAGTTCGCCCGCCCGAGCGGGCGAGAGTCATAGTAGCAAATCCGCATCGGAATGTCAACACCTTTTTTCCCCGCTTCTCTCTTTTTCTTTGCCCCGTCGTTTTCCGACAGCATGTTTTGACTTTTTCTCAGCGGTGGCATACAATATATAAATATTACGGATCCCCGGAAAGAGAGGACGTACCTATGGAAGAGAACAAGCGCGATATCCGCAGGATCTGCCAAATCGTCACGACGATCGCCGTGGTCGCTATCCTGATCCTTATGCTGGTCACGGCGGCTGTCCTGGGCCGCTCGTTCACTGCCATCAAAGGCTACGCGAAGCGGGCGGACGCAGTGCTCACGCAGCTGGAGGACACGACGGCAAGCCTTCAGCGGATGGACATTGACCGGATGGTAGATACGCTCAACGGCCTTACCGAGGCCATGGACGGTCAGGAGATCGCCGAGACGCTTTCCTCCCTCCACGACATTGCTGCCCAGCTCGATGAGGTCGACCTCGCGGAGATGAGCGGGAAGATGAGCGAGACCATGGACGCCGCGAGAGAGGCGCTCGACGCCGCGCAGAAGGCGATGGACGCCATGGACGTGGAAGCGCTGAGCGAAGCCGTGCAAAACCTTAAGGACGTGCTTGAGCCGCTGGCAAAGCTGGCGAACCGCTTCTGACAGGCGCTGCAACGCGAGGAGCATTTCCCCTCTTGCCTTTTGCCGCGATCCAAGGTAGACTTGCTGAAACAAACGAATAATATTTCTATACAGGAGGAATGCACATGTACTGCACCAAACAGGTGACTCCCGATCTGGTATGGGTCGGAAGCAACGACCGGCGGCTCGCCATGTTCGAGGGCGTCTACTCCGTCCCGACGGGCGTATCCTACAACTCCTATCTTCTGAAAGACGAATCCACCGTCCTGTTCGACACCGTGGACAAGGCCGTGGGAAAGGTGTTCTTCGAGAACCTGGCGCACGAGCTGGCCGGGCGTTCCCTCGATTTCGTGATCGTCCAGCACATGGAGCCGGATCATTCCGCCACGCTCGGCGAACTGCTGCTGCGGTATCCCGGCGCCACCGTGGTCTGCAATGCAAAAACGCGCGACATGATCGGCCAGTTCACGAATCTGGACGTCTCTGAGCGCGTGTACCTGGTGAAGGAAGGCAACGTCCTCAACACAGGCCGCCATGAGCTCACCTTCCTGATGGCCCCGATGATCCACTGGCCGGAAGTCATGATGACCTACGACAAGACCGACGGGATCCTCTTCTCCGCGGACGCGTTCGGCACCTTCGGCGCCCTTAACGGCGCCATCTTTGCCGACGAAGTGGATTTCGAGCGGGATTACATGGATGAGGCGCGCCGCTACTACACCAACATCGTGGGCAAGTACGGCCAGCAGGTCCAGACCTTCTTCCGCAAGGTGCAGGACACGCCCATCAAGATGCTCTGCCCGCTGCACGGCTTCGTATGGAGGCGCGATATCAGCACCTTCCTCGACAAATACGGCAAGTGGAGCGCCTACGAGCCGGAAGACACCGGCGTGATGATCGCCTACGCCTCCGTGTACGGCAACACGGAAAACGCCGCCGAGATCCTTTCCTCCCGTCTGCGGGAGCGCGGCATCCGCACCGTGATGTACGACGTCTCCGTCACCCCCGCCTCCGAGATCGTCGCGGCCAGCTTCCGCTGGAGCCACCTGGTGTTCGCTTCCACCACCTATAACGCGGGAATCTTCGTAAACATGGAAGACCTGCTGCGCGACCTGGCTTCGCACAACCTGCAGAACCGGACGGTCGCCTTCATCGAGAACGGCAGCTGGGCCCCCACCAGCGGGAAGCTCATGGCCGAGATCTTCTCCGGCCTGAAGAACACGGTGATCCTGGACGCGAAGCTGTCGATCCGCTCCTCGCTCAAAGAGAACCAGCTCGCGGAGATCGACGCGTTGGCCGACGCCATCGACGCCACCCTGCCGCATGCCCCCGCCCCGGCGGAAGCCGCGCAGGTCGCCGCCGGCGAGATCCAGTCCGCCGCTTTCCGGAACCTCACATACGGCCTGTTCATCCTCACCGCCCGCGAAGGCGACAAGGACAACGGCTGCGTCATCAACACGCTCGCGCAGATCACCACCAAGCCGAACCGGGTGTCCATCTGCGTGAACAAAGACGGCTGCACCCACGACATGATCCTGCGCACCGGTGTGTTCAACGTGTCCATCCTCACGCAGGAAGCCCCCTTCAGCCTGTACCAGCACTTCGGCTTCCAGTCCGGCCGGGACGTGAACAAGTTCGAGGATCCCGCCCTGGGCGCCCGCAGCGCCAACGGGCTGATGTACCTTCCCGAATACACCAACGCCTTCGTTTCCGCGAAGGTGATCTCCGCCCAGGACTACGGCACGCACACTCTCTTCATCGCCGAGGTCACCGAGGCGCAGGCGCTCTCGAAGGTCCCCTCTGTCACCTACGCTTACTATCACGCGCACGTGAAGCCGCGCCCCACCCCGGCGCCGGAGAAGAAAAAGGGCTGGGTCTGCAACATCTGCGGCTATATCTACGAGGGCGATCCCCTGCCCGAGGACTTCATCTGTCCGCTGTGCAAGCACCCCGCTTCCGACTTTTCCCCGCTGTAAGCACGAAACCTGACACAGGCCCCGCCGCTTTCGCGCGGCGGGGCCTGTTTCCGTCTCACAAAATATTTTTTCGCTGTGTGAAAACTTTTTTAACGAACAGTGCGTCTATTAGTCAGAAACACAGCAGACACAAAGATCATTTCGACCCAGGAGGATAAATGGATATGAAAAAACGTATTTTCACCCTGCTGCTGGCTGCGATCCTCGCCGTATCGCTGCTGCCGCTCGGCGCTCTGGCCGACGACGGTGCGATCACGGTCACGACCGCGGACGATAACAGTGGCGAAGACGACGGGCTGCTCTCCCTGCGGGAGGCCGTCGCCGAAGCAAACAAGGCTGACAAGGCCGTGATCGAGTTCAGCGCCGATCTGAAAGACGCCGATATCTCCCTGACCAAAGGGCCCGTCACCGTCAGCAAGTCTGTGACGATCAAGCTCTCCGGCCAGAAGATCAAACCCGCCTGCACGCCGTCGGACAGCCAGCCCATCCTCTCTACGATCATCGTGGGGAAAGGCGGGGCGCTCACGCTGACGGGCAGCGGCACGGTCAAGGCGGCCGGCACCGAGGCCACCGACCCCAAGCCCTCCCTTTACGCGATCTACGTGAAAGAGGAAGGCGCCCTCAAGGTGAAGGACAACGTCGCCGTCACCGGCGGCGACAGTGTCAGTGCGCTGATCGCCCTGGAACGCAAGACGTCTCTCTCTCTCACCACAGAGAAGGACCTCAAGGGCGGCTCGGCAGGCGTGAAGGCCATGAACACCGCCTCTGAATACACCGTGTCCATCAACATGGATGGTTCCATCATATCCGCAGTGGGCGTTGTCCTTACGGACACCCCTTCGGTTTCCATCGCGAAAGCCTTCATCAGCGTCCCCGATGAAAAAGCCGATGATGCCGACAGTCAGGCCATCGCCTCTTCGCTGGCGCTGAAGGATCTGGCCGCAGACGGCGCGGCGGTGTTCGTCGGCAGCAAAGACACTCTTGCCACCGATGAACAGCTCGCCGCGACGCCCACGAGCGATATGAAGACCCTGATCTTCGACGCGGCGCCCGAACCGGAGCCCGAGCCTGAGCCGGAACCGCAGCCCGAACCCGAACCGGAACCGCAGCCCGAGCCGGAGCCTGAACCGGAACCCGAGCCGGAACCGGAGCCTGAACCTGAACCGGAACCCGAACCGCAGCCCGCTCCCGTCCCTGTCCTGAGCGCCGCCGCGGGCAAGCGTACGGATACCTCCGTCGGTGAGGCCACCTTTACCGCCTCCGAGAACGGCAGTTACTACTATCTTGTCCGCGCCGCCTCCGAGGCCGCGCCCGACGCCGCCGCGCTCCGCGCGCAGCCGAAACATGACCTTGCCAAGGGCGACGTCACTCTGACCATTGAGGACCTTGCCTCCCCCGCCGCTGCGAAAGTATACGTCCTGCCCGTGAGCGCGGACGATGCGGACGGCGAGATCGCTGCGATCGATATCCCCGCCGTCCTGAGCGCCCCCGCCGGCCTTCAGTGGAACGGCAAGACCGCCACATGGTCCGCCGTCAGCGGCGCGACTTCCTATCTGGTGCAGCTGTACGCGGACGAGGCCGCTGTCGGCTCCGGCACGGAAGTCACCTCCATGCAGTGCGACTTCGCCTCCCAGATGACTAAGGACGGCTCCTACAACTTCAGCGTGGTCGCCCAGGCGGACAATACCATCGGCGACGTCTCTGACAAGAGCCCCTCTCTTGACGTGGACGTGACGGCGCCTTACGTGATCAGCAGCCTGCCCCCGGCCCGGCCCGCTTCCGAACGCGCGGAGTTCACCTTCACCTCCAGCGAGCCCGCCACCTACTATTATGCGGTCACGACGACCGATGCGGCTGCTCCTTCCCTGGATACCGTGATCACGAGCGGTTCCCGCAGCACCTGCACCACGGCGGACACCAAGGTCGTCCTCACCGGGCTTCCCGACGCCGCGGCGCGCAACGTGTATCTGGCGCTGGTAGACGCCTCGGGCAACCGCAGCCAGCTGTACCGGGTCTCCATCCCCGCCTACACTGCGCCAACGCCCACGCCGGAAGTGACGCCTACGCCTACGCCCACGCCAAAGACCTACAAGGTCACTCTCTCGACCGGCACAGGCTATAAGATCACGGCCACCGGCGGGTCCTCCAGCCCAGTGAAGGAAGGGGATTCCTTCAGCTTCACCGTTACCATCCTCAACGGCTATACGGTGGGCTCCGGTTACGCGGTCAAGGCAAACGGCGTGGCTCTTACTTCCAAGAACAGTGTGTACACCATCGGCAACATCAAAGCCGACCAGACCGTGACCGTCACGGGCGTTCTGCCCATCGGCTCCGGCGGTGGCGGCGGCGGGACCGTTCCTGTCACCGGTACCTCCCCGAGCATCACTACTTCTTCCATGCCCACCGCCACGGCCGGCAAGGCGTATTCCCAGCAGTTCACCGCCGCCGGCACCGCCCCGATCACCTGGAGCTATACCGGCACCATGCCCGGCGGACTGACGCTCAGCCCCACCACCGGCCTCCTCTCCGGCACGCCGACCGCCGAAGGCACTTACCGGATCGCCATCAAAGCCTCCAACACCGCCGGCAGCTCCACGCGGCAGTACACGCTCGTAGTCGCTGGCAGCGAATACACCTTCGTACAGGGCGCGAATGCCGAATGGACCCAGGGCAGCGACAGCGGCCTGACCTTCCAGGGCAGCGGCAGTTCCGGCTTCTCCGTGAAGGTGGACGGCTCCACCGTTCCCGCCAGCCGCCTGACCATGGGCACGAACGGCACCGTCACCGTGAACAAGGAGTATCTGGACACTCTCTCCACCGGCTCCCACACGCTGATGCTGGTGTACACCGACGGCAGCGCCTCCACCAAGTTCACCATCAAGGCGCAGAGCCGCGTGCTCTCCCCCGCCGTCAGCTCCCAGCCCAGGAGCGCCACCGTGAAGGAAGGCGACAGCGCCACCTTCTCCGTCACCGCCAGCGGCAGCGCCCCGCTGCTCTGCCAGTGGCAGGTGGATAAGGGCGACGGCAAGGGCTGGACCGATATCATCGGCGCCACCGGCTCGAGCTACACCGTGGACGGCGTGTCCAAGGATCAGGACGGCTGGCAGTACCGCTGCGTGATCACCAACGCCGCCGGTAAAACGGAGTCCGCCCCCGCCACGCTCAGCGTGCGCGAGGAACTGGGCGACGTCACCGCCAACGATGCCGAAGCCCCGACCAAAAAGCACAACACGGGCAAGATCATCCTCTTCTCCGTGCTGGGCGTCGCTGCGGTCGGACTCGGCGCCGGAGCGTACTTCTACTTCCGCAAGCGCAACGATATCGAATAAACCTTATTCCCAGGGAGGCTGGCAGAATGATCCGCCAGCCTCCTCTTTTTTGGACTGAGGTGAAAAAGTGACAGCGGGTGTATGCTGGCCGTATGGGTAGGAAAGGAAGAGGAGCAAATGCCAGGCAACAACAGCAAGTACACCCCGGAGTACAGGGAAGAGACGGCGAGATCCGTCATAGACAACAGCGCAACAAAACGGGAGAGCGGCCAAACCGCTCTCCCGTTTTGTTGCGTATCGCGTTTTCCTGCCGGCTCAGACGCCAAGCTTTTCCCGGATGAAGCCGGGGAGCCAGTGCGGGCACTTGGGCTTCGGCTGCTTCTTGATGAACGCCTTGATGAGATCCCTGTGGATATATACCCAGGCGGCAAAGGCGGCAACGAGCACGAGGATCAGAAGGATACGAAAGACCTTTTTCCATACGGAACCGGACTTCATGGAGTTCTCCCCTTCCTGTTTGTTTGCATACACAGTGTATCACTTTCCGGCTCCGGACGCAAGAGGCACGGCGCATTTTTCGCGCCGGGCTTCCTTCTGTTCTTCAGCGGCTGCTAGACCGCGCTGTCCAGTTCTTTCTTTGCTGCAGCGCGGATCGGCGTGGCGAAATAGAGCGCCAGCGCGATCGCGGAACCGACCGCGGTCTGCAGCACCTGGAACGGGAATTTCAGCACGGCGTACTCGGGCGTGCCGTAAATGTACGCCCGGCCGAAGGTATAGCCCGCCACGGTGACCACCAGGCCGAGGAACGCCGCGACCGCCGCCTTGCCAACGGTCTTCCCGCCGGGAAGCTTTCTCACCAGCCAGGAGACCAGCGCCGCCTGCAGTCCGTGCGTCACCAGCGAGACGAACATCGGCGCGGGATAGAACAGCATGTCCCCGAGAAACGCGCCAAGGCCGCCCACGGCAGCCGCGTACAGCGGATCCAGGATCAGCGCCGCCATCACGATGATCACGTCGTTCAAATACATGTGCCCGCCGGGCACCGGGATGCTCAGCACGCTGCTGCTCATGATCACGTTCATGCCCAGCAGCAGCGCGGTCAGCGTCAGTTTTCGAACGGAGCTCTTTTGCACGGTTTCCGCCCCCTTGACCATTCTCTTCCTGTACTATATACTGTTCCTGGTCATGTAAATAGTTTCAGTTTTATATATTTTTATAAGACCAGTTTAAGGCAGGGAGGACGCATGAAGTACCAGATCGACCGGGCGTCGGGCGAGAGCGCGTATTACCAGCTCTACCGCCAGCTGAAGGCAGACATCACGCAGGGCGTGTTCCTTTCCGGGGCGCGCCTGCCCTCCAAGCGGCAGCTCTCCGCGGAGCTTGGCATAAGCCTGATCACGGTGGAACACGCGCTGGACCTGCTGTTGGAAGAGGGCTACGCCGTATCCCGGGAGCGAAGCGGCATTTACGCCGCTTTCGGAGGCAGGGCGGCTGCCGTGCCGCGCGCGAGCCTGGACACGATGAGCCTCCCCTCCGCTTCGGAAGATTTGCCTTTCTCTGTTCTGGCGCGTACGATGCGGCGCGTGCTCTCGGACTACGGGGAACGCATCCTCACCCGCTCGCCTAATTACGGCTGCGGCGAACTTCGTACGGAGATCGCCGCCTATCTGGCCCGGAGCCGCGGGATCGTGGTGCCGGCGGAGCAGATCGTGGTCGGCTCCGGCGCGGAGTACCTTTACTCGCTGGTGATCCAGCTTCTCGGCCGGGAGCGCCTCTATGCCCGGGAAGAGCCCTGCTACGACACCATCCGCCGCGTCTATGAGGCGAACGCCATCCGCTGCGAGGGGCTGCCCATGTCCGAAGACGGCGTCGGCTCCGGCGCGCTCGCGGCAAGCAACGCTTCGGTGCTGCATGTGACGCCGTACCAGAGCTACCCCAGCGGCGTGAGCGCCACGGCGGCGAAGCGGCATGAATACGCGGTATGGGCGGCGGAGCGCGGCGGCTTCATCGTGGAAGACGATTACGGCGCGGAACTGGCTGTGACCGCCCGCCAGGTGGAAACGATCTTCTCCCTCGCCCCGGAGCGGGTCATCTATCTGAACAGTTTCTCGAAGACCTTCGCCCCTTCGATGCGTATGGCCTACATGGTGCTCCCCCGCGGGCTCCTGCCGGAATACGAGGCGCGGCTGGGTTTTTATTCCTGCGCGGTGCCGGTGTTCGAACAGCTGGTGCTCGCCGAATTCCTGCGCAGCGGTGAACTCGAGCGGAGCATCAACCGGCGCCGCCGGAAACTCCGTGAAAAAAGCCGGGCCTCCGGGCGGGAATGATCCGCCGGAGGCCCGGTCCATATTCGATTCGTTTCAGGCTCTTCTCCGGAGCAGGCGCAGGATGAGCGTCGGCAGCAGCCATGCCAGCATATACAGCGTCAGTTTCCAGGAGGCCGCGGCAGTCCATCCGCCCTTCGCGCAGACCGCCAGGAACAGCACCGCGCCAATGAGCATGCTCAGCACGCAGCACCACGCGCATACCCTGCCCCACACGCTCAGCCGGCGGCAGCTCTCCGTGAGCTCCACGAAGGGTTCCACCGTGTCCTCGGGCAGGATGCCTACAACGGCGGTGGTCTCGCCGGTGAGACCGTCCGTCAGCGCGCAGCGGTCCGGGAGCGGCGGGAACTCGAAGCCCTCGGGCGAGACGCCGAAGCGGCGGCGCAGGAGCTGCGGATCCAGATTGAAATCCTTTCCGGCGAAAACGGGCTTTCTCCGCTCCCGCCGCAGCGTGCGCAGCGCCTCGTGGACGCTCGCGAGTGGCCGGTAGCGCAGCAGGAACACGCCGGCCAGGGTGTTGTCCACGGCGGTATACACCGCGTTCTCCGCGCGGAGCTTGTCCGGGATCTTCACACCGCTCAGGTGCATATAGCCCACCGTGCCGATGCGTACCCGGCTCCCGCCGATAACGCCGCGGTAGCCGCCCTCTCCGGGCATGAACTCCTCCACTTCCTGCGGCTCGGCGCCGTTGCGGCGCATCAGTTCCAGGAAGACGGCGCTCGTGCCCGCGCCGGCACGGGAGAGCATGCTGCCCGTGACGGAAACGATCTCGGCGGCGCGCTCTTTGTCCAGAAGGCGGATGCCCACGATCTCCACCGCGTCCGCCGGGAAGATATCGGTATCCTCCAGGAGCAGCCTCGTATCCTGCGCCCCGGAGTCGGCGGCGCCTGCCCATCCCGCAGCCGCGCAGCCCAGCAGCATCAGGCGCTTCGCCTCGCCGGCAAAAAGCACCGGGAAGGAGAACAGCCATCCGAAGGACGCGCCCAGCGCCGTCAGCAGGCTGAAGGCATGCAGGAACGAGCCCACGCTTTTGGTGACGGCGCAGAAGATCAGCGCCAGCACTGCGGAGCCGAGCAGCACTGGGAAAAACAGCGACGACGCCATCCGCTCGGCGATCGAGGGCGTTTCACAGCGGGACAGGAACCCCTTCGGGTCTTTACGGAGCTTGCGCAGGAGCGAGCCTTTCCGCCCCGGTACCTCTTCACGGACCACCACGGTAGGCTCGGGGTTATGATAGATCGTAAAGAACGTGTCATGGAAGCCTTCCGCCGACCGCCAGGCGCCCCACAACGCGAAAAACACGGAGCAGGCAGCCGCCGAAAGATAGGGGATCCCGCGCCCGCCGCCGCCGGAAGAGATCACCACCACGGAATCCAGCGCCGCGGCGACCGAGGCCAGCGCGATCAGGGACTCCGCCCCGGGATACCCCCGGAAAGCGGACAGGAACCCGGAAGTCAGCACGTCCAGCCCGAGGATCAGCACCGTGATCCCCGCCACAAGCGATACGAGGGTGGCCGTCCTCACGTTTTCCGCCAGACGCCAGGGGATCCCGGCGCCGAGCGCGCTGCCGACGGCGATCCAGAGCATGAGCAGACACAGCGCCCCCGCCGCCATCGTGCGAAGCCGCAGCGCCGGCGCGCAGGAGCCGTAGTATCTGGCCGCCTGCCCGGCGGGCATCTCGTTGGCGACCGTCTCCGGCGCGGACAGGCGCTGGGCGCGGCGGCGGTTCCGCTTGCGGGAAACGCCGCTCAGGCGGGTCGCCGCCTTGTCCAGAAGGCTGTCCACCGCCCTGTGCGCGCGCTCCGGGTCTCTCTCCCGGGAGGAGAGCCGGTGCCCGGCGCCCTCGCCCTCTTCTCCGCCTTCGGGAGTTTCCTCCGGCTCCCCGCCGGCTTCCGCGGGCTTTTCGGCAGCGCCGGTGAAGAATTCATCGTCTTCTTCGTCGCCTTCCGAAGCGGAAACGGCCTGCTGCGCTGCGGCAGAAAGCCGCGCAGCCTCTTCCTCCGCCTGAGTCTCGGCGCGGCGGAGCTCCTCCGGCGTGAACATCTCGCCGAACATCTCCTCCTCGGAGATGTGCAGGTCTTCTTTCGATACGTGCCGCGGCGGCCAGGACGGGCGCTGCGGCAGCGGCGCCGGGTGCTTTTTCCGCACCGGCAGCAGTTCATCCTCCAGAGCCTCCATCCGCTCTGCCGTGAACAGCGGGGCGGGTCTTTCGTCCCTGTCGGCCTTCGGCGGCGCGGGAGCCGGTCCTTTCGCCGCGGGGGCGGGGGCCGGCTCCTCCGTATCCGGAGCGGGCGCCGGCGCTGGTTCTTCCCGCTCTTCGGGAACGGGCTCTTCCCACGCCGCCGGCTCAAGCTCCGCCGGCACGTCCGGCACGGGCGAAACGGAGCGTTCCTGCGCTCCGTTGGCCGCTTCCCAGGCTCGGTATTCAGCAAGGATATCCTCCAGGGAATAATCCATGGAGGCTGTCTCTTCTCTCGCCGCCGGCCCCGGACGGGAACGGTTTCCGGTCTTGTGCTTTGCCATTCTGTATCAGTTTCCCTTCCCGCGCTGGCGCAGGATCTCGTAGATCGCCACTCCGGCTGCTACGGAGGCGTTGAGCGAATCCAGCCGGCCGTTCATGGGGATGCGCACCAGGACGTCGCAGCTCTCCTCCACGAGCCGGCTCATGCCGCTGCCTTCGGACCCTACCACAAGGCAGGCAGGTCCGGTCATGTCGGTATCCCAGAGGCTGTTCTCGCCTTTGACGGAGGTGCCGTAGACCCACAGCCCGGCCTCTTTCAGGCGGCGGATCGCGTCGGAGACGTTGTTCACCCTCGCCACGGGGATATGCTCCGCGGCGCCGGCGCTCGCCTTATCCACGGCTGCGGTCAGGCCGGCGCTCCGGCGGCGGGGCACGATCACGCCGTGCGCCCCGGCGCACTCCGCCGTGCGGAGGATCGCGCCGAGGTTGTACGGATCGGTGATCTCGTCACAGAGGATCACAAAGGGGGCCTCCCCCCGTTCCCGCGCGGCAGCGAGGATATCGTCGATATCGCAGTAGCCACGCACGGCGGCGACGGCGATGATCCCCTGATGCGCGCCGGTGGCGCTCATCGCGTCCAGCTTGCGGCGGTCGCACTCCGTGACCACGATGCCTTCGTCGCGGGCAACAGCGAGCAGGCGAGCCAGACGGCGGTCTGTCTCCCCTTTCGCGGCGTAGATCTTATCGATAGGGCGTCCGGCCCGGATGGCCTCCTGTACGGCGTTCCTGCCTTCGATGAGGTCTTCCCGGTCCTTCAGTTCTTCCCTGGCTGTCTTAACGTCCATGCTGCATACTCTTTCTTCTGATCGGTTTAACTTGTAAAGTATATCATGAGTCTTCCCGAACATAAAGAGGGTATTTCATTTTCTTTCCGCTCCGCGGTCCGGCGAAGGCGATCCGGTCTCCGGGATTGAAATCGCGCGGAAGTATGGTATAATAAATGATCGCCGGGCCCGGCAGGGCCTTTTCATCCGCACGGGAAAGGAGAAAGCCGCCGTGAAATCCTTCATCCGCTGGGCAGACCGTTTCTGCGCGCGCCATCCCCGTTTCGGGATCGACGGCCTGATGAAGATCCTTATCATCGGGAACGCCGCTGTCCTTCTGATCTCCATGATGGACCGCACCGGGACCCTGGTCGGCTTCCTCGCTCTGGATCCGTACATGGTCCTGCACGGCCAGATCTGGCGCCTGATCAGCTTCGTGCTGATCCCGCAGGGCAGCTCGCTCTGGGCGATCGTGTTCCTGTACTTCTACTATTTCATCGGCACCGCCATGGAACGGGAATGGGGCTCGGCGAAGTTCTGCCTGTATTTCTTTTTCGGAATGGCCTTCACGATCCTGTACAGCTTCATCGCCTACTTCATCACCGGCCATTCCATGATGGTCAGCGGGGAATACATCTATCTGTCCATGTTCTTCGCTTTCGCCACCTATTATCCGGACATGCAGGTACTGCTGTTTTTCTTCATCCCGCTGAAGGTCAAATGGCTCGCCATCCTCGACGCGGCGTTCTTCCTCTACAGCCTGTTCACCTCGTCCTTCCCCTACTCCCTGCTCCCGCTGATCGCCACGCTGAACTATTTCCTTTTCTGCGGAGACATCCTTTTCTCGTTCCTGTCTCCCGCCCGCGCGGCGGCCCGCGCCAAAACGGTGAGCTTCCGCCGCGAGGCCTCCCGCATCCGCAGGGAGCAGGAGAATCGGCCGTACCGCTTCAAGTGCGCCGTCTGCGGCCGCACCGACGCGGACCATCCCGAGCTTGAGTTCCGCTACTGCTCGCGCTGCGCCGGCTATCACTGCTTCTGCCAGGACCACATCAACAACCACATCCATTTCACGGAGTAAAGAATACCGAAACACAAAAACGGAGCGATCTTTCTATGGCCCGGAAAACGAACAAAAGAAAAAACCGCGGAGTATCCATCATCTCCGTTCTGCTGCTTGTGCTGGTGAGCGCGCTGCTCGTCACCATGGTCGTGATGCGTCTCCGCGCCGGGCAGGACGCCGCCGGGGCGGACGATCCGTCCGCGGAAAGCGCCGCCTCTGCTTCCGACGTACAGGAGAGCGCGTCTGCCGCTGAACCGGAAGGCGAAGGGGCCGAAGCCGTGCAGCCCGCCGCTCCCGCGGAGACTGCGTCGGAGCCCGAACCCGCGGAGCCGGAGTATTTCACCATCTCCATGGTAGGCGACTGCACGCTCGCCGAGGCCAAGACCCGCCGCGGCTGGGGCACCGCCTACCAGAGCGTGGTGGGCAGCAACTACGCCTACCCCTTCGCCAACACCGTGGACTATTTCTCCGGGGACTATCTCACGATCTCCAATTTGGAATGCGTGCTCTCCGACCGCTACTACGACTCGATCGAGCAGTTCGTCTTCCTGGCTCCTTCGGCCTATGCGAACATCCTGTCGAGCGGCAGTGTGGAATTTGTGACGCTCGCCAACAACCACACCCTGGACTTCGGCCAGAATGCGTACAACGACACCGCGGCATCCCTGGACGCCGCCGGTGTGGCGCACGCCGGCGAGAACGAGACCTATCTCTACCAGGCCGGCAGCGGACTGAAGGTAGGGCTCTACTGCCTGTACGGGCAGCTCACCTACAACGCGATGAGCATCCTCTCCTCCGCCCGGCAGGAGGAACTCATCGCCGCCGCCAAGGATGAGCTCCGCGCCGCGGCGGATAAGCTCCGCGCGGACGGGGCGGAGTATCTCACCGCCTGCCTCCACATGGGCCGTGAGGGATACTATGAGACCACCGATTCGCAGGTGGAGCTCTGCCGCTACGCGGTGGACTGCGGCTTCGACCTGGTCTATTGCACCCACGCCCACCGCCTTCAGCCCGCGGAGGTTTACAACGACGGGCTCATTTTCTACGGCATGGGCAACTGGTCCTTCGGCGGCCACACCAATCCCGGGAACGGCACCGATCCGGGCGCGTACGATACCGGCATCGCCCAGATCACCGTTTGCCGCCGGGGCAGCGAAGCGAGCACCGACAGTTACCGCTTCATCCCCTGCTGCATCAGCAGCAGTCCCGGCGCCGCGCTGGACTTCTTCGTCCCCGGAGCGGAGACGCTCAACAACTACCAGCCCACGCCCTACGCCGAGGGCGGCGCCGCGTGGGAGCGGACGCTCTCCATGCTCAACGGGACCTACGAGGGCGCAAACTACACCACTGACTACGGAAACGTGCTTTCCGCCATGAACGGATGATCCTTTTCCCCCTGCGGCGCCGCCAAAAAACGTCCGCAGGGGGGAGAATTATCTCTTGCAATCGCTCTGCGGAGGTGTTATAATCGCTCCGTTGCAGGGAAGTAGGCGAAAGAGTGGGCTCAACCCACTCTTTTTGTTGAGTAAAAAGAAATTGTCAGAAACTGGAAATCGAGGTCGCAGATGAGCAGGATCACAGACGCCGTAGAGGCTCTCGCCCGTCCCGAGGCGGAGAAGCTTGGGCTAGAACTTTGGGACGTGGAATATGTGCGCGAGGCCGGGCGCTGGGTCCTCCGGGTATACGTTGACAAGGCCGGAGGCGTAGGCATCAGCGACTGCGAAGCGCTCTCCAAAGCGCTCGATCCCCTGCTGGACGAAGCGGACCCCATCCCCGACAGCTATGTGTTCGAGGTCAGCTCGGCCGGCGCGGAGCGGGAGCTCAAGCGGCCCGGGGATTTCCTTCGTTTTCTCGGCAGCCGGGCGGAGGTCCGTCTGTATAACGCCCGCGAAGGCAGCAAGGTCTTCGTCGGCACGCTCGCCGGGTACGACAACGGCGCCGTCACGCTTCGCTGCGGTGAAAAAGAACATGTTTTCCTCAAAGAGCAGGTGGCCAAAGTGCGCCTGCGTATGGAGTAATAAAGGAGCTAACACGAAATGAACGGGTTCAACGAAGAGTTTTTTGTCGCCATCGCCATGCTGGAGAAGGAAAAGGGCATCCCGCAGGACTATATGCTCGAAAAGATCCGCACCGCGCTCCTCACCGCCTATAGAAGGAACCTCAACAAGGGCGACGCCGACGGCCGTCCGGATCCCAACGCCTCGCGTTCGGAGTCTATCCCCGTTCTCCGCAACGGAGAAGACAGCGTTGTGATCAATATCGATAAAGAAAAGAAAGTCATCACCATGTCCTCCCGCGTGCAGGTGGTGGAGGACGACGACATCCAGGACCCCGTGGTGGACATCACTCTCACCGAGGCCCGGCGGATCTCCCCGCACGCGCAGGTAGGCGACGTGATCGAGCGCCCGGTAGAGACCAAGCAGTTCGGCCGCATCGCGGCGCAGTCTGCCAAGCAGGTCATCATCCAGGGCATCCGCGAAGCGGAGCGCGGCATGATCTTCGACGAGTTCACCTCCAAGGAGCATGAGGTCCTTACCGGGACCGTTTCCCGGATCGACCCGCGCACCGGCGCGGTCTCCATCCGCATCAGCTCCAATTCGGAATACACCGAAGCCGTTCTCCCCGCCCAGGAGCGGATCCGCACCGAGGAGATCCACGAAGGCGACCGTCTGAAGGTATACGTGGTCGAGGTACGCAAGCAGACCTACGGCCCGCAGGTGATCATCTCCCGCACGCATCCCGGCCTTGTGAAGCGCCTTTTCGAGCTGGAGGTCCCCGAGATCTTCGACGGGACGGTCGAGATCCGCTCCATTGCCCGCGAAGCCGGAAGCCGCACAAAGATGGCCGTGCTCTCCTCCGATCCGAACGTGGATCCCATCGGCGCCTGCGTCGGGCCGAAGGGCGACCGCGTCGGCCGCGTGGTCGACGAGCTCGGCGGCGAGAAGATCGACATTATCAAGTTCAGCGAAGATCCTGAGCAGTATATCGCTTCCGCTCTCTCTCCCGCGGAGGTCCTCTCCGTGGAGCTGATCGAGGGCGAGAAAAACAGCTGCCGCGTGACCGTGCCGGACAGCCAGCTCTCCCTTGCCATCGGCAAGGAGGGGCAGAACGCCCGTCTGGCCGCCAAACTCACCGGCTATAAGATCGACATCAAGCCCGCCGGCGGCGTGTGATCCGTCTTCCGGCGGTGCGGAGGGAAAAGCGTGGCTAAATCCATCCCCATCCGGCAGTGCATGGGCTGCCGCGAACAGAAACCGAAGAAAGAGCTGATCCGCGTCGTCCGGTCTCCGGAGGGCGAGGTCTCTCTTGACTTTCGCGGCAAGGCGCCCGGGCGCGGGGCCTATCTATGCCGGAATGCGGACTGTCTGAAGAAAGCGGTCCGTTCCAGGGCGCTGGACCGTTCCCTGGGCGTACAGATCCCCGGGGAGATCCTCGACCGACTTCTCGAGGAGATGAGCACCGCCGAATGACCAAAGCCGAACAGTATCTTTGCCTGGCCCGCAAAGCCGGCGTCCTGCTCTGCGGGGAGGACGCCTGCTTCGACGCCGTCGCCGCCGGGCGCGCAAAGCTGGTCCTGCTGGCGGAGGACGTCTCCCCCGCCGCCGCACACCGCGCGGAAAAGGCGCTGCAGGGCCGACGCGCTCCGTTGTGCCGGCTCCCCTTCAACAAAGACCATCTCTCCCGCCTGCTGGGCAGGCAGGGCTGCGGGACCCTGTGTTTTAAGGATCTCGCCCTCGCGGCCGTCTTCGCCTCAGCCATGGCGGAGCAGCTTCCTTCGTGGAGCGAAACGGCCGTGCTGCTTGCCGGACGGCAGGAAAAAGCGGAGCGGCGGAAGGCCGCCCCCAGGAAACATCCGCAGAGCGGAAAAAGGAGGACTTGAATATGGCAGCAGATATCAAATACCGGATCCACGAGGTCGCCAAGGATTTCGGAATGACTTCCAAAGTGATCAGCCAGATCCTTACCGATTATATCGCGCCGCCGAAGAACCATATGCAGGCGCTGGAGCCGAACGAGCTGGACGTGATCTTCGAGTTCATCACCCAGCGCAACCAGATCGGCAGCATCGCCGAGGTGTTCGCCCCCGATCCCGCAGCGGAAAAAGCCAAGGCGGAGAAGGCAGCGGCTGAGAAGGCCGCCGCGGACAAGGCGGCTGCGGAGAAGGCGGCCGCGGAGAAGGCAGCAGCCGGGAAGCCGGCCGCGGACAAGCCCGCGGCGCCCGCGTTCGTCCCGGCACAGCCCAAGAAGAAGCCCGCCGCCCCGCCGCAGCCCAAGAAGGTGGCGGAGAAGCGCGTGGTGGACACCCGTGGCTCCACGAACACGAACCTCTCCAAGTACGACGAGAAATTCGACAATCTTGCCGGCGAGCGCGGGCAGAACATGCAGCGCCGCGGCAAGGAGAAGATCCAGAGCAAGAACAAGCAGCGCCAGCAGCAGACCGCCAGCGCCAAGCGGCGCCAGGAAGAGCGGGACAAGATGCAGAAGCTGCAGCTCGAGCTTGCCAAGAAGCAGCAACTCAAGGTCAGCATCCCCGACGAGATCAACGTGGGCGAGCTCGCCTCCCGCATGAAGAAGACGGCCGCCGAGGTGGTCCGCCAGCTGATCCGCATGGGCGTGATGGCCTCGGTGTCGGACGTGATCGACTATGATACCGCTGCTCTCGTGGCCATGGAAATGGGCTGCAAGGTAGAGCGTGAAGTGATCGTCACCGTAGAGGAGCGTCTGATCGACGACCGGGAAGACAGCGCCGAAGAGCTCGTCCCCCGCGCGCCGGTCGTGGTCGTCATGGGCCACGTCGACCACGGCAAGACCTCCCTGCTCGACTATATCCGCAAGGCCAACGTGGTGGCCGGCGAGGCCGGCGGCATCACGCAGCACATCGGCGCGTACCGCGTGATGGTGGACGGCAGCCCCGTCACCTTCCTCGACACGCCCGGCCATGAGGCCTTTACCACCATGCGCGCCCGCGGCGCCATGGTCACGGACATCGCCATCCTGGTCGTTGCTGCGGAC